>JADMIO010828237.1_pt1 | contig 42488 bp, 40 predicted proteins | sample 8958161 | NCBI WGS metagenome assembly JADMIO01 (sample SAMN16585339, study PRJNA669376) | soil metagenome | isolation source: Crop rotation soil | place: USA: Cullars Rotation, Alabama | collected 2011 | reverse complement strand
CTTTCCCCCGGTGGTGTGGTCGTCGTCGAGCGCGGCCCGGGCCCGCGCCAGCGCCTGGTCGGTCTCGAGGGCCATGGCGTCGCCGGTGGCGAGCACGGCGAGCGCCTCGGCCCGGTACGCACCAGGCGCGTCCGGCCAGCGGCCGAACAGGCGAGCCCCGATGCGACGAGCGGTAGCGGTGTGGTGCTGGTGGATCCCGCCGAACAGGGGCAGGAACAGGCGGAACGCGCGACTGGGCCGCTCGTCGTGCGCGACGCACCACTCGATCGCAGCGATCAGCTCGTCGTGCTGGGAGACCATCCGCTCGACGACCGCGGCGGACCAGCGGGCGGTCCCGTCGCTGACCATGTCGTCGGCCTCCGCGGCCATCGTGTCGACGAGCCGTTCGTGAGCGCGGTCCCACTCGCCCGCGTCGCGGAGCTCGTCGAGGGCGATGTCCCGCACGAGCTGCAGCAGCCGGTAGCGGGTGGTGACCCGGGCCTCGGCGACGAGGAGCGAGCGCTCGACCAACTCGCCGAGCGCGTCGACGGTGTCGAGGACGTCGCTGCCCTCGGAACCGAACACCTCGTGGGCCAGGTCGGCGGGGAAGGAGCCGGCGAACGTGCCGAGCCGCCGGAAGAGGGTGCGGAGGTCGTCGTCGAGCCGGTCGACCGACACCTCGATGGCCGCCCGCAGGCTGCGGTGGCGCTCGGGGACACTGCGCGAACGGGAGCGGAGGACCTCGAGCCGGCGGTCCATCAGCGCGAGCAGCTCGGTGGGTGAGAGCGTCCGGGCGCGTGCAGCGGCCAGCTCGATGGCGAGGGGAAGGTGGTCGAGGCGGGCGCAGATGTCGGCCACCTCCGCGGCGGCGTCGCGCTCGTTCCACGATGCGCCGGCCGCCTTCACGCGGTCGACGAGCATCGCGGCAGCGGCCTCGGGCGGCAGCGGTTCGACAACGAGCAGGTGCTCCCCGTCGATCCCGAGCGGTTCGCGACTCGCAGTGAGCACCGAGATGTGCTCACCCATCGCGAGGGTGGACACGATCGCGTCCCGAACGCCGTCCGGTGCGAGATCGACGTCGTCGACGACGCAGAGCGTTGGCGTGTTGTCCGGGTTCACCGCCGGGAGCTCGAATCGGACTCGTGTGCCGAGCTGCCCCACGGCCTCGCGCACGAGCCGGCTCTTGCCAACGCCGGGCGGCCCGGTCACGGTGACGAGCCGATGGCGACCCACCATCTGGACCAGCTCCGCCAGGTCGTCTGTTCGCCCGACGAACGCCGACAGAGCCATCAGCGGCAGAGTCCTACCACACCGCGCGATGAGTTCAGCCGGCCCCGGTCGTCCTCACCTTCGCCACCCTTCGAGAGGAGCCGACATGGCCAAGCCCCCGATCGTCGACCAGGAGACCTGGGAAGCCGCGCTGGCCGACCTGCGGGTCCGCGAGAAGGCGGCGACGCGTGAGCTCGATGCCGTCGCCGCCCAGCGGCGGCGCCTGCCGATGGTCGAGCTGCCCGACTACGTGCTCGAGGGCCCGGATGGACCGATCCGCCTCGTCGACGTGTTCGAGCGGAAGTCGCAGCTGATCGTCTACAACCACATGTGGTTCCCGGGCGAGGAGTGGCAGTGCCCGGGCTGCACCGGGTTCACCAGCCAGTTCACCCGGCTCGAGTTCCTCGACGGATGGGACGCCCGCTTCGTGATCGTGACCCAGGGACCGATCGACGAGGCGCTCGCCTACAAGGCGAAGGTCGGCAACAAGATGGAGTGGTACTCGACCGCGAACAGCCCGTTCGGTGACGACATGGGGGCGCCGCTCGGCGGCGGCTTCCAGGTCAACGTGTTCCTGCGCGACGGCGACACCGTCTACCGCACGTACAACACGCAGGGCCGCGGCACGGAGCAGCTCGGCTACACGTTCGGCTTGATCGACCTGCTCCCCTACGGACGCCAGGAGGAGTGGCAGGACTCACCCGAGGGCTGGCCGCAGTCGCCGACCTACAGCCGTTGGGCCCCTTCGGAGGTCTTCGCCCAGTACGCCGACAAGCCCTGAGCAAGGAAGGAACGAGCCATGGAGATCATCAACCTGGGTACCGACGACGGGCTGCCGCCGGTCGACTGGGCACCCATCGGAGAGAAGCTCGAAGCGGACTCGGCGCCGGACCCGGACGCGCACAACGCGCGCACGAAGTGGCTGTCGACGCTCAACGAGGACGGCAGCCCGCACGTGACCGCGGTCGGCGCCGTGTGGCTGGACGGCACGTTCTGGTTCCAGACCGGCGACACGCGGAAGGGTCGCAACGTCGAGCGTGATCCGCGCTGTTCGATCGCGGTGTCGATCCGCGACGCGGACGTCGTCGTCGAGGGCGACGCGGTGCGGGTGACCGACCCGGCCATGGTGGCCCGCGCCGCGCAGGCGTGGGCCGACGGTGGCTGGCCGGCCGAGCCCGACGAGAGCGGGTCCGGCATCACCGCGCCGTTCAACGCGCCGTCGCAAGGCCCACCGCCGTGGAAGGTGTACCGCATCGAGCCGCGCTCGGCGGTGGTCACGCTGGGCATCGAGCCTGGAGGCCTGACCCGCTTCCGGTTCTGAGCTACTTCGGGGCGACCGAGTAGTGGTAGACGCCGCCGAAGACGACCTCGTGGTCGACGGCCCACTTGCCACCGGGGCCCGGTGCGACCGCCGGCGGGTTGAAGATGCCGCCGGTGCCCTCGTTGGTCGCCTGGTCGAACACCCGGAAGCCCGACGCGTCCTGCACCGTTCCTGCGCCCGACACGCGGGCGGCCCAGATCTCGTTCCAGAAGTTGCGGTTGTCCTTCCAGGCGACGAGGTAGGAGCCCCCGTTGAAGGCGACGTCGGGAAGCGACTGGTTGTCGTCGGCGGCGGCGATGGGGATCACCGTTGCGCCGGGGCGTGAGCCGTCGGTGGCCACCCGGCGGCCCTGGATGTCTCCCGGTCCGCCCCACACCACGAGGTACTCGGACCCGTTCGACGCCACCTTCGCGTCCTGCTCCGGTGCATTGCTGATCGCGAGCGGGATCGCCGTGCCGATGGGTACGAGGGAGAGGTCCACTCGCTGCGCGTACACGTCGGGATCCCCCGCTTGCGGCAGGGTCTGGTAGCTCACGAGCAGCGCGGCGCTGGACGCCGCGATGTCAGGTTGGGTCTCGGCGGTCGCCGTGTTCGCGACGATGACGCCCCCGCTGACGTCGAGCAGGGTGCCGGCGTTGTCGACGCGCGTGCCCATGATGTCGCCGGCGCCGGTACGGGCATCGCTCCACACGACGTAGAAGGTGGAGCCGGACGCGGCGACCGAGGGATAGGTCTGGTTCCCGGTCGGCGTCACGATCGAACGCACGCCACCGACGGGGAAGCCGGCCCGGCTGACGATGCGACCCTGCACGTCGATGTCGGTGTCGCTGAAGGTGTGCTCCCAGGTGACGAGGAAGTGCTTGCCGTTGAAGGCCACCGAGGGACGCTCGTCGTCCTTGCCTTCGCCCGTGGAGGACACGAAGCCGATCGGCTGCACGAGCGTCCCGTCGCTGTTGACCTGGGCCGCGCGGATCTCGAAGTTCGAGCCGTCGTACTCGCTCCACACGACGAGGAAGTCCTCCCCGTCGAACGCGAGGGCCGGCTGCTGGGCGAGGTTCGACGTGACCTGCTGGCCGCTGCTGACGGTGGGGTCGATGGTGAGCGGGTAGTGCGCGTGGTCGAGCACGCGGCCGGGGACCGTGAGCTCGACGCGCCCGCCCTCGATGGCCGGCATGCCCCGGTAGAGCACGTGGCCGGTTGCGTCGACGACGACGGTCTCGCCGACGTCGACCGTGTGCCCGTCGGTGAGCGTGAGCCGTAGCGTGTGGCCGTCGGCGAGGGCTTGCGGAGTGCCCACGACCCCCTCGACGGCTGCTCGCACGGCCAGGGCGCCGTGGCCGGCGGGCTCGGAAGCGAGGACCACGTCCCACTCGACCTCGCCGCTGCGGGCCGTCACCTGCTCGCTGACCTCCGGCGCGAGGGGCCGTGCGGCCACGTCGTCCTGCGCCGCCCACCGGCCGGCGTCGAGCGCGATGTGGTGCCCGCCTCTGGTCACGGCCTCGGTGCCGATGGCGAGCGTCCCGGCCGTGGCTGCCGGGTGGTACGTGAAGCCGGCGCGGTTCAGGGTCAGGTGGTAGTCACCGCTGCGGACCTCGAAGGTGCCGGCCTCGCCGTGGACCGGCGCGATGGTGTGACGGGCCTGCTGGATGACCGCGTCGACGTCGACGCTCGGGTGGGTCGGGGCGGCCGCGGTCCCGGCCGACTGCCACAGGTGCGCCCGGAACGCGCCGCTCTGGACCATCGCCAGCAGGGCCACGAGCGCCATTGCGGCCGCGGCCTGGCGCGCCCGATTCGGTGCCTGATCTGCACACGCCCACGCATCCGCGTACATCGCGCTCCCCCCACTTCCCCCGGCCCGCGTGGGTGATCAGAGCATCGATGGGGGCTGGGGGCAAGCGATGCCGGCTCGTCAGACCGGTCGGAGGCGGTCGCGCTCGGCGCGCGGCAGCTTGTCGACGACGAGCTCGTAGGAGTGCTCGACCAGGTCGCGCAGCTCGTCGTCGTCGACCGTGCCGTCGAGGTCGATGGTGTTCCAGTGGCGCTTGTTCTGGTGGTAGCCGGGCCGGACCGCCGTGTACTGCGCCCGCAGCTCGAGCGCCCGATCGGGGTCGCACTTGAGGTTGACCGTCTCGGTGGCGTCGTCGAGCGGGACGAGGGCGAACAGCTTGCCGCCGACCTTGAAGACGGCGACCCCGTCACCGAAGGGGTAGTCCTCGACCGCGCCGGGGAGGCTCGAGCAGAGGGCGAGCACGTCGTCGCGGGTCACGGTCATCAGTCTGTCGGGCCTGCGTGGTCACGTCCTGGGGTGCAACACTCGACGCCGGCGGATCGGCCGGAGGTCTGGGGGGACACATGCGAGCTCGGGTGATGGCGCTGGTCGTCGTGGCGTTGCTGGTCGTGGGCGCGACGGCCTGCGAGCCGCCGGCGCACACGAGCCGCGGCGGTCCGCTCGGGGAGGGCAACGGCTTCGTCGATCAGACGTGGTGGAAGCTGCGGCAGGACAGCTACCTGCGCTTCGCCACCGAGGAGCTCAGCCCGGGCAGCATCACCAACGTCCTCGCCCACGCCGCCCGGGCCGACCGCGACCCGAGCTTCGACTTCGACCTGTCGACCATCCACGCGTCGGACTTCCAGGCGTCGTTCGACAAGATCGACGCGTTCGAGGACACGAGCGACTTCGACCTGCTGAGCCTGATCGCGCTGTGGGAGGGCCACCGGGACGAGATGGCGCCGGACCTGCGGGCGGCGATCGAGCAGCGGATGCGGGACTTCCGCTACTGGTACACCGACCCGTTGCCGGAGGGCGTGATCGACAACAAGTGGTTCTGGACCGAGAACCACCGGATCATCCTGCACGCGCTGGAGTACCTGGCCGGTCGGGGCCTGCCGGCGCAGACCTTCTCGATCACCGGGCTGAAGGGCCGTGAGGAGTCGTTGCGAGGCAGGAGCCGGATCATCGACTGGCTCGACGAGAAGGCGCAGTTCGGGTTCTCGGAGTGGCACTCGGACGTCTACTACCAGGAGGACATCGAGAGCCTGACCCTGCTGTCGGAGTACGCGGAGACGGCGATCGCCCAGCGGGCGGCGGCCATGCTCGATGCGTTCCTCTACGACATCGCGATCCACCAGATCCGTGGCAACAACGGGGTGACGCACGGCCGCTCGTACATGAAGGACAAGAGCAAGGCCACCGACCAGGACGTGTTCGACCTGACCAAGCTGGTGTTCGACACGACCGGGCTCGGCTACCAGTCCCGCGGCAACACGGGGGCGACGCTGCTCGCCGCTTCGACCCGCTACCGCCTACCGGCGGTGATCGTGCGCGTGGCTCGTTCCAAGGCGACGACCTACGACCGCGAGTCGATGGGCGTGCCGCTCGACGTGGACAACCAGCCGTTCAGCACCGACCCGACCTCACCGGTGCCCGGGCGGTCGTTCACGGACCCGGCCGACGTGCCGTTCTGGTGGGAACTCGGCTCGCAGACGGCGTGGCAGGTCGTCCCGCAGACCCTCGCGACGATCAACCAGTACCACCTGCTCGACACCGAGGGCTTCGCGCCGTACGGACCGCTGATCGACATCGCGCACGGCGACCCGAACCAGGCCCGCAAGCTCGCCTACGCGCTGCGCTGCATGATCAACGCGGCCATCCTCGAGAAGGTCGACACCGCGACGTACCGGACCGGCCGGGTGATGCTGTCGAGCGCGCAGGACTACCGCCCGGGTTGCTACGGCGAGCAGTACCACGCGTGGCAGGCGACGATCGACGAGAACGCGGTGGTGTTCACGACCCATCCGGGCAACGAGCCGTTCCAGGGCGGCACCCGGTGGCCCGACGGCGACAAGTACTGGACGGGCACGGGGTCGATGCCGAGGTCGACGCAGTACGGCGCGGTGCTGATCAACCAGTACGCCCCGGCGTTCGCCTCGCCCGAGGGACCGCCGCTCGACGCGTTCTCGTACCTCGACTACACGCACGCCTACTTCCCGACCGAGCGGTTCGACGAGGTGCGCACGGTCGGCCACTGGACGATCGGCCGGCGGCGGGGCGGCTACGTGGCGCTGTACTCGTGGCGACCGACGCACTGGCGGGCGGTCGATCCGGGCGTGGTGAACAACGGGCTGACCCAGCCGTACGACCTCGTCGCCGACGGCGGCCCGAACAACGTGTGGATCACCGAGGTCGGCGACGTCGAGCGGTGGGGCAGCTTCGGCGCCTTCGTGAAGGCGGTGACCTCCGCGCCGATCAGCGTGACGGATCTCGGGGTGACCGACGCAGGCGTCTACAACGGCTTCGACGTCACGTACCGCTCCCCCACGGAAGGCCAGATGGCCACGTCGTGGGCCGGCCCGCTCACGGTCGGAGGCGCCGCGGTGCCGCTGCACGGCACCAACCGCTACGACAACCCGTGGGGTCGAGTGGCCGGAGGTGACCCGGTGATCAAGGCACGGGACGGCGACGTGAGCATGAGCGTCGACCTGATCACCGGGCTCCGCGTCGCCCGGAACCGTGCTGCCGAAGTCAGTACGACCCCTTGATCTTGAAGAACGACCCCCGGATGGTGCCGGCCAGCTTCGACTTCTGCCGTGCGAACTTGAACGACGACAGCTCGTCCGGGACCTCCATGCCCTCGGAGAGCTTGAAGCCGACGGCCCGCTTGGCCGGATCGTCGAGCGGATAGAGGACGTTGATCGAAAGGCCGTCCTCGTAGAACACGTAGGTCCAGCGGATGTTCTCGACGTTGATGGTCGTCACCTCGAGCGGCCGGGCCGCGATGACGATGTCGCGCTCCTCCTCGAGGATGCGAGCGACGTAGTCGATCACCTCCTTGGCCTCGGCGGCCGGCTCGACCGTGAAGACGTGGTCGTACTTGTTCTTGAAGTAGCGGGCCTCGTTCGCCCGCAGCCCGGCGAGGGCATCCGCAACCGGCGATGACTCGAGACCGACGGTGGAGACGTTGACGAAGTCGACTGCGTAGCTCATGGCCGGAACGGTACGAAGCACTCGGCGTACGCCGCTTCTCCGATCCTGCTCGGTCCCCTGTTCGCCGATCGAGCCGGGACGCGTCAGGCGACGGCGGGCACCGGCCGGGCCGCTCGCCTGGGCGTGTGCGGCGCGGCGAAGCCCTCTCGCCGAGCGGTCCTCACCGACCGGTCGATGGTGAGGGCGATGGCGATGCCGATGATGCCCCAGCTGACGAATTGCTTGATGGCCACGAACGCGGGCAGCGGGAGCACGACGAGCAGGGTGAATGTGGCTGCTGCGCACGCTAGGTTCACACCGGCCCACAGGTAGGTGAGGCGGCGGAGAAGCCGGGCAACCCCTGGGCATTCGAGCATCTCGGGGGTGAGCGGCCAGAAGTCGTGGGCAAGGGCGTGGACGATGGGCCGGCCGATGGCGATCGAGCCCAGGAAGACCAGCCCCGCCGCCACCGAGCCCAGGATCGGCTGCGCGAAGTACAAGAAGGAGCTGTCCTGCACGACAGCCAGGGCGGTGCGGACCGTGATGCCGACCGCTGCCAGGACGAGCAGCGGCGACACGCGGCCCTTGCGCACCAGCCGGACGAGCAACGCGGCGTAGACCCAGGTGAGGGCGGCGGCGTACGCGACGCCGAGGCCGGCGAAGACCAGGCATGAGTAGAAGACGGCCGTCGGGATGAGCGACGCCTCGATCAGGCGAGGACCGGCCCGGCGGACGACGGCCACGAAGATGCCGCCCTTGGACACCGACGGTCGCTCGACGCTGACGAGCTCGGTGGGCGCCGCTGCGGGCGTGACAACTGCCAAGCGGCGCTCCTCGGGCACTCGCGGACGCGGTACCGGGGCTCCAAGCAACGCGTCGGCACGCTACCCGCGAACCGGTCGGCCCAACCGTCGCCCAGTTCCCGCCGGGCGATCTCGACGACGCCATGCGTGGCTCTACGCGAGCATCGCGTCACATGCGCCCTGACGATCCCGCACTCGGTCCCGCCCGGATCACCGTGGGTTGCGCCAACTTCGAAGCGGTGCCACGGGACAAGCGGGCCACGCTCGAGAAGCTGGACTCGGTCCTCGCCGAGGCGGCGGCACGAGGCTGTGACCTGGTGATCTTCCCCGAGCTCGCACTCAACACCTGGGGACCCTGCCCCGACTGCGCGGACGCACATCGTCCCTGCACATGGCACCGCGATCAGGCTGAGCGCGCCGACGGGCCCGCGTGCCGCTCGGTGGCCGACATGGCTGCCGCCCACGGGCTCCATGTGATCTACGGGTTCGAGGAGACCGACGGCGACCGCATCTTCAACGCCGCGAACGTCGTCGCTCCTCATGGGTTGGTCGGGACGTACCGGAAGTTGCTGCTCGGCATCCCCCTCGAGACCGACCGCTTCACGCCCGGCGACGCGTTGCCGGTGTTCGAAACCGATCTGGGCCCGATCGGGATCTCGATCTGTTACGACTTCTACCAAGGGCCCGAGCTGAGCCGCATCCTGGCCCGCAAGGGCGCACGGCTGCTCGTCAACCCGACCGGGCGCGGCGCGCTGCCACGTGCGCGCGAGCACCTGGAGCAGGTGACGTTGGTGCGGGCCCACGAGAACCTCGTCGCCGCGGCCTCCGCCAACCGGGTCGGCGCGAGCCACGGACCGGAATGGGCCGGCGGCAGCGTCATCGCCTCGACCCAGTTCCCGGGCTTCCCGACGACGCTGGCACGCGCCGGCACCGACGAGGAACTGATCACGGCCGAGGTCGACTTCACGGCGATCGCCGCCTGGTACGACCTGCTGCCCTGGCGCGACTGGCTGGCCGGGCCGCAACGTGACATCAGCCGTTTGATCGCCGACGAGCTCTCGTCGCTTTCGATGTCGCCGGCATTAGACGCCTGACCTGGTCCGCGTGGCCAGTACGGCGATTCCAACCTCCGAGCCAGCGGCACGGCAGAGCGCTCGGACGAGCCGTCAGACCTGAAGACACACATCAAGGCCCTCGAGCCGAGTGCGAACCGTCGCATATGCTCACCCGGGGGGATGCGCTGGATGCGTAGGGATGTCCATCGGCCGGCGGCGAAGTGGCGCTGGGGAGCCATATTGGTTTTGGCGGCAGTGCTCACTTCGTGCTCATCCGGTAGTGACGGTCACCAGGCCGAGGTCACGACTCCGAAGGCATCGGACCGCTTGGCGCCAGCCATCGCGAAGTTGGCGACCAAGGCGGGCAAAGGCCGACCCGACCAGGTCAGGGTGACACCACCCGAAGCCGGATCGCGCACACGTGCCTTCCTCGCAACCGACGGCGACGAGCTCACCAAGCTGCTCGACGCGCTCGCACCGGTGGCGGCGACACCGAACCCGACCCGCCGCGCCTGCCGCACGTCCGCTCGGTCGTTGAAGGCGCTTGGGACGCCGGCTGACCTGCTCGCGCTGGGCGGTCGGGTAGCTGATGGACCGTCGCGAGAGATCGTGCAGAACCTCGTCACCGCCGGGGCCGACGCTCTCGCTGCGTGTGGCCGGGCGGAGGCGCGAGCTCGGACGCCGGAGCTCGCCTTCGCATGGAGCCTGTGGTTCCGCCGGCTGCAGGTACTGGGCCAGTGAGGCGCGCGGCGTCGGCGGTCGTTGCAGCGCTCCTCGTGACCTGCATGGCCGTGGTCGGCTTCGGAGCGCCGGCGGCTGCCGCCCGGCCCAGTCGCACGCTGTCGTGGCACAACGCCGGTGATTCGTACTCCTCAGGTGAAGGCGTGTCGGGCAACCAAGGCGCGTGTGCGCAGTCGCAAGATGCGTATGGGCCGAAAGCGGTCTCGTTGCTCGAAGGGGAGAAGTGGAAGATCGCTCCGGTTGCGTTCACCGCATGCACAGGTCATCTCGCCGAGGACTTCCGCAACCGTCGTCCCGGTTCGGACAAGGCCAGCCTGCTCGACTGGGCAAAGCAACAGGGCTTGAAGGACGGTCGGGCCGATGTGCTGACTCTCTCATTCGGCGGCAACGACATCGGATTTGCCGAGATCATCACGGATTGCCTTCCGACGTCGGACTGGGTCGTAGGCGGAGTGATCGGCGGGTGTGACGACTCAGCTGAGGATTTGCAGGCACGTGTGGATGCGCTGCTCTCACCGACGAAGCGATGCACCGGCGGCAGGCTGAAGGACTCACCGCTCAGCGTCGCGAACACCGGCCGACGGGACGCCACGTTCGACTGGGGTTGCGACCTGCTCCTCGACGACCGCGGGACCGCCACACCCGCTGACGATCGGCGCGGATCGATGATCGACTTCTACCGGATGCTCATGCGGGAGAACCTCACCTCTCGGGGACACCTATACGTCGTGGGCTATCCAGCGGTGTTCGCGCCGATCGGCGAGTGGCACTCGTGGAATGCGTTCGGCTGTGCCGGCGTGCGATGGGGGGACGCGGCGAAGCTCACGGCGGTCGCCGCGTACTTCGACGCAAAGCTGCGTGAGGCGGTTGCGACGGCTGACGCCGGACGGGGCCGTGCGACGTACCTATCTCGCTACGACCTGTTCCGTTCCGGCCGTCATGAGTTGTGTGGCTCCGGCGAAGACTGGATCAACGGCTTGTCGAAGAATCGCGGGCCAGGCGTCCAGTGGGCGCGGTACCAGACCTCGTTCCACCCCAACGGCGCCGGGCATTCCGCAACGGCAGAGAAGCTGATCGACGACGTGCGCAGCGTCGACTGGGACGCGCCACCACCGGTGACCGAGGACGAGCTGAACAACCTCAGGTTGCCCGAGCGCTACTGCACGGAGGAGCTCGAGCTCCCGAATGGGGATCACCAGCTCGTCGACGGCGCATACGTGGTCAACGAGGGTGACCCGTACAAGGAGAGCGCCATCCAGGTCGGGGAGACGACGATCGGCGACATGGATGGTGACGGCGTCGCCGACGGCGCCATGTCGGTGATGTGCGCGAGCGGTGCCGCCGATCACTTCAACCAGGTGGTCGTGCTGCGAGCCTCAGCTCGGCAGCTGCTCGATGTGGACCTCGTGGTGGAGCACCCCGAGCTGGACCCGTTCGATGCCCGCCAGGAGTCGCTGACCGATGTCCAGGCGCTCCGCGTCACGCAGGGGACGTTGGTGGTGCAGATGGGCTGGGCGTTCCAGAACGATCCATTCTGCTGCCCGACGACCGAGGCGACCGGCAGGTATGCGCTTCGTGGAGGTGCCTTCCTCCGCACCGGGATCGATGTGCACGACGATCGTGCTCGCACGGCAGAGCTGGCTTCGGCGATCTCGTCCGGGAACCGTGCCGAGATCGCTCGGCTGATGTCCGGTGGCGATGGAGGGGCCTTCGACTACTGGATCGATCAGGGTGCGAAGGTCTCAGCCGGTGAATGCGTCATGACGGACCCTCTCTCGGAGTACCGGTACTGCGAGCTGGTCATCGCCGGCGATGAGTACCCGTTGGCAGTCCAGTGGGAGGGCACATCGGACGACCGAACTGCGATCATGCTCGACTACGGCGACTGAGCCCGAGGGCCCTCAGCCGTCAGCCACCGGCCGTCAGCCGGTGAACGACTCAGGCCCGAAGCGGCCGATGGCCACGAACGCGGCCAGGGCCAGGTAGGTCGCATCCACCACGACGGCGTTGGCGCTGCCGTGGCGGAGCCGCACGACCACCGCGCCGGTCATCAGCAGCACCACGCCCACCGCGGCCACCGGCACCAGAACCGGGACGACGTCGAGCGCCGCCGGAAGTACGAGGCCCGCCGCTGCGAGGAGGTCCACGACGCCGAGGGCACGGACAGCCCCGGGGCTGAAGTCGCGGACCCAGGCGCCGCCGTGCATGGTGGCGATCTTCTCCTTGGGGATTGCGAGCTTGCTGGCGCCTCCCACCGCGAAGACCGTGGCGAGCAAGCCGGCGACGACCCACAGAGCAACGTGCATGACGAACCCTCCTCGGACGGAAGCGGATACCTCCGAGACGGACGACGACGGTCCGACGTGACGCGTGCCGGGATGTCACGTCCTGAACCGCTGCTCCGTCCTGCACTCAGTGCGCGAACCGAAAAGGAGTGCGAGATGAAGATCTTCGTCGCAGGGTCGACGGGCGTCGTGGGCCGACGCGCCGTCGCCCAGTTCCTCGCCACCGGCGCCCAGGTGACCGGCGTGGCCCGGACCAGGGCGAAGGCGGACCAGCTCCGGTCCCTCGGAGCCACCCCCGTGGAGGTGAGCCTGTTCGATCGCGATGCGTTGTCGGCGGCGATCGCAGGGCACCAGGTCGTCTGCAACGTCGCCACGGCGGTGCCGACGGGCGAGCAGGCAAGTGACCCCGAGGCGTGGGAGGTGAGTCACCGGATCCGGCGGGAGGGCGCCCGCAACCTCGTCGACGCCGCGCTGGAGGCAGGGGCGGAGCGCTACATCCAGGAGTCCCTCGCACTGCTCTACGCCGATGGTGGCGACGCGTTCGTCGACGAGTCGGCGCCGGTCGATCCGACGACGATCACTGAGCCGGCACTCGCGGCCGAAGCCGCAGCGGCCCGCTTCGCCAGCGCCGGCGGCGTCGGGGTCGGGCTTCGCTTCGGCCTCTTCTACGGTTCCGACAGCCGACACTCGATCGAGACGGTCGAGGCCGCGCGGTCCGGCGTCCTCGCGGTGCCGGGACCGGCTGGGGCGTACTGGTCGTCGGTGACGACCGACGATGCTGCTGGCGCAGTGGTTGCGGCGCTCCGGGCGCCCAGTGGTGTGTACAACGTCGCCGAAGATCACCCGCTGACCCGCGCCGAGCACGCTGATGCACTCGCTGCGGCGCTCGGGAGGGGACCGCTGTCCCTGCCGTTGGCGGACGTTGAGCTCCCGGCCGAAGCGTCGATGATGGCGCGCTCGATTCGCGTCTCCAGCCAGCTGTTCAAGGCCCTGACCGGCTGGCAGCCGCGGTTCCCCAGCGCGCGCGAAGGATGGCCCTTCGTCGTCGCCGGGCTCGGTCGGAGCGAGGTCGCCGCAGTGTCGAATCGACCCGGAGCAGAGGCATGATCTCTGCGAGAGGCAGTCGCCACCCGGAGCGCGCCATGACGGATGCAGAGCCGAATCCGGAGAAGGGACCCGCCGCGGACACGGTCGGTGACCGCGTCGAGGAGCTCGCCCGTGAGTTCATGGAGCATCGCCCGCGGCTCCTCGGGATCGCCTACCGGATGCTGGGGACGATGTGGGATGCCGAGGACATCGTCGCCGATGCGATGGTGCGGTGGCTGGCCGTCGATCGGGCCCAGGTGCGAGAACCTCGAGCGTTCCTGACCACCATGGTCACGCGGCGGGCGCTCGACCAGCTGCGCTCGGCCCGGGTCGCCCGAGAGACCTACACGGGCGAGTGGCTACCGGAGCCGGTGGGGAGCGAACGCTGGCCGATGGACCCGCTCGACACCGTAGAACAGCGGGAATCGGTCTCGTTGGCCACGCTGCGCATGATGGAGCAGCTCACGCCGCCAGAGCGTGCGGTGCTGGTGCTCCACGAGGCCTTCGACGTGCCGCACGCAGCGATCGCCGATGCGCTCGACATCAGTCTCGACAGCTCCCGCCAGCTCCTCCACCGCGCGCGAGCGCACATCGGTGGTGATGGCCCAAGGTTCGCCCCTGAGCCGGCTGCGCAGTCGACGCTGTTCGAGCGGTTCCTCTCGGCGCTGGAGGCCGGCGACCTCGAACCGCTCCAGGACGTCTTGTCGAGCGATGCCGTGGCCTACAGCGACGGCGGGGGCAGAGCGAAAGCGGCGAGACGCGCGGTCGTCGGCGTCGACCGCATCCTCGAGTTCTTCGGCGCGCTGCGTCGGCACCATTCGGTTCGGATCGAGCGGAGGGTCGAGGTCAACGGTCAGCCCGGGGCGCTGCTCTGGTTCGGGCGGCAGTACCAGATGCTCACCGTCTCGGTCCGCGGCGGCCGGATCCACGAGGTCCACTCGGTCATGAACCCCGACAAGCTGAAGTACCTCGGCCGGCAGCTCGACGGCGACGATCCGTCCCGATGAGCGCCATGCGAATTGCCGTCGCCGGCGCGACCGGACGGATCGGTGCCCGCACGGGCGAGGCGCTACGGCGCCAGGGACATGACGTCGTGCCGATCAGCCGGTCGAACGGGGTCGACCTCCTCACCGGCCGACGGCTCGACGAAGCCCTCCAAGGTGTCGATGTCATCGTCGACACCACCAACGTCGCCGCCGACGCACGCGACTCGACGGTCGCCACGTTCGCGCGAATGACCCACAACCTCCTCGAGAGCGGCGAACGAGCAGGCGTGCGACACCACGTCCTGCTGTCGATCGTCGGCGTGGACAGGGTCCCGGACAACGCGCACTACGCAGGCAAGCGGGAGCAGGAGCGGCTGGTCACCACGGGTCCACTGCCATGGACCGTGGTGCCGGCCACGCAGTTCCACGACTTCGCCGAGATGGTCGCGGGATGGACCGAGCGGAACGGCGTCGCCGAGGTCGCACCGCTCCTCGTTCAGCCGGTCGCGCCCGATGACGTGGCGGCCGTCCTTGCCGAGCTCGCGGTGGGTCCGCCCCGCGGCCGCTACGTCGACGTCGCGGGGCCAGACCGGCACGACCTCGTGGACATGGCCCGACGCACGTACCAGGCACGCGGCCGAGACGTGAAGGTCGTGCCGACGTGGTCGTCGGTCTTCGGCCCTTCGATGGCCGGCGATGTCCTGCTCCCGGCAGACGACGCTCGCATCCTGCCGACGACGTTCGACGAATGGCTCACCACGCTCCACCCGGCGGCCGGCTCGGAAGGCCTCCGGTGACCGTTCCATCGACAGTCCGGCTGGACGACCGGTCGGAACCGTCGGTGCGCCTGCGCTGGCCACTGGCGGTCGCAGCGGCACCGGCTGTCGCGACCGACGCCGTACTGAGTTGGGACCTCCACCCGCTCGGAGGGACTCGAACCCCCCAACCTTCTGATCCGTGGTGTTTTCGACCGCCGTTTCGTGCCGTCCACGTCGTCCAGCTGATCCCGTGACCTGCGGATTCTAGGTCCCGTCCGTCTGCCAGGTCCGTTGCGTCGTCCTCGCGGAAATGCAATGGAAATGCAGCCACGCGCTTGACTGCAGCGTCGCACTCCCGAGGGGCCCTGCCCCAAGGCCGGCGCGGTCAGATCTCCGGGAGGGCGCGCACGTACTTCCAGGCGCCCTCGGAGCGTTCAAACCAACTGAGCTCCCGGAACGAACCGACTCCACCCCCGTCCCTGAAGTGAGCGACGAACAACACCGTCCCGGTGTCGTCCGTCGTGTCGCCACCGGCGCAGCGCAGCACGTCGAGCCCGATCCAGCGGATCGCGGCATCGAGCTCGAGCTGAGAGGGCCGAGTCGATGGGTGCCAGGTTCCGAGGAGGTACGACGCGTTCCCAAGGGCAAATGCGGCGTATCGTGACCGCATCAACACTTCGGCTGTCAAGGCGGGGGCGTCACCGGCGAGGCACGGCCCACAGCAGCGCGCGAGCATCAAGCCCGAGCCACAGGGACAGGTGCCTAAACCTCGCATCTCCGTCCGCCTCACTCGTACGGGGTCGGCGGGAGTCGGGCGGTGTCGATCCCGGCGTCCTCCATCAGCGTGTACACGCGTCGCTGGACATCGCCGATGAGCCGCTGCACGTAGACGATCCCGTCGAGGTGGTCGATCTCGTGTTGGAACACGCGCGCCAGCACCTCGTCAGCCGCTATGCGGACCTCAGCTCCGTCAATGTCGACCGCCTCCACGACGATCCGCTTTGGGCGGATGACCTCGGACCGGCTCTCCTCAACTGTCAGCGAAAGGCATGCCTCCGAGTAGACCCACGACTCGTCGAGATCGACGATCAAAGGATTGATGATCACCTGCGGCGCGACCTTCGGCAGGTTGTGGACGAACATCCTCCAGGGCAGGCCGACCTGGTTCGCTGCGAGGCCGATCCCGTGGCGGGCTTGCATCACGGAAACCATGTAATCCGCGACTTCGCGAACCTGATCGTCGATGCCGTCAACGGCAACAGTCGGTGAATGGAGACCAACATCGCCGAAGGGGGTCACACCCGCGCCGGACCAGCGAGAGTCCTCGTACCGGCGGACACCGAGATCGACCGATCGGTCGACGACAACCGGGCTCCCATCGGTCACCGATCCACCCACCCGCTCGCACTGCGCACGTAGGACCGGTACGCCATCCGCGAGTAGCGCCGACCGCAGGAACAAGCCCAGTACTCTCGCTTCGCCTTGATGTTCACGTGGTTCAGCGGCGCGCAGAATTGTCCACCGCCGCGAACAGGGCAGGGTTTCGGCGCCACCCGACCGGACTGGGCCGAATCAGTGGACCGGGGGCCAGCGGGCGACTTTCGCTTCTTCGTCATCGATCCTCCTCTCCCCTGGTCTCGGTACCAGCCTCGGCGTTCGTCGGGGCCCCTCTGGACTGGAGCGCTTCGAGTTCACGAGCGCCCTCGACAGTCCCGAGGATCTCTCGTAAGACCTCGGCGTTCGCGTGATCTGTGATGCCGGCTGCGGTGTAGCTGAGAAGCGTCCTGCGGCCCTGGCAAGCTTGCTTTGCATCGGCGAACTTCGCACTTGAACGCATCATGTCCTCTGCCATCGGTTGCAGCTCCAGCGATGCTGCCGCGCAGCTCGCATAGAACCAGGACACCGCACTCTGGTCATCCATCAGGACCGCTAGCGCGGCTGCCTCGAACGCTGGCGGGAACTCCCCGGCGTCGAGGAAGCGGCGGATCTCGTCGAAAAGGCTCCGTTGCCCAAGCAGGAGCAGCCGTGCTTCGCTGGCATGCTCGTGCGCAGCAAGGCGAGCGAGGTACAGGTGTGCCGTGTGCAACGGCCATCCCTCACCGAGCCCAGCTGCGATCGACAGCAAGTCGATGGAAGCCTCGTGACCGAGTAGGTGTTCGTAGGCCACGATCAGGTGCGCAACGACGGGCCAGCGCTTGCTACGGGACGCCTCGACCCATTCGTCGAGGAGTTGGCAGAGCTCGGTCATGAACGTCAACGGGGCCTGGGCCTGGCCCGACACCGGCAAAATTGTCGGATCTCTTTCGATCTCCGAGCGGATTCGCTCAAGCTCCTCGGCGATGATCTGCCGGTACTCCGGGATCCACCGAGCCAACCAGTTCCGGGTCTCGGGGCTTTCCTCGAACTTGCCGACTCGGTAAAGCTCCACACGTTCGGCCGGCACGAGCAGGCTCAATAGGCGACCGTCGACTCGGCCTCGCAGCCGCTGCGCGGCCCACCTGACCCGCTTTCGGCGCTCCGCGTCGGAGTCAGCGGTCAGCTGCAAGGCCAGGACCTCATCCTCGTAGTCGGCGTCCCAAATCGGTGGTGAGGTCCGAGCAAGGGTCAGTTGCGACTCGGTAGCTGCTGGAACTCCGACGTCGACCATCGCCCGAGTGGCGTTCGGAGACGTGAGTAGCGCACCCAGAGCCATGTAGGCAGGCTCCGACTGCGGGAGCAGATCGAGGAGCCGCTGGAACGCCGCACAGCAACCGAGAACCGCGAGAGCGACCGTGAGTCGAGAACGAACCGAACCGTCGACGGTGGTGTCCTCAAGGAACACGCCGAGTGCGCCAGCCTGAGGGTCAGCCTGAGCAGCCGCCACGGCGGCTCGCACCCGAAGGTCGGTGGGGCGCGACTGTTGCAGCGCCAACTCCAGCAGGAGCTCAACCCCGGCTTCGCCTGCTCGGGCGACCTCATCGAGCAGGATGCCGGGGTCCACCGCACCGCCGGCCACATCGAGTGGGTTGTCCACGCCCTTGGCAAACAGCTCTCGTCCAAGAAGCCCGACAGCACGGTCACGGCTTCGGACCATCGCTGCGATGACTATTTCGCGACCGTTTCCAGGTTCGGTGGGCACGACCGCTTGCAGCAGGCTGCGCACGTCGGTCGAGGCCAACGCGTCGGCTGCATGGTCGAGGAGGTCCCGGAGCAGGACGAAGCGAAGCCAGTCAGGCTCATCACCTGAGGCAAGGAGCGCGAGCGCCTCGTCGACAGCAAGCTGATCGCGACGCTCTAGCAACGCACGAAGTCCCTGAAGACGCTCAGCTGATCGAACCGATTGCGCAGTCGCCACCTTGCGCAACGCGTTCGCCCCGAGGCTCGAAATCGACGCCATAGTCCGTGCAAGCTCAAACCTTGCGTGGTGCTCGATTCTTAGGTTGGTCACCAGGTCAGCGGCGAGCTTCAACATCGCCTCGTCTCCCCGCAATAGCAGGGCCCGGACCAGCTCGATGCGCTCGTCGTCAGTCACGTTCGGGTCGGCGACCAGCGCTTCGACGTCGACGTCTTTCACCTCGGCACCCACGCGAAGGAGGGCTCTAACAACCCGGCACCGCAACAGCCGGCTGACGCCCTCATCGAGGACGAGGCCCAAAGCAGCGCTGTCCCCGACTCCGCTGTCAATCAGCGCAACTATCACGTCGGATCTCACCGCCGGTGCGACATCGGCGCGCTTCGCGAGGTTCAAAGCTGCGTCGATGGCGAGCTGATCACCGTGTGCGAGGGCCATCGCAGCTGCGAGGCGAGCATCAGCTCCGGCGAGCCTCAACTGTTGTGTCAGGAACGCGATCGCGCTGTCGCTGCTGCTCTCGCCCAAGGCGACCACGAGCGACAACAGGTCCTCCGCAGACGCAGCCCCTTCTTCGACTAGTGCGATCGCCTCCCGTACCCCGACCTCCGAGCCCGCGGGCGCCAAACGAAGAATCAGCGCCAGCCGAAGGTCGGGCGTCAGTGCTCCGCTGTCCACCAGCTCCTCTGCCAAGTTGGTCGCGGGCCGAATTCTCGCGTCGACCAGCCGGATAATCGACCGCACTGCCGTCCAAGCGTCCGTGTGGACCGTGCCCTCGGCAGCGACCCTTAGGTGGGCAAGAAGTCGCTGAAGCTGGCCAGCTCTGGCCGAGGCAACGACCGCTCCCCCCACCTCGGCTATGCAGCGCGCCTCGAGCGCCCCCTGCGAGAGCCACGGGTCCGCAGCCTGGTGTGCCAGCGCCGCCAGGATCGCCCCCCTCTTAACGTCGATGCCACACGAGATCGGGAAGACGTCTGCCCACTCGTCGTCGAACCACCGGTGCTCTTCTACGATCACTGCCACCTCCGCAGGTGGCCGGCTCGCGAGGTCGATGGCCAGACACAGCTCGGCGAACACCTGGTGAATGAACGCGAGGGCTGGTCGGTTGTCGACCAGGCGAGGGAGTAGGAAACCGTCGTAGACGTACTCCCACAGGACGTAGTCCTCGGGCTCGTCAGCAGCATCTGGGGTATTCAGAGCGGCCTGCCAGCTACGCCAGCGCTCGCGAGCCGCTGCTTCGACATCGGGATAACGCTTGAGGCTCGCGATGATCGACTTGAGGTCCGACCTGAAAACGACGTCGGGTCGCTGGCGCCAACCGGAGGTGAGCTGGCCGACGGCCTCGGCGAGGAGGTTCAGCCTGTCGACTGGGTCGGATGCAGCAGACTCGGCGCGGCGAGCCGATTCTTCCCGCCATCGTCCCGAAAGGAGCCCGGTGGCGACCTCTCGGTACAGGTCGGACCTCGTCGCTGGAAGCAACTTCCCGCCTTCGCCGGCGGCAAGACGGCAGATGAATCCGAGCAGCAGCGGGACTCGAGCGAGCGACCGAAGGTGTGGAAAGGACCGCAGGTCGTTCGTGACCGACGCGACGCCGTCGGGATCGTCCCGGTGCCAACCCTCGACGAAGCGCCGTGCGTCGCCGATTGTGAACCCATCGATCCGGAACTCGGTGAAGCCACGAGGGAACAGCTCTTGGAGCGCCTGCCGCGCAGAGTCACGCGCGGAGACGATCAGTTGCTCAAGCTGCGGCCCAAGGAGCTTCAGCGCATCGGCGAGCCGGGGGCGAAGCTCCATCGAGACCTCGTCGAGACCGTCGACGCAGACCACGAGCCGTCGGTTGGCCAGTGCGAACTCGAACATCGCCTCGCACTCGGCCTCGGAAACTTCGCCTTCGAGCAATCGGTGCGCAGAAGCAGCGAGGGCCGAGCGTGCCTCGTCGCGGTTCGGGTGCTGTGGAAGCAGCCGCGCCAGATTCGAGGCCTCGACCAGCACGGGGATCCTCGACTCGCCGGCTGCCACCCCATCGAGGGATCGTAGACATAGCGTCGCAAGCGAGCGCGCGTGGTATGTCAGCATCCACGACTTGCCCATCCCCGGTCCGGCTACGACGCCGACGGTCGGCCACGGGGCGCGGGCGGGATCCCAGATAAAGGACTCCGGGTCGTCCGTGTCGGAACCTGTCTGTGCGAAACCAACCGACACCGACTGCGCCGAGGCATCGCCGGTGATCCGTCGCAATCGAACCGGTTGGCGGACATGGTCCCGAGTCACCCCCGGCGGCAACAGTGAAGACGCGCGAGAAAGCACCTCCACGAGCCGATCGAGGTACGTCCCGACCACCTCGTCGTCGATCCTGGCCGTGATCCCTTGGCGACGAGTCGAACTCCAGAGTGTGTTCCTTCGCCCGGACGTGAGGGCCTCGGCCCAGTGGCTGGGCGCAAAGTCGCGCAAGCAGTCGAACCCAACAGCGAACGCGCCGAGATCATCGCCCCGATCCGCCTTGATCCACGCCACGACCAGCCCTCGGTTGAGATCGAGGACCGGCCCACCGCTCATACCTGGCTCAATCCGTCCGCCGTTGAGCTTGAACACCGTCACCCCGGCCTCCTTGCGGGGTCCTTCGAAGCCGAGGGTCGCGACGTCGAGGGTGATGTCGTCGACAAGCCCGCGGACATAGCCAAGACCCACAAGCTCACCCTGAGGCGGCACGTCGCTGACGACGGCTGACTGCCACGACCCCGGGGCGCGCTGCTCCACTGACAGCAACGCCAGGTCGGGTAGACGCCAGTTGGACTCGCCCGAAGGGTTCGTCATCGGCTCCATGACCACGATGCGAGGCGCAGCGACGACTCTGCCGTCCAAGCCGACGATCTCAAGAGTGGTCGCGCGACTTCCCACCACGTGGGCGGCGGTGACGACGAGGTTGTCGCTGATCCGGAACCCAGTGCCCAGTAGCTCCCCCGCGTTAGTCCGGACCTGCAGGGTCGCCTCGCGGAGGAGGTCTACGAGCGGGTTCACCCACCCGCCTCCGACTTCTTCCACAAAAGTCGAACTTCGACGGTGAACTCGGCTTCACCGTTGACGATGAGGGCGGTCATTTTCCCCGACGCGGCCGTCACGCCGATGCCGAAGGTGAGTTCGAGTTCGTCCGGGGCGGCCACCCTGAGCTTGTCACAAAGAACTGACGCGTACTCACCAACAGGGTCGAACAAATCTGAGACGTCGATCTTTGAGCCGAAGCCCACGTCGCTGGGACGCCGTTCGTCTCCAGATGCGACCAGCATCAGCTCCGCCCCACTGGGAAGGACCCCCGAAATCACCTGTCCAACCGCCATCGTTACCCCCACGTTTGACTAGAGCTGGCGGATCGCATCCTCGCGCGCCGTGACGATGGAGGTCCGCCGCAACGCGTCGTCAGACAGCATCTGGACCGAATAACAGGCTGACCGCCTTAGAACAGCTGGGTGCATCACCACAGCAGCCGATCGTCGGCGAATGCAGCATCCTTGATTGGTCTCTCATTGCGGCGCCGTCGCTGAGCCCGCGATCAAATTGGCTGCCTCTTACCGTGCCCAGCGACACCGCTACTCCCAGACCGCACCTAACCTGGATACGGCCGGACACCTGAATTGGCGTGCGGCGTGGTCAACGACACTGCATGCTAGGCCTCCCCACTGGTATCGGACGCTGAATGGCGGTCGTTCGACCGGCCGGGAGGGAGCGATGGGCGTGAACCACGAGGTGAAGCTGGTCGCCGGAGACGCACTTCCATCTTCGGCCTGTGCTTGATATCCGTTGCGGCGCACCTGCGACTTCGCCGGGCACCTGCGCTGTCGAGGGTGATCGGCGCTCGGAAGGCTCCTCGCAGACGTCACGATGCGCGGATCGCTGCGGCTGCCGTCGCTCGGCTAATCCAGTGTGAGATCAACCAGGAACTCATCGACCACTGAGGTAATCCACGGCGATATCCGGGCTGGGGTCGAATCCTGCGCCTTCAGCTGCCCGTTCCGACCTGACTCGAGTGCCTCGGGTTGGGGAAGTCAGTCGGATAGACCACATAGAGCTCGCGATCGGACCCGCCAGTCGGTGAGCCGCTTGCGGCCTCCGCACCACTCGGGTTCGCACGATGCAACGAACTCCAAGGAACTACACCTCTTTGCATTCATTAGAGCCCGAAGGCGCACCGGGCGACAGCGCCGCCAAGCGACCCGGCTGGGTCTCGGCAATCCTCGCCAGTTCCAAGCACGGGAGTGTGGCGTTCCGATAGCAAGCTACGGCTTCACAAGCGGTTCCCGCCTTGGCCGCTACCAGGGTCGCTCGAAGCGCACCCACGAGCCGCTCCGTGGCGCGGTGCACCCGCTACACATCGCAGCGGCCGCCCGCACAGAGGTGGCACCCGAGCCCAGCAGGCCGGATGGACGTGCACTAGGCGCCTGCCAGGACGAGTCAAAACACGCGCACCAACCGCAGAAGGACTCCATAGTGGATCACGAGGACGAAAGCGATCCAAACGATCGACGGAATAATCGAGTGAACGAACTGACTTCGACTACGTCCCAACTCCTCAACGTCCGGGACGACCAACCACAAGAGTTCCGACGCCGCTGCTGCCACCTTCGCCAGGAGAACCGCTACGAGAAGCGCGGCGACGACCACCCTGATGTTGTAAGGCGACTGTTGTGCTGCCACCAGGTAGGAGAACAAGCCTAGGAGCACTCCCCTGTACCAGGAACGAATTGTCTGGCTCTCGACCATTCCACCATACGTCAATAGATTCCCGAGCACGCAGCCCGCCAGTACGCCAACTCCCACTGCGGATAGAACGAAGGGCAGATGGCCCGTCTGGATCCCTTGGAATCGCTCAAACCGAAGTATCATATCGAGGAGGAAGAGCGACAGGAATCCGAGTGAGAACACCGAAGACCGAGCATCATGGAACAGAACGGCCGGGTCGTCGAAGGCCGATCTGCGCGCTCCCACGGAGGGGTGAGTACGAAACAGTCGGACTTGAAATCCATGCGGTGGAGAAGAGCCCGCCAACTCGTCTCGTGCTGAGGGCCCGAGCACCTGGGAAGCCATGAAGTCTGCTGCGTGTTCTCGCGAACGCAGGTAGGACTGAAGCGAGAGAAGTGCGGCGAGAGTCGACACGACGATGATCCGTCGGTCTCCTGCTCCATTGCCAAGAGAGTACGCTGCTAGTTCCACCGTCAGGACGAGGATCGCGGTCGACCGGAAATAGTATCGCAAGAGGTCGCCCGACCAGATGTGCGCCATTTCGTGGCTCAGCTGAACGGCATGGGTCTGCGGAGACCTGCGCCAAATTACAGAGGTCTGACGGCTTACCACCAACGCCGGAGCATCCCTCGCGCCCCTCACGCGCACAATCGGTCGATCGCTGCGAGTTGAAACGACCCTGGGCTTTCGAACGCCCATAGAGGCTGCGAGAAAGGAAAGACCTCGATCGTCGTATTCGATTTGTCGACTGCTACGGGGTACTCGCGTGCGGAGCTTTGCAATCGTCGAGATCAAGGCCAACTGGCCAACGACAAGAATGATCCCGGTGAGTCGGGTGCCGTTCTCGATCCAAAGGTAGAGACAACCTGAAGCTACGAAGAGGAGAGGACCCGCAGCTCGAAACCGCGACGCAGAGCTAGCGAGCCCCTTGACCAGCGGGTCCGGTGCCCATGGTACTAAGAAGGCATCATCCAACGAATCACGAATCGCTGTCTAGATGGCTCATCACGGCGGACGCAAGCGTTTCCGCCTTCTTCCTACTTAAGCCAAGGCTCTTTGCGTAGTCGATGATTTTGTTCCTGAGGTCGTCGTCCTCCCGTGTAGAGACGCGTGGCAGCGGCGGAGGAGGGACGCCTAAGAGCCGCCTCGTCAGCTGACGAATTCTCTTTTCCGCAACGGCCTTGGCCTCGCCAAACGCAATGGACTGGACCCAGACTGTTACGAGTACCACATACGGTCCAATAAACTCGACGGCGGCATCCGCGCCGAAGCCGACGCTGTCGCTTCGACCTCGCCCCCAGCGGCGTTTCGGCTGTCGTGCGATGTCACGAACGATCTCAAGCTCGTCTGCATCGAGGTCCCGAATGACAGACTCTGCGAACCGTTGCTCGTCATCCGTCAGTATCGCCTTCACTCGAACACCGCACGGCTCATGCAGAGGGCGATCCCAATCGACACCGGCTCGACCCTACAAAGCGCGGCTGACTCAGGAAAGCTGACGCGAGAGTTGTCTTGTCGAATCTGATGACTCACTGAAGGCCTGCTGTCGTTTGCCAGGGCTTCTCGCGCCGATGGGCACAACGTCCTTCCGGGCTGGTCAAATGGATGACGGTGCAGAGCTCGGCTGGTCGCTGCACATCAGAGTCCTTGGAATGCGGACTCTAGTTAGGGGCTAAGCGGCGGCGAGCCAGCAGCGAGCCGTCTCCCTTGCGACTCTGTCGCGGCATTGACAGCCTCCGCCCCCTCAGCAGTCAGCTCGTATGCGACCGTCCTACCATCGATTGGCGGCGGGTCTGAGACGACGTCGACCAGGTGCTGCTCTCTCAGTTGACGCAAGATCGTCGAGATCTGTGGCCGGCCGCGAGCCGCCATGTCAGCAATTTCGCTCGAGCGCGCCGGGCCGTGTTCGCTGAGCAACCGGAGCACCCGATGTCGCAGGAGCTCGTCGTCGCGAACCTCGGCACCCTCGAGGAGTCCGCCAAGTACCCCCGTCACGGCGCTGACCCGGGCGATCACAGTGCGGACATCGGGGTCCACCTGGCCCTCGCCAGCAGTGCGATCGATCCAAGCCGCTGCTTCGCCGCGAAGGCGCCGGAGTGTTTGCGCTTCAGGATGGTGCTGAATCAGGCGGCCAACGGAGCGCGCGAACTCGTCGCCTCGCTCCTCCGTAGGAGAGGCGAGCAGCGCCATGATCTGCTCAGGCGCCGGGCGAAGTGCTTCTGGCATGGCCTCAGCGTAGGTTGAGTACCACCGGATGACAACTATCTATGAACTATCGTCGTCAATCAGTGCGTCGTGCTCGGCCAGCCGGAAGAGGATGAAGCCGGGCGGCTCACAGCTCGCCATGAGCCGCGGCTCAATGCGATCGACCGGCGCGGTGTAGATGCCCGTGGGGACGTCAGCCTCTGACGGAGGCGCCTGGTCGGCCTGCTGCGTCAGTGGCCGACCCGAAAACCATCGCGGACCATTAGCAATGAGCGCCAGGCCAGGGACGTTGCTTGCAACGGCGGTCGTATTCGCAGCCAGGTTCGAAGTCTTCGATGTACACGCCGGCACGATCAGCAGGTTCACCCCGAGCTGCCTAAGAGCCGCCACACTGACGTCGTCGAGGAGGTCCCGGCAGATTCCGACCGCGAGCCGCCAGGGGCCCGCCACGTAGATCGTGATCCGATCGGCCACGTGCGTCAGGGGTTCAGCACCCAAGGCGCCTTCGTAGGGCACACGCTTCAGGACGCTGAGCGGCATTTCGGCGGGTACGGGGCCACCTGCCCGGGCCACCCAGAAGAGACATCGATTGAGACGGCGCCCGGCGACATCAACCTGGCCTGAGCCAGCGACGAGGAGCACCGGACGAGTCGGCCGGATCTGTCGGAGTACGTCTGTCACCTCCGGGTAGCCGGCGAACTCAGGAAGCACCACGACCGCGGCACCGGCATCGATCGCGCGTTCCACAAGCTTTCGGCAAGCCGCGAGGTGCTGCCGAGCGTCGAGCGGCCGAATTGGGAACACAGCTGTGAGGTCGCTGAACCGACGATCGGGCGCGCACGCGGCAACGGCCGTCGCCCCGTCCATGACATCGTCCAAGTGTGCGTCGAGTTCGGGGCTAACCGTGATCGGTGGTCCGAGCGGGCCCGGTTCAAACAGGAGCGCGTGTGCCGTCTGATCAGGGCGTTCTGCTGCGCGTGTCGCACTGGCGGCAAGACTGTGTCCGGGAAACAGGCCGGCAAGATGCCCCTCGCCTGGAATCATCACGACATCGCCTGGCTTGACAGTGCCATCGCGCTCCAGCTGTAGCGACGCCCACGACGACATGAGCAGTGGAGCCCAAAGGTCGTCCATCACGCGAGCGGCGGTCGATGCGCGGACCAGTGGATGCAAGCTGTTGAACTCGTCGAACAGGCCAGTCAGAAACTGCGCCACTTCGGCCGCCGTGTTGATCGCAGTGACCAGCACGGGCGGGTCGTCTGCCGCGCTTGCCCGAACCAGATCAATCTCACTCGCGCTGCCGGCACGCAGTTCAGGCCACCTGTTCGCGTGGTCGTGATTCGCGCAGAACGCCAGGAGGGCTCGCAGCAAGTCCAAAAGGTGGCCTGGAGGATCTCGGCAGAGCTGCTTAAGGACGTCGTCAGGCGCAGATGCAGCCAAACGCCTTCGCCTCCGGTGCGACTCGACTAGGGCCGACTATTCACCAAGCAACCGCTGAGCTCGCTGAAGACGATCGCGAAGGCTCCGTCGGAAGCCCTCATCTTGTTTGCGCGCCTCGATGTGCTCGGCAATTGCGGCACGGACGACTTCAGAGACGGGCAGGTCGACCACATCGGCGACGGTCTCGAGCTCCTCCGCCTGCTCCGGAGAGAGACGGATCGTCATCGCCTTCACGCGCTTCACGCCGCAACTATGCACCGCGGTTGCGTGACGCGCAACCTTTTGCTACCGTGCTACCACGGTGGCTCGATGATAAGGAGGCTCACATGACAGGACCGGAAGCTCAAGCGAAGAAGCCGGACAAGAAGGCTCACGAGTTCCACATCCGGATCGACCGGGTGCAGTACACGGTGGCCGAGGAGCAGCTGACGGGAGCGGAGATCCGTCACATCCCAGAGCCGCCGATCGGCGCCGATCGGGATCTGTTTGAAGTGCAGCCGGGCAAGCCCGACCGACAGCTGTCCGATGGCGACGTGGTTGACATCCACGACGGAATGCGTTTCTTCACAGCGCCCAGCCATATCAATCCCGGCGCTTAGAACCAGGAGCGCGCAATGCCTCTCCTCCCGGAGGACACAGCCTTCCTGGCGGACCGTCAGATTGATCACGACGTATACGACGACGGTCCGATGACCTGCGTCGTCCTGAGAGGATGGCCTCTGCCGCCGGGTCTGGATCGCTCGGAGACGGACGTACTGCTTCGCCTGCCGCCGGGGTATCCCGACGTCGCTCCAGACATGTGGTGGGTTGACCCGCCCGTCCGTCGATCTACCGGTGACCAGATCGCGGCAACGGAACTGTCCGAAGTCCACATCGGACGGGAATGGCAGAGGTGGTCCCGTCATTTCGCCGCCGGCCAGTGGCAGGCGGGCATCGACCGCCTCGAGAACTTCATAGGCCTCATGTCGGCGGAGTTCGGTCGAGCTGCTCAAGGCGCCGCATGATCGAAGCAACACTCGTCCTCCCGCAGGTGCTCGCCGACCAGCTCGCAGCAGCGGCTGCACTGCCTAACGAGTCCGGCGCAGTGATGATCGTCGGCGTCACACGCGGCTCGGATGGTCTCCGACTACTAGGCCGTGAGCTGCACTGGGTGCCCAACAGCTCGTACTCGGGGCGCTCAGCTGAAAGCCTCGATGTGATGTCGTCGGGATACGTTCCCGCGCTCGCCCGAGCCGCCGACCTTGGCTCTGCTGCTATCTGGATTCACACCCACCCGGGAGTGGGGTCAATGCCGATCCCGAGCCCGCACGATGACATAGTCGACACTGAACTCCTCGAGCCGTTTATGGTGCGCACGGGTACCGATATGTACGCGTCGCTGATCGTCTCCGAGGCGACGACTCTCTTTCGATTCTCCGGCCGCGGCTTCGATGGTCCAACCCCGTTCATCATTCGACGTGTCGTGGTTCTCGGTGATCGACTGCGTGTGATCGGCGACGTCTCGGCCAGTGCACGAGACCTTCCCCTCGCGTTTGACCGCCAGGTCCGCGCATTCGGCGGAGACGTTCAACGTGTGCTGGCGGTCTTACACGCAACAGTCGTTGGTTGTGGAGGCACTGGGTCGGCGGTCGCAGAGCAGCTGGTGCGCCTTGGCGTGCGGAAGCTCACGCTCGTTGACGACGACATGCTCAGCGCCAGCAATATCACTCGTGTCTTCGGTTCTCGCATGGAGCTCGTGGGGCAACCGAAGGTCGATGTTCTTGCGAACCATCTCGAACAGATCGCCCCCGGCGTGACCGTCATGAGGGTGCGAGGCAAGGTCACGACTGAAGATCACGCTCGAGCTATTTCGAGCTCCGATGTGCTCGTTGGGTGTACCGATGACAATGCGGGACGCGTGGTCCTCGGGCGGTTGGCCGCTTACTGTCTCATTCCGCTGATTGATTGCGGCGTTTTAATCAGCTCTGCCGGCGGGTCCCTTCAGAGCATCGACGGCCGCGTCACAGTTCAGATGCCTGGCGACGCGTGCCTCGTGTGCCGGAACCGAGTGGACTTGGCACGCGCCGCTGCGGAGCAGCTTGACCCGATGGAACGCGCTCAGCGCCAGGACGAGGGCTACGCCCCCGAACTTGGCCGGATCGAGCCCGCCGTGATCGCGTTTACCGCGGCTGTAGCTAGCGCGGCCGTCACTGAACTGCTCGACCTACTAATCGGGTTCGGGCCAGACGACGGCAGCAACGAGCTCCTTATCCGATTCCACGATCGGGAAGTAAGCACCAACGTTGGGCTGCCACGAGCAGGTCACTACTGCGACCCTGCAGCTGGATCCCTCGGCGCAGGTACTGCCGAACCATTCCTTGGAACGATGTGGCCGCGACCGTGACGCGCGGACCCCTTCGATGGCACCACTGGCTCCCGAGGAAGCGCTACTTCCTTGCCGGGAAGGTCGGGGCCGCAGACGAAGTTCCGGGTCACCTGCCCCGTAAGGCAGCCATCGTCGTTGTCAATCGCGAACAACGAACGTGGGTTGCATTCGACTGTCCATGTTCAGGGCGACATCGCCTCATGATCAATCTCGACCCGAGGCGAAGGCCAAGCTGGAAGTTGGACTCGACCAACGCGATCACCCTGTCGCCGAGCGTCGATGTTCGGTCGGACGAGCGATGCCACTTCTGGATGCGCGCCGGCCGCGTCCAATGGGTGCCTGCCCAACAGACCTGACGAGGGAGACATGACCGACAACGAAGGCGATAAGGACGCGACCGAGGAAGTCGAGGCCTCGCGAGGGACAGCAGTGCGGACACCGTTGTATCGCGCCTCGAACGCTCCGAGATACGGTCGGCAGGAGCGAATTAAGCAGTTGCAGGCGATGACCGGCACCAAGCTCATCTGCTACCTCGCCGGCCAGAACGCGCCGATGACCCGAGACGACATTCTGCCCCTAGTCGACCTGTTTCACATGGTACCGGCCGGACAGAGGATTGACCTGTTGCTCCAGACTCCCGGCGGCGACGTGGACGCCGCGGAGAAGATGGCCTCGATGCTCAGAAACCGTGTCGGGGCCACTGGCCAGCTGAGAGTCATTGTTGCTGACTACGCCAAGAGCGCAGGGACCCTCATCGCACTGGCCGCCGACACTGTCCTTATGAGCGACAGCTCGGAGCTCGGTCCAGTTGACCCGCAGGTACCGGTGCCTGACGGAGGACGCGGATCACTCCGTCCCGCACAATCGTACGTTGACGGCTACGAGGCGCTCGTTGAGCTTGTGAATCAGGAGCCGACGTCGGCGGGGTATCGAATGATGCTCGACAAGTACGACCCAACCTTGATCGATCTCTGTCGGAAGGTGCTTGAGCGCTCGAAGAAGCTTGCGGAACAGCTGCTTAAGCGCGGGATGTTTCGTCCTGAGGGCCGCCGACCGGACGGCAACTTCACTGCCGTGGCAGCCGAGCTCTCCGACAATAGAAAATGGCTCTGGCACGGAGTGCCGATCGACCAATCCGAGGCGAAGAGGATCGGCCTTGACATCTCCTATCTTCCGCCGAGCGAAGCGCAGTGGTCGGAACTGTGGAGCCTCTATTGCGAGCAACGTCTTGCTCTGAGGACCGAGGAGTCAAAGCTCTTCGAGTCGGACTACGTCTCGCTCCCGTTTGACTGACACGGTCCGGGTGACGACCGTGGGCTCGACGTGCGACCTGCTCGCGGTAGTTTTGACTGACTAGTGCCGCGTCAGGCAACGTTTGCGCGGTTGATGACGGCTCGTAGTGCTTCGTCTCGGGCGTGGCGGTTTCGCTAGACCATGTAGCGGCGGATCATGCGGCCTTGGGCTTCGTGGCTGTCGTGGTCGGTGCCGTCGAGCGCTAAGTAGCGCAGTGCGGTGAATTGGGGCTTCGATCCGGTTGAGCCACGACGCGTAGAACGGCACGTAGGCCAGCTCGACGTTGCTCGCCTCGGCCCAGTCACCGGCCCGGGTGTCTTTGGTGGTCGAGCGGTACGGGCTGAAGTTGTCCAGCACGATCGCGATCCGGACCTCGGGTGGGTGCAGGGATCGCAGGTAACGGCAGAACGCCAAGAACGCTGTCCGGCCTTTCCTGGCACGACGTGGCCGTAGAGCCGGTCGGTCGACAGGGCATAGCCAGCCATCAGGTGCCGGACCCCGTGGGGCCGGGTGCACGTGGTGGGGCCGGGTGCACGTGGCCCGTCTCCGCCGACGACGCGGGGACCCCGCGTCGCCCTTGCCCGCGGCGACCGGTGCCCACTGCTTGCCCGGGTGCGGTTGCAGGTTGAGCGGCCCGAACTCGTCCATGCAGATCACCACGCTCGGATCCCCGGGTCCAGCACAACGTTGCCATCGGCGATGTCATAGAGCTCCAGGACCCGGTTCTTCTTGGCTTCGAAGTCAGGGTCGTTGCTCGCCTTGAACGTCTTGATCACTTGAAACGAGACGCCTTCCTCACGGAGCAGGACCCGCGGGCCCTCCTGGCTGATGTCGTCGACCACCCCTCAGCCACCAAGAACTCAGCCAGCTTCGACAACGACCACGTCGAGAAGGGCAGATCGTGATCGGTCGGCCTCGACAAGGCGACCTTCTTGATCTCCCGGCGCTGGGGCAACGTGAGGGTCGGGGCCGGCCACCGGCGTAGCGCGGTGCGAGCGAATCGAACCCGTCGTCGTTGAAGTTGTGGATCACCGCCCGGACCCGGTCCTCAGACGTGAACGCGATCTTGGCGATCGCCGGCACATCCATCCTCTACGCCGACCACAACACTATCTGTGCTCGACGCCACCGCACCACCGACCCCGAACCCCGCCGGACGATCGACAACAGCTTGCGGCCCTCATAGTTGGTCAGGTCCCGAACCTGCACCCGTTCAGCCATCACCGAAGTCTGCGCGACCCCGATCACCGACAGGTGGACGCGGACCCCCAAACGATGCCGGTCACGGCACTAGCTCCGCAGTCCGACGCCACTTTGATGCCACCAGGGCTCAGTCGGCGATCCGCAACCAGCATTTCATTGGCCACGCAGTGGCATCTTGGCCTCAACGGCGAGGCCGACGTACCGGGCCATCGTGATGTGGAGTGACGCTGCACGCGCTTTCGCACCGCTCCACGAGGCCCGATCGATCGCCAAGCGACAGACAATGTGATCTAGGGGACCCTTCTCATCCGTCTTGAGCCGACGGGGTTGACCAACAGGTACCTGCTCGCAGTCGACCCCGCCCGGCCTCACGAGTCAGCTCCCGCACCCACTCGGCGACGAGTTGACCGACAGTCGTGTGCTGCAGGTGTGCCTCGCGCTTCATCGCCGTCCACGCCTCGGGGTTCACAAGGACGTGCGTGGCGAAGCGAGCGGTGCGGCGGCCGTCTCTCTCGCGCCAGTAGGTGCCCTCCTCCTTCGCTCGTTCATCGGCCTCCCGGTTGCGCATGCGTCGCATGTCGTCCTCGATGCGTCGCTCGAGCTCCTCGTGCGCCAGGACCGCGTCGTGGACGCGACGCGCGAGTTCACGGCCGACGTTGGCGGCGTGGACCGTCGATTTGACCTCGGCTACGAACGCGTCGACCTCGTCGACCGTCTGGGCGGCCATCGGGACGCCGGGCAGTGTCATCCACGCCGCCATCAAGAGGTCCCCCGGCACGATGCCTGCTTGCACCAGGACCTGAACCAGGCGCTCGACCCTGTTGCCGCTGCTGCCGATTTTCGGCAGGAGCAAATCTGTGTCGAGATCAGAGGTTGAGGGGTCGGGGGTGTCCAGGCGCGATGCGGCGGCGATGATCGCGCGCAGGACGCGAGTGTCGCGATCGCGGCAGTCGCAGGCGACGGGCTCGAGAGCGGGCATGAGAAGCCTCCGGTGAATTCGGCTGACACAAGTCCTAAGTGCGCGTGGGCAGGGTCATCGCGCCAACAGCCGCCCGGATCGCTCCTGATCGGTCGAGCTCGGCCGGGCTCTTCCTCGCACAGGCACGTTGGGGCCGCGTTCCGCCTCGCATCTCAAGGGCGAGGACCTGGGAACCGGCACCTTCAGGCCGCGACTCGAGCCACCGGCTTGTCGATGGGAAGGATTTCGAAAAGGGGTCCGGCGCAGAGTCGGAGTTGACTGCAGACCTCTAGGAGAGACCGATGGCTGACTTGGCCGACGCACCGCACCTCATGACCGTGCGCGAGGTTGCGCAGCTATTGAGGATCTCGAAGAGCTTCGCCTACGAACTCGTGGCCCGCGGCGAACTCGAGAGCGTGCGTCTCGGCCGGCGGGTGCTCGTACCGACAACGTCCGTTCATCAGCTTGTCGCCAAGGCCACTGCCGACAGCCGCCCACCGACGGCGTCCTACACCCGAGGAACGCGACCGCACGCCGGTCTTCGAGGCGACCTTCCCGATCCGCCGACGTCCATCACGCGCGTGAAGCCTTCCCACCGAAGATGACCGCGCCGAGCTCGTCGGCCGCCTCCTCGTGGATGCCCTCGGCGACGTGGCTGTAGAGGTCCAAGGTGAGCTGGACCGTCGAGTGGCCTAACCGCTCGCTCACGACCTTGGGATGGATCCCTGCCGACAGCGCCAAGGACGCTGAGGTGTGCCGGAGGTCGTGCAACCTGATCATGGGAAGGCCGGCCGCTCTGGTCAGGTTCCCAAACGCCTGGCTGACGTTCTGCGGCTGGAGTGGGAAGCCGCTCGGGTGTGTGAACACGTAGTCAGCTTCGGGTCGAGCACCAAGCGCCAGCCGCTCCTCGGCCTGGCGCCGACGGTGGCGAGTGAGCTCGTCGACGGTCACCGGATCGAGGCTCACCGACCGACGTGAACGAGGCGTCTTGGGCTCGACCTCGCGGACCTCGTAGTCGACCTCTACGAGCGACCGCCGCACCGACAGGCGCCTGTTGGGAAGGTCCAGATCTTCCCAACGCAAGGCGAGGACCTCGCCACGTCGCATCCCGGTCGTGCAGAACACCACCCACATGGCGCGCAGCCGGTCGTCACCGACGGCAGCGAGGAACTGCCGAACCTGCTCGGCCGACCAGGTGCTCATCGCCTTCTGGCTGACACGAGGCGGGTCGACCACATCGGCGGGGTTCCGGGCGAGCAGACCCCAACGGACCGCGTCGCCGAACACCTGCTTGATGATCCGGTGGGCGTATCGCACCGACGCAGGCGACAGGCCCCTCGGCGACCGACCTTTGCGGTAGCCCTCGTCGAGGAGGCCGGCGTACAGCGCCGCGAGGTCGAGGCCGCTGATCTTGTCGAGGCGTCGGCCGCCGATGTGCGGCAGCACGTGGTGGTCGAGGGTCGCCTTATACGAGCGGAACGTCGTGGCCCGGACGGTCGGCTCCTTCGCCGTCAGCCAGCGCTCGACGAACTGCCCGAAGGTCGTACGGCCCGGGTCGACGTACTCGCCGAGGCGGAGGCGCTCGAGCTGCTCGACCAGGCCGTCCTCGGCGAGCTTCTTCGTCCGGAAGCCGTTGTACTGCTTGTACCGCTTGCGGCCGGTGACCGGGTCACGGCCGAGGTAGATCGACGCCGTCCACGTCGTGCCTCGCTTGAACACGCTGCCTCGCATCGCGACTCCTCCGCTCAACTCACATAGGTGAGGTGCCGGACCCGGTTCGCGACATGAGAGGCGCCGAAAATCGCCAGGATCGGAAATGCGAGGGAAATGCGAGCCCTCTGCCTCGGCCCTCTCAGCCGGCGGTGCAACCGCCTGACCAGGGGACTTCAGCGCGCTCGGAGGGACTCGAACCCCCAACCTTCTGATCCGTAGTCAGATGCTCTATCCAATTGGGCTACGAGCGCAGGTGGACGGGCCAGCGTAGTCCACCTCGGCGGCCCTCCCAATCGGTGGCCCGCGTCTCCCGGCCGGCGGGTCCGGGCAGGTCCCGCGGGTCCATCGACCGAAGGAGACCGCCATGTCGGTGACCGCGTTCCAGGACCTCCCGCTCGCCGATCGGGACCGCGAGTGGGACGGCGACAAGGCCGAGTCCCGGGTACGCGACTGGGCCGGCGCAGAGGACGAGCCCAACGAGAAGTACCGCGACGCGCACGTCCGGTACGACGCCGAGAAGAAGGACAACTACACCGCCTACAAGCTCCTCATCGCCGACGTGATCGACGGGCGCCTGAAGGCCGTCCCCGCGGCGTGATGGCCGCCGCCGCGGTGATGCAGGGCTCGCGGGGCGGCGTCGACCTCCCGAAGAAGGACATCGACCGGGTCAAGTCCCACCTCGCCAAGTACTACGAGAAGATGGGCGACGAGGCCCCGTGGGAGCGCGACGACTGACCCGTCGCGCGAGCGCTCGAAAAGAAGTTTCGGAGCGACCGTCGATTCTCAGGCTCGCGGTTCGTCTGGAGAGTGAGGGTCGGACATGCCGGCCCCGAACCACAGGAGCCTTCAGATGACCGCCACCCTCACCACCGTCCCTTCCACCACCGCAACCCAGCAGGCCACCAGGACCCAGCCGGTCTGGAAGGCCGGCCTCGCCGCCGGACTGGTCGCCTCGGTCGCCACCACCGCCGTCGCGGTCGTCGCCCGGGCGATCGACATCCCCGTCGCCGACCGAGCGGGAGAGTCGATCCCGATCCTCGGCTTCGCCCAGATGACGCTGCTCTGCACCGCCATCGGCATCCTGTTGGCTCGGGTCATCGGCCGTCGCAGCAGCAACCCCCGGGCGCTGTTCACCAAGGTCGCCCTCGTCCTCACCGCGCTGTCCTTCGTCCCCGACCTCACTCTCGACGCCGGCACGGCCACCAAGGTCACGCTCATGGTCACCCACGTCGTCGCCGCCGCGATCGTCATCCCGACCCTCGCCCGCCGGCTGCCCGCCGAGCGCAACGCCTGAACCACCCCACCGACGCAACCAGCCACCACCCCGGACAACGAGGTCCGGGGTGGTGCCGCGTCTCCCCTCAGGACGTGAGCGACTCCGCCAGCCGGTCGATCGTCGGACGCAGGATCATCGTGTAGGTGTCGGCCAGCGCGACCTCACGGTGCTCCTTCTGCGCCTCGAGCCGGCTCGGGTCCATCACCACCGCCATGAACGCGGCCTTCGACGGGAACGCGTTGAACCGCGCCTGGTGCCACACCCGGCCATCGCCCACGATCGTCCCCTCGATCCCGAACCACGCCGGTACCCGCACGCCGTGCGCCGCTGCGACGCGAACCGCGTGCGACGTGTACTGCTCCATCTCGTCGGGCGTCTCGCCGAGCGCCGCGGCCGGATCCTCGAACGACAGCACGTGCAGCACCACCACCGGCGGGTCCTCGTCGGTCGGCGGGTGCGGCACCTGGTCCCACGGCACCTCTTCCACATCAGCAGGCGCGGAGGGCGGCGCGAACGGGATGCCGCCCATCACGATCGTCGACTCCATCCCCGCGTCCTTGTGGACGTGCTTCGCCTTGAAGTCATCGCGCGCCTGCATGTCGATGAACGACCTGCGCGTCGGGTACTTCACGATCCCGACCCGGTCCCACTTCGGCGCGTCCCCCAGCAGCTGCGACTCCACGTCGGCGAACAACACTGGCTCCGCACCGATGGCCCGCAGCGACTCCAGCGGCGCGTACCGGTCGTCGGCCTCACGCCCGCTGATCGCCGCACCGGAGCCGTCCGAGTAGTCGGCGACCTCCCGGTAGTGCATCAGGTTGATCATCCACACCGGGCCGTCCTCGTCCGGCGGCGTCGTCGCCAACCGCATCCCGTACTCCCGGTCGACCTGCCCGTACCGCGGCCGCGTGCTGTCAGACATGCGCCGCCACCCCCTCTCGCTCCGAGACCAGCCGGAGCATCTCCCGGGCCACCATCGGCCCCGCGTTCTGGTTCTGCCCGGTCACCAGGTTCCCGTCGACCACCCAGTGGTTGGCCAGCACGTCCCGGAACCCGCTCTCAGACTCGAAGATCGCCCCCTTCGCCCGCAGCTCCGTCTCCGGGTGGTGCGGCGTCGAGTCGATCCCCAGCTGCTGCACCTGCGTGTCGGTCACCGCGGTGATCCGCCGTCCCTCGACCAGCGGCCGGCCGTCCTCCGCGACCGCGTTGCGCAGACCCAACGGACCGTGGCAGATGCCGCCGATGATCAACCCGGCCGCGTTCGCCCGAGTGACCGCCGACGCCAGCGACTCCGAGAAGCCGAAGTCGAACGCCGCGCCCCACCCGCCGGCCAGGTACAGGACGTCGTAGCTCTTGATGTCGACCGACCCGATCGGCAGCGAGTCGGTGACCTTGGCCCGCAGCGAATCGTCGGCGAGGAACCGATCATCGGCAGGGGTCCGTACCACCGGCTTCAGCGACAGCGGATCGACCGGGATCACGCCGCCGAGGGGACTGGCCACGTCGACCTCGAGACCAGCATCGCGGAACGCGTAGTACGGGACGGTCAGCTCGCTCGCGAAGACACCGGTCGGCTTGCCGACGTCGAGCGTCCCGTGGTTGGTCGCCACCACCAGCGCCCGCCGTCCGGCCAGGTCGAACGACTCCGGCTCCGGGTCCTCCGGGTGCATGCCGAAGCGCTGCACCACCTTGCGGGCCAGCCGGGCCGGCGGCGGCACCCGCTTCGTCGCACCCCCACCCCGCCGCGCCGCGTACGCCCACGGCGAGTAGCGCGCCGGCACCAGCGACGCCCGCTGCTCGTCCAGCCGCCGGTGCAGCAGCGCGAAGACCTCGGCCGAGTCCGCATCGAGCGCGAGGTTCCGCACCTCGGTCGGATCAGACGCCAGGTCGTAGAGCTCCCACTGCTCGGGGAGCGGCTCGGTCCGGTACTGCTCGCCGGCCGGGCCGTCCGACGCGAGCTGACGCACGAACGGTTCGGTCCACGTCGCCGGATCGTCGAAGGTCCGCACCAGCTTCCACATCGGCCCGTCGACCGGGCTCACGACACCCTCGATGCTCGTGCCCACGTGGGCCGGCACCTGGATGCGCAGCGGCGCCGGCGGGTGATCGACCCCGAAGCGCCGGGCCACGCCCGACGCGAGCGTCGCGCCCTCCAGCACGTTGTCGCGGGTCTGCAGGTAGACGGTGCGCTCGCGATCGACGGCCGAGGGATCAGCCACCACCGGCAACAGGTCGCGCCCCGGCAACGGGTGCACCTCGCTGAACGACGCCTGCAGCTCGTCGGCCACCTCGAGCTGATCGATCCCGGCCGCCGCCAAGAGGGTCGGAACCAGGTCCACGTGCGACGTCGCCATGTCCGACACCGTCGCCGCAGTCGTCGGCGACGCACCGACCCGCGCCACCGTGAACGGCACCCGCGTCGCCTCGTCGTAGAGGTTGCACCACTTCTGGTGCAGACCGCCGTGCGCGCCGAGCAGGTCGCCGTGGTCCGACGTCCGCACCAGCACTGCCTCGGCCGACCCGCCCTCGGTGACCGCCCGCCGCACCCGATCCAAGGGCCCGTCCACCTCGGCGTGCAGCCGGTAGTAGAGGTCGCGGTAGGCCTGGGCGTTGCGCTCGTAGATGCGGTTCACCACCGGCGCCGGGCCGTAGGCGGTCGGGTATGCGGCCCGGAACGCGATCTGCGCAGCCGGCTTGGTGCGCAGGTCCTCGTCCGCGCTCGGCGCGGCCGGCACCGGCGGCGGATCGTCGGGCGACGGCAGCAGCGGGTTGCCCCGCCGGGCCCACGCGGGGAACAGCACGATGTCGTGCGGGTTCACGAAGCTGGCCACCAGCAGGAACGGCCGCAGCGCTGCGGCGTCACCGGCCTGCCGGCGCTCGTACCGATCCGACAGCCACGCCACGATCCGATCGGCGATCAGGCGGTCGCGCACGGCACCGCAGTTGGCCAGCCCCATGCCGTGCGGCTCGGGACCGACCCACCCGCTGAAGCCGAACCGGTCCAGCGGATCCGCGTCGAGGTACCGCTTCACCGCGGCCGCGTCGATCACGCCGTGGTCGTCGTTGGTGGCGAGCGGTCCTCCGGTCGCAGGATCGATCAGGTCGGCGTGGCTGATGTGCCACTTGCCGTCGTAGTGCGTGTCGTACCCGCCGGCCCGGAACCAGTGGCCGAGCGTCGGCACCTCGCCCTCGCGCAGCCAGCGCATCCGGGCGTCGTTCGCCGATTTGCCGAGGCCGTCGGTCTGGGTGACGCCGTGCACGTCCGGGAACTGGCCGGTGAACATCGTCGGCCGGCTCGGCACGCAGGCGAGCGACCCGGTGTAGTGCCGGGCGAAGGACACGCCGTGCTCGTCGAACCAGCGACGTCCTGTCAGTCGGTCGTGCCGCCACTGCCGCACCGACTCCGGCTCATACGGGGGCGCGGCGCGCTCCTCGTCGGTGACGATGACGATGACATCGGGCCGCGTCACAGCGCACCCACGTGCGCGGCGAGCCCGTCGAGCAGGCCCTCGGACACCTTGGCCAGGCGCTTCAGCGCGAGGCGCTCAATCAACCGGTGCGGCGGGCGAGGACCGACGTCGACCGTCGAGGTCAGCGTGGCCAACGTGCCTTCACCGGAGGGTTCGAGCTGCCACTCGTTCACCACCTTGCGCAACGGTCCGGGCAGGCCGTCAAGCCGGTACGCGAGCAGCTTCGGCGGGTCCCATCGCTCGACCGTCTCGACGACCGTCACCCGGCCCGACTGGACCCGCCGGGCGGCCCCGACCCCCCCGTCGGGGCCGCCCAGACTCGAGGAGTGGTCGACCACTGCGGGCGCCCACATGGCGATGTCGTCGAAGCCGGCCAGCACGCCCCAGACCTGCTCCACCGGTCCCCGCAGGTGACGGCTCGTCGCGGACGTGCTCGTCACCTCAACCTCTCGCGATCGCGTCGATGATCACCTGCGCGACCTCGGCCGGCTTGTCCTCCTGGAGGAAGTGGCCGGCGCCCTCGATCGTCGTGTGCGGCGCGCCCTGTGCGCCCGGCACCTTGGCCAGGAACGGCGCGTCGCCACCCTTGGTGACCGGGTCGCCGTCGCTGTACGCGAGCACGAACGGCTTGTCGAACCGCGACAGCACCGACCAGGCGATCTCCTGGTCCTTGCTGGCCGGGTCCTCGGGGCTGGTCGGCACCAGCGTCGGGAAGATGCGGGCGCCCGCCTTGTACGAGTCGTCCGGGAACGGCGCGTCGTACGCCGCGACCACCTCCGGCGCGAGCGGCGACGCGCAGCCGCCGCTCACGATCTTGCCGACCTCGAGGACCGGCGTCTCCTGCGAGAACTGCTGCCACGCGAGGAACGCCTTGCTCGCCGGGCCGTGACCCGTCGGAAGGCCGGTGTTGCCGATGACGACGCGCGCGTAGCGGTCGGGGTCGGCAGCGACGAGGCGCAGGCCGACCAGGCCGCCCCAGTCCTGGCCGAAGAACGTGATGTCGCGCAGGTCGAGCGCATCGAACACGAGCGACGACATCCACGCGACGTGGCGGGCGTACGTGTAGTCGCCCAGCGCGGCCGGCTTGTCGCTCCGGCCGAAGCCGACGAGATCGGGCGCGATCACCCGGTGACCGGCCTCGACCAGCGGCGGGATCATGTGCCGGTAGAGGTAGCTCCACGACGGTTCGCCGTGCATGAGCAGCACCGGCGCCGCGCCCGACGGTCCCTCGTCGAGGTAGTGGACCCGCAGCTGGCCCTCGCCGGTCTCGGGTTCGGCCGGCACGTGCGCGTAGTGCGGCGCGAACGGGTAGTCGGGCAGGTCGGCGAACTGCTCGTCGGGGGTGCGGACGACGTCCATGTCAGGCTCCTCTCACTGCCGGGCCATCTCGGTGCGGGCCTCGGCTTCGGCCGTGCCCTCGGCCGGCCGGGTCAACAGCTGGATTTCGACGGCGTGCAACGTCCCGGTGAACGGGAACGGCGCGCGGTAGCGGGTCGACACCGGCGAGCCGTGGTCGTAGCCGACGCTCGCGCCGACCGACGACATCATCCGCATGAAGAGCGGTAGCTCCGCCTCGCCCGCGGCCACGCCGTCGACCTGCACCTCGAGCGATCCCGCCCGGCCCTCGCCACGACGGAACCGGGCGGTCAGCTCGGAGGCGCCGACGGGCACGTCGGCGGATGACTCGACGACCGTGTGCGCGTCGAACGCGTTGTAGTCGACGACGAACCGGTCGCCCTGCACGAACACCGAGAAGCCCGAGTTCTCCGTGCCGGTCGCGTACAGCACGCCCTCGTCGCCGGCGGCCCGGGTGATGCGCGCGGTCAGGTCGAAGCTGCGCCCGCCGGTGGCGGCGGACGCCTGCGCCGGGATCGGCGACATCGGCGGCCGGTACACGTAGCGCCGCGCCGACGGGTGCGGCGACTGGTCACGGAACCGCGCGCCGAACAGCTCGACCATCCGGTCGTCGAGCGGCAGCACGCCGTGGCGCTCCGCCTCCGACCACCACAGGTCGATCAGCTCCTGCAACCGCTCCGGCTCCTCGGCCGCCCGGTCGTGGCACTCGGACCGGTCGCTCGGCAGGTGGTACAGCTCCCAGGGCTCGGTGTCGTAGTCGCCGCCCTGGGTGTGCTTGCACACCGCCTTCCACTCGCCTGCCACCAGCGCGCGGCTGCCGCCCATCTCGAAGTACTGGAGCGTGTTGGTGGCCGGCGCAGATGCGTCGCGCAGCGCGCTCGCGAACGAATGGCCGGTCACCGGCAGCTGGTCGACGCCGTGGTAGTGCTCCGGCGGCGTGACGCCGAGCAGCTCGTAGAGAGTGGGCGCGACATCGGCGACGTTCACGAACTGGTCGCGCTTGGTGCCCCGCTGGTCGGCCGCGATCCCGGTCGGCCAGTGCACGATCAGCGGCACGTGGACGCCGCCCTCGTGGGTGTTCTGCTTGTACCACTTGTACGGGCTGTTGCCGCACTGCGCCCAGCCCCACGGGTAGTTCGTGTGGCTGTGCGGGCCGCCGATGTCGTCGATGCGGGAGATGGCCTCGTCGGGCGTCTCGAGGATGCCGTTGAAGAACTTCATCTCGTGCATGACGCCGAACGGCCCGCCCTCCTGCGACGCGCCGTTGTCGGTCATCAGCAGCAGCACCGTGTTGTCGAGCTCGCCGAGCTCGCGCAGGCCGTCGACGAAGCGGCCGATCTGGTCGTCGGTGTGGTCGAGGAACGCGGCGAACGCCTCCTGCAGCCGGCAGGCGAGCCGCTGCTGGTTCTCCGGCAACGTGTCCCACGCGTCGACGCCCGGGTTGCGCGGTGCGAGGTCCGTCCCCGGCGGGATGACGCCGAGCTCCAGCTGCCGCTCGTACCACCGCTGGCGGACGACGTCCCACCCCTCGTCGTACCGACCCCGGTACTTCTCGAGGTACGCAGCCGGCGCCTGGTGCGGGGCGTGGGTCGCGCCGAAGGGCAGGTAGCCGAAGAACGGACGGTCCGGACGCACGCCCTTGCTGTCGCTGATCATGCGCAGCAGCTGGTCGACCAGGTCCTCGCTCAGGTGGTAGCCGTCCTCGGGACCGCCCGGTGGGTCGATCGGGTGGTTGTCGCACACGAGGTCGGGGTGGAACTGGTCGGTCTCGCCCTCGAGGAACCCGTAGAAGCGGTCGAAGCCGCGGGCGAGCGGCCAGTGCTCGAACGGTCCGGCCGCCGAGCACCTTTCCAGCACATTGGGATCCTAAGCTTAGAATTCCACGTGGACAAGTTGTCGCG
>JADMIO011000754.1_pt1 | contig 42489 bp, 39 predicted proteins | sample 8958161 | NCBI WGS metagenome assembly JADMIO01 (sample SAMN16585339, study PRJNA669376) | soil metagenome | isolation source: Crop rotation soil | place: USA: Cullars Rotation, Alabama | collected 2011 | reverse complement strand
GGGGGGGGGAGAAGAAACCGAGCGAAGCGAGTCCTGAGTAAAGCGAAGGATCTGGGCGATGGTTCGTCTCCCCGCCCCTCTCCTGGATTCGCATTTGAAAAAAGACACGTCGCGCTGAGATGCGGTCACCGAGTCGCGAAGGTATTCGCGCCGATTGATCTTCCGCCGTTGGAATCGATGGAGACGACGAGGTAGTACGAGGTGTCGCCCGCGGGGGCGCCGGTGTCGAGGAAATTGGTCGTGGTGAGATTCGATGCGACTTTGATGAATCCGCTGGTGGGTTGCGTCGAGCGGAAGATGTCGTAGGCAGAGACGGCGTCGTACGCGTCTTCCCAGTCGAGCGAGACGCCGTTGGAGACGGCGGTCGCGTTCAGGCCCGCGGGGGCTGCGGGGGCGCCTTCAGGACGGATGTTGCTGATGATGTAGGTGTTGTCGTTGAAGTCGTAGTTGATCCCCTGGTAATCCATCGTCAGCAGATACGTGTCGGGCACGAGCAATCCGCTGAGATCGCGCAGCGGGAAGAAGCGCAGGTGATGTCCCCACCCGCCGCCGGGATGTTCCTGGCCGTTCTTCTTGTCGTCGCTCCACTCGTTGTCGACGCGGAAGCCGAAGGTGCCGGTGATGTTGGTCCCAGCGGCGGCGGCGTTGCTCGAGCCGCTGAGCTTGGGATACAGCGTCTGCGCCGTCGACTTGTCGGTCGTGAAAATCGTCTTGGTCGTGCTTTGGCCCTTCTGGAACCACGAGAGCACGACGTTGTTGCCCTGCGAGTGGAACGAGCCGATCTGCCGCACGGCGACCAGGCCCGTGCCCGCGCGCACCCAGTATGGCGAGAGAATTTCTTCGCCGACGGCTTCGACCTTTCCGCCGTTGTTGATCGATTGCCCCGGACCGACCAGCGTCGTGCCGATGCCGAACTCGGTGACGATGTTCGCGAGCGGCGGCTCGAGGTTGTTCTCGGGCTGCGTGACCCAGTAACCGCCGAGGCTGATGACGCGCGTCGGCTCGTCGGCATCGTCGGATTGAATCGTCAGCGAGCCGTTCACCACCGCGGGCGCGGCGCTGGCGGTGAAGCTGACGGTTATGTCTATGAATTTTGAGGGCTGAATGGTCGTCGGCAGCGACGGCGCGCCACTGACCGCGAATTTCGCCGTGGTTGTGATGGAAGAAATCGTCAGCGGCGACGCGCCGGTGTTGAAGATCCGCAGTTTGCCCGAGCGATGATCGATGGTGTTGAACTGCGAGTTGAAATGCTCGATGCGGTTGAACGCCATGTGGTTCGGAAACGCGCCGAGGTCCAGCGCCTGCACGCCGATCTCCGCGCCGGTGGCGGGCTTGACGTTGCGGATGATGAACACGCCGTCCTGGTTGTCGACGGCGGCGTCGAAGTCTTCGAACGCGACGACGTACGCGTTGGCGACGAGAGATCCGTCAACATTTTTCAGCGGATAGAAGCGCGCCTTGCGGCGATTGTTGGCGTTGGCGTCCCAGGTGTTCAGCGCGTCTTCGCTGAAGCTGCTGCGAATCGTGTTGTCGGAATTCTTGAAGCCGGGATATTGCGAATAGATTCCGAAGCTGCTGGAGCCCGGATCGAAAAACGTTTGCCCATTGGCGATCGGCGTGACGCTGTTGGCGTCTTCCGCGGCGAGGGTGAACAGCTCGTGCTCGGTTCCGATCTCGCCGGGGGAGTAATATCCGAACCGCAGCGCGGGCTGCGTGTTGACGATGAACGCGGCCAGCGGCTCGATGCTGACGACGCCGGACGCTGCCTTCTGCAGCCGCTGCACGTTCACTTCGTTGTTCGGATTCTTCGGCGGCAGGTCGAGCAGATAGTCGTTCGGATTCGAATCGCCCACCGTCGTGCGCAGCTGATACAGATCCATCACCTGCTGAAGCGACGGCTCGTTGCTTCCGCCGATGCCCTTGGTCGCGAGGCCGCGCAGGCGGACGGATTTTGAAAAGCCCGCGGTCGTCTGCACGGTCAACAGCGCCGTCTTCACACCCGCAGAAGTTCCCGACGGCGCGTCGAAAACCACGCTGATGTTCATCGCGGTGTTGTTCTTCATGCCCTTGGGCAGCGGGATGGTGTTGACGATCTTGAACATGCTCGCATCGGCGCCGGAGATGATGATCCCGCCGGTGTCGATGGTGACGCTTTTGCCACTGACGTTTTTGTAGCGAACCTTGCGCGAGAGGGTCGGATCGCCGCCGATGACGTCGGTGAAAAGCCGTCGCACGGAATTGACGGAGAAAATCGGCGCAGACTCAGCCGGCACCGCGGTTGCGGCAAGCAGGCGACGCGGTTCAAGCGCATCGAAAAAACGGGGACAGTTGCTCATCAGGGTGCGGGCGTGATGTTGGTCACGATGTAAACATTGTCCTGGAAGTCGAAATTCTCACCGCCGAGGTTCGAATAATCCATCGTCATAAGATACGTGTTGGCAACAAGATTCCCTTGTGAATCCCGCAGCGGGTAGAAGCGGAAGTGATGTCCGCCGGCGGTTTTGATCGGGTTCTTCGCGTCGTCGCTGTATTCGGTGTCCACGCGGAAGCCGAAGGTGCCGCTCGGCGAGAACGAGCCGCTCGCGGGGGTCGTCGTGCCGTCGAGATACGGGAAAAGCATCTGCCCGGTGTCGGAGCCGATCGTGAAAATCTTGTTCTGCGTGCTGCTGCCCTTCGCGAACCAGGTCAGCGGGACTTTGAAGCCCTGGGAATGGAAGGAGTTCAGCTGCTGCACGGTGACTGCTTTGCTCGAATCCGCGCGCGTGAAATAGCCGGCGACGGTTTCTTCGCCGTAGAACGTCGGCGAGGACGGGATATTCAGGCTTTGCGTGAGTTCCGGCATCGGTGCGGTCGGCGCGATGTTCGTTTGCCACCCTGCCATCAGGTTGACGAGCGTTTGCAAACTGGGCTCGGAATTGTTCTCGGAATGCGACTGCCACCACCCCGCGAGGTTGATGCTTTGCGTGGGGTTCGCGCCGTCATTGCTGGTGAAAGTGATCGCGCCGGTGTAAAGCCCCCCGCCGTTGGGGTTCGCGGTGCCGTTCGTCTGATTGTACGGTTTCGTCGGCAAGGTCGTGGCGATGAACTTGAGCGTCAGGTCTTTGATTGCGCCGGGCGAAATGGTGAGCGGAAACGCCGGCGGGTTCACCAGCTGCCATGCGGAGCTGACGGTCGGCGCGTTGACGACAAGATTCGACGTTCCCGTGTTCTTCAATCGCAGCGTGCCGGTGTCATGTTGAATATCGCCGATGCTCGAGTTCTGCACCTGGATGCGATTGAAGATCACGTTGCTGCTGCCGGGCAGCGCGTTCAGATTCTGAACGCTCAACGACGCGCCGCCGGAGCTGCCGGGGGGCGCCGCTTTCACGTTGCTGAGGATCGCGACGATGTTGGTGAAGTCATATCCCACCGGCGCATCCCATTCGGTGCTCGTCATGATGAACGTGTTGGGCACGATCTGTTTATCGCGCGTCTTGAACGGGAAGAAACGGAACTTGCGGTTGTTGGTGCTGTCCCAGGTGTTCAGCGAATCTTCGGTGTAGCCAACGCGGTCCTGCACCTGCACATCCGACACGAAGTAAAGCCCGAATTGCGATGAACCCGGATCAAAGCTCGTCGTCCCCTGCGGCGCGACTTGGACGGTTTGAAAGTCGGTCGTCAGCGTGTGAAACAATTCGGTGCGCGCGCCCGGATTGCCCGGCGTGTATCGTCCGAGGGTGTAGGGCGGATTTTCCTGCGCGGTGAACGACGCGAGCACTTCGATGCTGACCGGCCCGGTTCCAGCCTTCACCATTTTCTGGAGGTCGACTTCCTCAGTCGGCGTGCCGGGTGGATTCGGATAGACCGTCGCATTTTCCGCCTCACCGACGAAGGTGGGAATTTCGTACGCACGCAGGATGCGCGTGAGCGACGGCTGATTCGTCCCGCCGAGCCCCGCGGTCGCGATACCGCGCAGGCGCACGGATTTGCTCGTTCCCGCCGTCGTCTGCACGGTGAGAATTGCCGTCTTAAGTCCCGGCGTCGTGTTGGCTGGCGGATCGAAGCCCAGGCTGATGTTGATCGCCTTGCCGCTCTTGAGCCCGCGCGGCAGCGGAATGTCGTTGAAGATGTGAAACATCGACGCATCCGCGCCGGTAATGGTGATCCCGCCGACCGGAATCGTCACGGATTTCGCAGTAACGTTTTTGAAGCGCGACTTTCGCGAGCGTGTGTCATCGAGACCGGCGCCGACAACCTGGTTGAACACCCGCCGGATCGAATTGATCGAAAATGTCGGCCCCACCGCTTGCGGTGTCGCCAGTTGCTCCGCTGACGCCGCCGACAACAGCATCCGAGACTCAAGATTTTCAACGAGACAAGCTCGCCGTGATTGCGTGGAATTCATTACACTCCGCTCCGGTACAAAGGGCCGTATATTAGTCCCACACGCTCGTGTGCGTCGAGCGGCAAATCTTGCATTCGTAAGCAGTACTGACCAATCGACGCCGCAATCGTTTGACGAATTTCGTAGAAACCCGTACTAAATTGTGTCGCTGACGCCCCCCTGGCAGTGTCATGCTGAGGTACCCCGAAGCATCTGGCACCGATGCACCGAGATGCTTCGGAGTACCTCAGCATGACAATCTGGAAGAATTTTGACAGTTGTGTCCGAGATTTCAGAAAGATTACCGAATGCGCTGGTCACAAACCCTGATCCCGACCCAGAAGGAAAACCCCGCCGACGCGCAGATCGCGAGCCATCAGCTCCTGATCCGCGCCGGTCTGATCCGCCAGCTGACCGCCGGCGCATACGATTTTCTGCCGCTGGGTTTCCGCGCTTTGCACAAGGCGACGAAGATCGTCCGCGAAGAAATGGATCGCGCCGGCGCCTCCGAGGTGCTGCTGCCTGCGCTGCAGCCGCTGGAGCTTTGGCAAAAGAGCGGCCGCGATGTCGCTTACGGCGACAACCTCATGCGCTCCAAGGACCGACATGGCCGGATCAACATCCTGGGCCCCACGCACGAGGAAGTCATCACCGAGCTCGTCGCAGCGAACGTGACTTCGTACAAGCAACTGCCGCTGACGCTCTATCAGATTCAAACCAAGTTTCGCGACGAATTCCGCCCGCGCTTCGGGCTGCTGCGCGTGCGCGAATTTCTCATGAAGGACGCCTACAGCTTCGACGCGGACGTCGAGTCGCTTGATCGCTCGTATCAAAAAATGTACGACGCCTACACGCGCATCTTCTCGCGCTGCGGCATCCCGTTTTCGGTCGTCGAAGCCGAATCCGGCCCAATCGGCGGCAGCGCCAGCCACGAGTTCACCGCCGCCTGCGACGCGGGTGAGGACATCATCGTCACCAGCGACAAAGGCAACTACGCCGCCAACGTCGAGAAAGCCGAAATCGGCGAGCGCCCCCACACCTTCGGCGGCGATCCCAAAGGCGAGCTGCAAAAAGTTCACACGCCCAACATGCCCGGCATCGACGACGTCGGGAAATTCATGAAGGTCAAGTCGAAAAGCATGCTGAAGACCCTCGTCTTCAAAGCCCGCGGATGGCCATCCGTGGGATCGAGCGATCGTCCCGAAAACCTTTCGCGCCCCAACTGGGTCGTCGCCGTAGTCCGCGGCGATCACGACGTCAACGAAGCAAAGCTCAAGAAGGCCGCGCAGGAGAAATTTCAAATTCCGGCGATTGAGCTACTCGACGACCCCGAAACCCGCGCCGAATGGTGCATCGGCTTCTGCGGCCCCGACGCGGCCGTCAAAAATCTGCGCGCCGTCATGATCGTCGACCCCGACGCGGCCCAGGACACCTTCTGGGCAACCGGCGCCAACGAGATCGACTATCACGTCAAATATTTCAACTGGTTCCGCGAATGCGGGCAGGCGCTGGCCGACCCGAAAAAAGTCGTCGTCGCCGACATCCGCAACGCGATGGAAGGCGATCCTTCGCCAAAGAACGACGGCGGAAAACTAAAAACTTCTCGCGGCATCGAGATCGGCCACGTCTTCAAGCTCGGCACGAAATATTCCGAAGCCCTGGACGCGAACTACCTCGACGACGAAGGCAAGAGCCATCCCATCATCATGGGCTGCTACGGCATCGGCATCGGAAGAATCCTCATCGCCGCCGTCGAAGCATTGCACGACGAGCGCGGCATCATCTGGCCCGCGGCGATCGCCCCCTACTCCGTCATCATCACGCCGATCCGTTACGAAGGTGAAGTAAAAGACGCCGCCGACAAACTTCACGACCAGCTTGAATCCGCCGGCATCGACACGCTCTTAGACGACCGCGACGCTCGCCCCGGCGTGAAGTTCGCCGGCGCGGACCTGATCGGCATCCCCGTGCGCATCAACATCGGCGACCGCGGGCTCAAAGAAGGCAAAGTCGAGTTGAAGCCGCGCAAGGCGACAGACGCGACGATGGTTTCATTGAGTGACGTCATGGGTCAGGTGAAGGCGCTTCTCGCGAGCTGAGCATGGCTGACGATGCGAAGCCCATCCTCGGCTACGCGTCGGTCGCCCCATCCTTGGACCCGCCTGCGGACGACTTCTCGATGACCTTCGCGAATCCTCCTGTCGGCTCGCAGATCGCGGCTACTTTTCTAGGGATGATCATCTTTGCATGCGGCGCGGGCGGCTTTTTGTTGGTTGCGATTCGAACGTGGGTGCGCGATTCCAGAAGTCGCGACGACAGTATCACGGTGAGCTTCCTCTTCACGGGCTTCTTCGTGCTCATCGTCGTGGCGCTGATTTTCGAGCTGTGTAGAATTCTTCGGCATCGAGACAGTTGCGTCGAAATCGAACTTCGAAATCGCGTGCTGCGGGTGTCGGCGCCGCTTCAATTGCGAAGAGGCGACATGCATTTCTCTGTCGCCAGAGTTGAGCGGGTCGAAGTGATACGCGAGGGGCTGGTTGTCGCCGGCCAGCGCGTGGTTCAGCTTCGCATCCTGACCCGCGGCGGAATCTTGGTGTTCCCGCATGCCGTCCGAATCGCGATGCATGAAAAAGGCGTCATCGATCGCGCGGTGGCCGACTTGAATCGCGCGATCAATTTGGCGAAACAGAAGTGATGCAATTCTTCGTCACAAGTATCATTTTGGTGACTCTGGCTCCTAGTCTCAATGCCGCGGAGTGGATTCGGCCGACGACGCAGAAATCTCCGCTGATGTGGGGACACAAAGACGGACTGCGCCTCGGCATCGCCCCGCTTCCCGGGCCGCGCGGGTTGCTGCGGATTTATGCGCCGTATCTCGGCAATGGCGACGATCACGTCATCAACTTCATCGCGGTCGAGCCGGTCGTGGCGGGTGAAACGCGCCGCGGGCTTTCGGAATTGGAGCAGAGCAAGCTTGATGGCGTCGCGGGGAAGCGATTTTGGTGCGACAACGCCGCAGGACGGACGCTGACGATCGACGGCGTGGAAATGTTTCACGTGACGATTGAAGTTGAGCCTTTCGACAACGGCGCGCATGTTTACGTGCGCCTCGGCTTTCGCGCCGACCGTCCGCACGAGATCGCGCTCGCGACGTTCGCGCATGAGGACTCCAAGCCGCTTTCAAGCTGTGTCCTCACCGCGACCATGGGAAACTACGCGCGGCTGCGGAAACTTCAGCTTGCCGATCGCGTCGTCACCTCGCACGAATTGTGGCCGGACTACACCGCCGACTCGTTCGCGCCGCCCGTGACGTTTCCGCTCGCAAAGCTGAAGCGAAACGAACACGGCGCCGCGATCGCCAGTGCATCACCGGATGAAATCCGCCCGCAGGAAGCCGAATACGCGCCGCTCACTCGCAAGCACTGGCGATACACCGGCAAAGTCGCGACGCAGTATTGGCGATGCGAATCCCCCGACCCGGCATTGAAAGTCGCGGTGAACGGGCGTTACATGTACTGGCGAAGCAAGACGCCGATCCCCAACGGCATCGCGTTCGAGAATTTCGAGATGATCGCGCCGTTCAAGCAAGGCGGGGAGTTCATCTTCGGTGTGGAACCGATCGAGGACATGAGATGAATCGAAAGTTGATCCTCATCAAGCACGCGTCGCCGTACGTCATCCCCGGCACGCCGCCGGAGCAGTGGACGCTTTCGGACAAGGGTCGGGAAAGCTGCAGCGCGCTCGCCGATGCGCTGCGCGAGTACTCGCCGGAGATTCTCACCGCCAGCGAGGAACCGAAGGCGAAGGAAACCGCGCAGCTCGCCGCTTCGCGGCTTAGCGCTTCGGTTGAGACCGCAAAAGATCTCCACGAACACGATCGCAGCAACGTCCCGCACATGCGCAGCGGCGAATTCATCTCGCACATGGAACTGTTTTTCCGCAAGCCCGACGAGTGTGTGTTGGGACGAGAATCGGCGGACGAAGCCCTCGCGCGGTTCGACGCCGCGATTGGGAAGATCATCGCGGAACATGCAACCGGCAACATCGCGATCGTTGCCCATGGAACGGTGATCGCGCTGTTTCTGGCAAAGCATTCGGATCGCAAGGCGTTCGAGTTATGGCGCGAGATGGGTTTGCCGTCTTTCGCGGTGCTCGAGTTGCCGGAGATGCGATTGGAGAAAATCGTCGCGCGAATTTAGCCGGCGGCCTTGGCCGCCGCGTTTCTGTGTGAACACGCCGGCCAAGGCCGGCGGCTAAATGATCACGATCAGATCGCCGTTTTCGTCCACCTCCACCGGATACGTCGCGATGCGGCTGGTCGCGTCGTACAAGCCCTTTCCGGTGATGATGTCGAACTCCCAGCCGTGCCATGGACATCGCAGGACCCGCCCCGCCAGAGCTGGATCAAACTCCTGCACATCGCTTGGCCGATGGGTCGCGTGAATGGTTCCCTGGCACAGCGGCGCGCCTTGGTGCGGGCAGATATTTTTCACGGCGAAGAATTTTCCGCCGACGTTGAAGACGCCGATGGAAATTTCGCCGGTGTCGACGATTCGCCGGCCGCCGATGGGAATTTCGCTGGCGGCGCAGACGGTGATGCGTTTCCCATCGCGTGATTTCGGCGGGCGCGCTTCCTCGATCACCTTGAACGCGAAATCGATCGCGGGATTTTCAGGACCGTAGCGGGCGTCGATTTTGATTTCGTCACTCATGAAGAATTTCAACCGCAGATGGACGCGGATGAACGCAGATAAGAATCAGCTTTGAATCATCTGCGTTAATCTGCGTTCATCTGCGGTTGATTCAAGTTGTGGCAAACCATAAAGCTCCGCGGCGTTTTCGTAGAAGATTCTGCGCTTCAAGCTCTCCGGTATTTTCTTGGGGAAGACACGGCCCGGATCGTCGAAATCCCAATGCGGAAAATCCGTCGCGAAGCAAAGGGTTTTCTCGGCGTGGATCATCTCGAAAATCTGCAGCAGATGATCCGGATTCGCCGGCTCCTCCAGCGGCTGCGTCGAGAGTCGGACATGCTCGAAGACATATTCCGACGGCGAGCGCTTCAGCCACGGCACCATCGCGCGCAGGGCCTTGAAATTTTTGTCCATCCGCCAAAGCGTGTGCGTCAGCCACGCGACGCCGCCTTCGGTGATCAGCACTTTGAGCTGGGGAAATTTTTCAAACGTTCCTTCAAGCACCAGCGAGATGAGATGCGCCTGAAACGTCAGCGGTAGATCGCAGTGCCACTCGATGTAACTGCTCGGCGAGCCCACCGGCGTCGGCGAGTGATACGCCCCCTCGCGACCCGGGTGCATCGCCAGCGGCAAACCGATCTCGCACATCGCTTCATAGATCGGGTAATAGTTTCGATGCCCGTAAAGTTGAAAACTCTCGCCGCCCACTCCGACCTGCGCCATTTGCGGATGCGGACCGATGCGGCGAATCTCCTCGGCGGCTTTTTTGGGATCGTTCACGTTGATGCAGACGCTTCCGAGAAATCGTTTATCGGCCTCAAGAAACGTCGCGACCTGCCAGTCGTTCCACATCCGCGCCAGCGCGCAGCCGACGTCAATGTTGCGCGTCAGGCTGATGTGAATTCCGATCGGCTGAAGCACCGCGTAGGCGATGTTGTACTTATCGAGATGCTCGCGCGCGACTTTTTTCGGATCGGAGCAATCGGCGTCGCGGCGATTCACGCCGAAGGGGTTGGCATGACCGGATCCCGGCGCGACATCCATTCCCATGCGGACGGCTTCGCGAAAGTCCGCCGGCAGGAATTTTTCGACCGGGTATTCCTTCGATGGATACGGGTGAATGTCGCAATCGATGATGGGATGGTTTGTGGACATGCGTTCTTGCGATACCTTCCGCGGCATGAGCGAACGTGTCAACGAAATTATGCTGGGCGCGATCGATTGTGCCTTTGACAGGCGAAGCTGGCACGGGGCGAATTTGATGTCGTCGCTTCGCGGAGTCAGCGCTGCTCAGGCCATGCGACGCACCCGGGGCCGCAAGACGATCTGGGAACAACTGCTTCACGCCGCATATTGGAAACATGTTGTGCTGAACAAGCTCGCAGGCAAATCGCCTTTTCCTCGCAAGGGAAGCAATTGGGTCAAGATGCCCGCGGACCGGTCGGAGAAATCGTTCAAGGCCGACATCCGGCTGACTCGCGATATCCACGCGAAACTCCGCGCGAACATCGCGCGCCGAAAACTGAACGCGAAGCAAATCTGGCTGATCCACGGCGCCGCGGCGCACGACATTTATCACGCGGGGCAGATCAAGCTTTTGCGGCGGATCACGGGTTAGACAATTCGTCTAAAACTCGATCGATCACATCCTCCCAATCGCCCGGCGTGCGCTGACGGACGAGTTTGATCGCGGGATACCACGGCGTGGTTTCGGCGGACATCGTCCAGCGCCAGTCGGCGGAAAACGGGAGCAGGACGAACGCGCTTTTGCCCATCGCCCCCGCGAGGTGGGCGACGGCGGTGTCGATGGTGATGATTTCGTCGAGGTTCGCCATCAGCGCCGCGGTGTCGGCGAGGTCGTTCAGCTCAGCCGTGAAGTCCACGATCTTCACGTTGACGGGATGGGTTTTGGCGCGCGGGTCCTTTTGCAGGCTGAACAACGTGACGTTTTCGAGTTCTGCGATCCTGTTGAGCAGCTCGGGCGGCATGGCGCGGTGGCGGAGGTCGGGACGCGCGAGATTGCTTTCCCACACGATCCCGATCTTTCGCGGCGATGGATTTCCGGGCTTGCCGCTTAAGCGGCAAGCCCAGTGTGCCTCTGCGATTCGCGCGCGCCATTTTTCGATCAACGTCGAATCGGCGGCGAGATAGGGGCCGCTCCATGGGATCTTCGACAGCATCGTCTCAAAGATTTTCGGCAGCGAAAGCAGCGGCGCCTGCACTTCAAACTCGGGCAGCGTCGATTCGGTCGAAACGATTCGCTCCGCGCCGACGAGCGGCTCGAACAGGCGCATCAGCGAAGGCTGGCATTCCAGGATGAAATTCTTCACGCGCGACGCGACCATCGGCACGTAGCGCACGAACTGAATCGCGTCGCCGAGCCCCTGCTCGGTGTGCAGCAGCAGCGTCGCGTTGCCGATGTCCGAGCCGTCCCAGAACGGCCTGGAAAACCCTCGCCGATTCGACGAGAAACGATCGATCTTCCATCGCCATTCGTATTCCCGCCAGCCTTGCGGGTAATCGCCGCGGCGAAGCAGGAGCAGGCCGAGGTTCCAGTGCGCGCCGGCGTCGTCCGGTTGCAATTCGATCCCGGCGCGACAGGCCTCGATCGCTTCATCAACCCGATTTTCGCGATTCAGCGCCACCGCGAGATTCGCCCGCGCGGGGAAATAGTTTGGATCCAGTTCCAATGCGCGTCGGTACGCCGCGATGGCTTCGTCATTGCGCTGAAGGTCCGCGAGCGCTACGCCGAGGTTGAAATGCGCCAACGCAAAATCCGGCGATCGCTCAATGAGGCCGCGAAAAGTTTCGATCGCCTGCTGGTGCTTGCCCGCGCGGCGCAGCGCCTCGCCGAGGTCCAAACGATACGTCGGATTCTCCGGCGCCCACGACAAGGCGCGCGAGATGAGCTGCTCGGCAATCTCGAACTGTTGCAACTGCAACGCGAGCAGCCCGAGTTCATGCAGCGCCGGCGGAAAATCGGGATACTCGGCGAGCAGTGAATTGAGAGCTTGCTCTGCCTGCGCAACGTCGCCGCGATTGCGAAACGCGGCGGCTTCGCGCAAACGTTGCAGGAGCTCGGATGCAATATCCGGAGACATGAGCGAGACGATCTTACTTCGCGCCCGGCCAGCGCGTCACCAGCTCGACAAACATCCGCATGCCGACGCCCAGCGCATCGTCCGTGAAATCGTAACAATCGCTATGCAGCGAGGGATATCCGTTCGTGCACGTCTTCGGCTCGACGCCGACGAGGAAAAAGCATCCGGGAACTTTTTCGAGATAGTACGCGAAGTCCTCGCCACCCATGGATGGCTTGGCGATGGGGATGAAATGATCGGGGCCGACCGCTTCGCGCGCGACCTTCGCAACGTAGTCCGCCATCGCGGGGTCGTTGACGGTCGCGGGGTAGCCTTCGATCCAGGTGAACTCGAGCTCGCAATTGTTCGCCAGCGCGATGCCGCCCATGCGGCGTTCGAGGGAGCTTCTCGCGAGCTGACGCTGCGCGTGCGAAAGAGTCCGCACGGTCGCTTCGATGTTGGCGACGTCGGGGATGACGTTGACGGCGGTGCCGGCTGCGATTTTTCCGATGGTGACGACGCAGGATTCGGTTGGATCGGTTTCACGGCTGACGAATTTCTGCAGGCTTATGATGGCTTCGGCGGCTGTGGTGATTGGATCGGCGCCGAGATGCGGGTACGCGCCGTGACATCCCTTGCCGATGAAACTGGCGCGGAAGTTGTCGGTGGCGGCGAGCAGCGGGCCTGGTTTCGTCGCGACGGTGCCGACTTTCAAACCGGGCCAGCCGTGCAGTCCGAAGATCGCGGCGACTTTGGGTCCGATTCGTCCATCGAGCGCGCCGGCGAGAACAAGCTTCTCCGCTCCCCCGCCACCTTCTTCGGCGGGTTGCCAGAGAAATTTCACGCAGACGGGAAGGCGGTCGGCAATCTCTTTGAGAATCCCCGCCGCGCCGAGCAACGTTGCGATGTGCCCGTCATGGCCACACGCGTGCATTCGCCCGGCATGGGTGCTCGCGTATTCGACGCCGGTGTTTTCGGTGATCGGGAGCGCGTCGATGTCGGCGCGCAGGGCGATGCACGGCTTTTTCGGATCGCCGATGTTCGCGATGGTCGCCGTCGGCGCATCCGGCACGCCGGCGACGAATTCGATTCCCAGCCGCATGAGCTCTTCGCGCACGGCGTCGGCGGTCTTGAATTCCTCGAACGCCAGCTCGGGAATCTGATGCAACCGATGCCGCAGCGGGATCACCTCGCGCAGGCGGCGATCGATCGCAGGTTGCAACAACACCACTGCTGACATGCCTAAACCGTACCCGTCGACGGCACAACCGACAAGACTTCTCACTCCCACCACCGGAAGACATCACGCGTCAGCTAAGAAATGAACCACGCGTGACCATAGTCAAACGACGCCGGAGCCACTCTGGTTCACTTGCGCGCTGCAAATCTCTTGAGGTGTCATAAACCGACGCATTGAATTCCCTCGCGTCTGCGACTACCGTCTGGCGATGCTTCACGAAAACCTTGCAGCCTCGATCGAAGACCTCTCATCCCGGATCATCGCCATCCGGGACTCTCTTTGACTTGCCGGGCAAAAACGCACGGCGAAAAGAACTCGAATCCAAAATGAACGCGGACGGCTTCTGGGATAACCAGGAAACTGCCAAGTCCGTCGTTGCAGAAATGAAGCTCATCAAGGCCGGCGTCGAGCCGGTCGAGGAATTGCTGCGCGCCGTCGACGACATTCGCGCGATGTACGAGCTCGGCTCGGAAGCGGGCGATGACGCGACGATTCAAGAAGCCGACAAAGCCCTCTCCGATCTGGAAAAACGTTACGCTCAAGTCGAGCTGCAGGCGCTTCTGGATGGACCGAACGATCCGAAGAATTGCTTCTTCAGCATCCAATCCGGCCAGGGCGGCACCGAAGCGCAGGATTGGGCCGAGATGCTGCTGCGCATGTACCTCTACTATTTTCAGAAGCGCGGCTGGGACGTTTCCGAGATCGATCGAAATTATGGTGAGCAGGCGGGCATTAAAGACGTCACGCTGCACGTCAAAGGCGCCTACGCGTTCGGCTATCTCAAGGTTGAAGCCGGCGCGCATCGTCTGGTGCGGCCGTCGCCTTTCAACGCGCAGAACAAGCGACAGACCAGCTTCGCGGGGGTGAAGGTCGTGCCGGAGTTCGAGGTTTCGGAAACGAAATTCCAAATCCCCGAGACTGACATCGACTTCGTCGCCTTCGTGCGCTCCGCGGGCCCCGGCGGGCAGAATGTCAACAAGGTCGCGTCGGCGGTGCGCATCACGCACATCCCCACCGGCATTACCGTCGTCTGCTCCGTCGAGCGCAGCCAGCAGCAGAACAAACGCCTCGCGATGTCGATCCTGACAAGCAAGATCGAAGCATTAGAGCAAGCCAAGCGGGATGCTGAGCTTCGCGAAGTCGTCGGCGATCCGAAATCGATCGGCTTTGGCAATCAGATTCGAAATTACGTGCTCGACGATCGTCGGGTGAAGGACGTGAGAACCGGCGTGGAAACCAGCAACGTCGAAAGCGTCCTGGATCGCGGCGAGCTGGATCAATTCATCGACGCGGAACTGCGTCGGCGAAAAGCGGCGAAGAAATAATCTCGTACCACGGGCATCTTGCCCGTGCTTGCGACTCACGCACGGGCAAGATGCCCGTGGTACAATTGTCACGTGCTCACCCTGCTCGTTTTACAAGGTCCCGACAAAGGCCGGCGATTTGAGTTGCCGGATGCGCCGGCGCTGGTTGGGCGCGACTCGCGGCAGCTTCCGCTGACGGACAACACCGTCTCGCGACGGCATGCCGAGCTGACGCCGGGCGAGGACAATTGGATTATCAAAGACCTGGGAAGCTCCAACGGCACGTACATCAACGGCGTGCGCGTCACGAATCTCTATAACCTCAAGCTCGGCGATCAGATTCGCGTGGGTCGCACGCTCATGGTTTATGGCGCTCAGCCGGGCGTCTCTCGCGCGCGCGGCGATGCGGTGTCGCTCGCGGGTGATGAGGCGATGGATGCATCCATCATGCATACCGTACCGTCGAACGACGATTCGATGGTGCTCGCCGTCCCCGAGCCGGCGGCCGATGCGATGCGGAATCTTCGGTTGCTCTACCAGCTCGCGCCGGCGCTGGGCAGCAGCTTTGAAGTCGATCAGATCCTGGAGATCGTCATGGACTTGGTCTTCGAGCACGTCAAAGCCGATCGCGGCGTGATCATGCTCATCGATGAGAAAACCGAAGAGCTGGTCCCGCGCGTCGTGCGCATGCGGGATGAGCGACGCAAGGACGCGAAGGACGACACCGCCATGGGAATCAAGGTCGAAGGCGCCGCCGACAAGATTCAGGCGTCGCGAACCATCATCAATCACGTTCTCAAGAACGGCGAAGGTGTGCTCTCCAGCAATGCGATGGCGGACAAGCGATTCAGCAAGGGCAAGAGCGTGCACGACATGGGCATCCGCTCGGCCCTGTGCGTGCCAATCAAGGCGCGAAAGCTCGACGGCAAGGGCGGCGATGAATTGCTTGGCGTGATCTACATCGACAGCTCGGTCGCGAACTACACCTACGCGCCAGATCAATTGCGATTGCTCACCGCGATTGGTTTGCAAGCCGGCCTGGCGATGCAGAATTCCAAGCTGTATCAGTCCGGTCTGCAGGCCGAGCGCCTCGCCGCGATCGGCGAAACCACCGCCGCCCTTTCGCATTCGATCAAGAACATTCTGCAAGCCGTGCGCGGCGGCGCGGATGTTGTCGAGATGGGACTCAAGTCAGCCAACGTTGTGCAGGCGACGAAAGGCTGGCGCATCGTCGATCGGAATCTCAACAAAATTCTCAACCTCACGATGAACCTGCTCGCGTACAGCAAGACGCGCGATCCGCGGCTGGAGCTGGTCAACCCGCGCGTGCTGATCAACGAGTGCATCGAGCTGGTCGCGCCGCTCGCCAACGAAAAAGGCGTGATGTGCGTCGCCGACGTCGACAGAGATCAGCCCGCAATTCCTCTCGATCCGGACGGCATGCATCAGGTCATCGTGAATCTTCTGAGCAATGCTCTGGATGCTGTCGCGCCGCAGACCGGTTTGATCCGCGTCGTCTGCCGCTACGACGCCGACGCCCGCGCCACCATCATGGAAGTGATCGACAACGGCGGCGGCATCCAGCCGAGCATGATGAAGCACATCTTTGAGTTGTTCCATAGCACCAAGGGAAATCGCGGCACCGGTCTAGGTTTGGCCGTCGCCAAAAAAATCGTCGAAGAACATGAGGGGAGCATCAGTTGCAAGAGCGCGCCGGGCGAGGGATCGGTGTTTACGATTCGATTGCCGGTCTATCACGACGCGATCACGGATCCGTCGACGACGCATGGGCCGACGAGGTGAGAGAATGAAGCCTGAGGTCAGCCCTGAGGCCGACTCCATTTCAAATGTGCTTGACTACGCACCATCGTCTAGAAGTGCCACATCACGGTTTTGGATACTGCCTTGGGCGTTCTTCATTTTGGCAATAGGCGTAACAATCCGATCATTTTGGAGGATGGACACGAATCGACTTTTCTCGGAAGGAGGCGAGCGGTACTTTCAGGGGCAATTTCCGTTCCGCGTCGTATGTCTGTTAAGCGGAATGGGAATCCTGTTTGCCGCATTCGGCCTAATCTTCTGCCGCCATCCAGGACGCCTCATCATTGCACTTCTTTTGAATCTTGGGTTGGGCTATCACTACTTACCGCGATATCAGTGGTGACTCGACACGCATTCCAACTGTGGAAATGATCCCCGCGCGATGCCATCGTTGTCCGGAGTGTAGTTCGCGGGCAATGATTACGGCTTCGAGGTCGCGGTCGAAACGCCAAGTCCTTTGGCAACTTTCTTCGCGGACTTATTGGGGTGGGATTTCTTATTCTTCTTGGCGCTCTTCTTTGCGCTTTTCTTGGCGAGCTTCTTCGCGTGTCTCTTTTTGGCTTTCTTCGCGCGCTGATGTTTGGCCTTCTTGGTATCGGTGGATTGCGTCGTCGGCGAAGCCCCCTTGTGCTTCGCCATCGCGGGCGCGGCAGCCGTCAGGATCAGCCCTAAAATCATTAGCAAAGACATCAACCGCTTCATCAAATCTCCTCTACCTTGTGGAATTCACCAGTAAGACGCCGCAGCGGCGAAGTTATTGCAGCGGGTCCGACGAGGTAGACATGGCATGGGCCGAACGGCCGAGCGAGTGACAACGCGGCTAACTAAGATCGCGGATCAGAAGTCCAGCAGCATCTTTCGCTTCATCGGTTTCACGTCATTGTTCAATGGCGCCGAGACGCTTGTGCTCGAATTGTGCGGCCGCGTTTTGATTGACGTCTTGATCGACACGTTGTCGAGCCATGGCATACCGGAGGTGCTCGTGAACCGGATCGTCAGATCGCCGCTGACTTGAGATACTGTGTTCGCGGTCAGCTTGAATGTCTGCCAACTGTCGCGGGTGGCGGGTGTGGTGAAGTTCTGCGAGGCGATCATTTTGGCGCCATCGAAGATCTGCGCGCTGAGCGTGCCCCGTATGTCGCCGGGATATTTTCCGGTCAGCAGAGAGAACGAGACGGTGTATGTCGCGTTGGTCTGTGTGGCGCCGATGTCCTGCCAGACCGAGCCCGCGGATGAGAGAAGCAGCGCCTGCGTGCCGTCTGCGGCGCGGGTGAAATGTGCGGCGTTGGAATTGGCGAGCAAATAGCTTCCCTTCTGGGCGGCGCTGGACCAGCCGAAGCTCGGATCGACGCCGTTCGTCCCGACGACATACCACGCAGAAGTTTTTGGGCTCTCAAACGAGCGGTTCGCGATCGCGATCGGCTTCGTCGTGGGGTTAAACTGTGAAAGCGCCGTGCGGACCGCATCCAGCCGCGCGGTGCCTTCGCTGATCGTGGGCACCAGCCATCCGCCCTCGTCGCTTTCGTTCCACGCGTACATGATGATCGTATTCGCCTTGTCCGCGGGCGCGTTGTTGTGAGCCCAGTTCAGCGCGTTGGTGACATCCTTCTGAATTTCAGCCGGAGTCGGCTCGGTGAAATATGGGCCGGGCTGCGCGCCATTGGTGTGGTTGGGCCAGCGCGGGCGATTGTCCCAGCCGGTCGTCACGATCGGGATGACGTCTTTGCCCGTCGCCGCGGATTGATTCCAGAAATTCGTGTCCGCGGCGCTCAAGGCGCTGTGCGGATATTCCTGAACATTTCCTGCCGGCACGCTCACGTACGAACTGATCGCATCCAACCCATCGTTGTTGATCGCATTGACGCCCTGGCTGGCGCTCCACTCCATTGCCGCGATATACGGCGAGCCGAGCCCCGCGCTGAGCGCCTTACTCCGCAGCGTATCCATCGCCGCCTTGGCCGCGGCGTCCGATCCGAACGTGCTTACGAGCGAACTGGCATTGAGCACATACATCAGCGGCCGATCGCCGAGAACTTTCTCGTATGTCGGCTCCTTCATCATGTTCACGAGGGTGTCGGCGGTGGCGCTCCAGTTGCTCGCTGAGCCGACGTGCTGCCCCTGCAGCAGCAGGCAAAAGTTCATGTCCGATTTGTGCGCGCTTGCGAGATATCGGCGCAGGCCGTAGTTAAAATTGTCCGCGGTCGCAAAGCTGGTCGGGTAATACCAGTCAAACGCCCAGTAACTCAGCCCGCTACCGTGCGCGTACGCGATCTCCTGATCCATCACCGCCTGCGAATCGCCAACGACGCTCACATTGCTCGTGCCGAAACCCGCGCTGTAGAACGGCAGGCGATACTGATACACCGCCGGCGCCAGGTTCTGCTGATAAGGATTTCCCGCCCACCACGCATCCCAGCGAATGGCCCCCAGGGCCGGCGCGGCGCTTGCCAGCAACCATCGCGCTTCGAGTCGTTCCGCCGCAACGATCGATCCCCGCGTCATCGCCGACATGATAGACGATAACTCGAAATCCTGCGTCGCTGGAGTCTCAACCAAGTCGCTTAATCCGGCTCAAAATTGCCCTCCTTACATTTTTTTGCCCGCCCTGCGAAAGCGCGTTACACTGATTTTTGGTCACTTCGAGGGATGAGGGCAAATGCAATCGAAAAACAAAAAGAGCTCCGCGACTATGATGCTTCTGGCCACGGCGTGCGGCGGCATGCTTGCTCCCGCGTTCGCGCAGGCCACGATCACCGCGGACGAATCTCAGGCGCCTTACAGTCCCGACTTCAGCGACAGCAGCGCCAGCCCCACTTCGCTCGCTACGGGCACCAACCAGATCATCGGCGGCGTCGCCCTCGGCACCGATCCGTTCGACTGCGTCCTGTTCGAGGGACAAGCGCCGCTCACTTTGATCGAGGTCTTCTATCAAACCTCGGGCAACAACGGCGCCATCATCAATCTGTACAACCCGTCCAACAACCTCTTCGCGGGTGGATCGTTTGTCAGTCCCAACACCTCCGGCTCATTCTTCGCGAACGTTCCCGCGAGCGGTTCGCTGCGGGCGGAGATAAACGAAAACGGCGAAGTCGGCGGCGACTTCACCAACTACACCCTCACGCTCCCGGAGGTCCCCGAGCCGTCCGGCACCTCGCTGGCGATGGTCGCGCTGAGCGCGATGCTCGCGAAGCGCCGCGCAAAGAAGTAATCTCAAAGCATGCAGGTCCTGCCCGCCGTCCTCACCGCCGAAGAAGTTTCCGCGCTGCGGGACGCACTCAGCGATGCGCCGTTCGAGAACGGCAAGCTCACCGCCACCGGACTCGCCGCCCGCGCCAAGAATAATCTCCAGCTCAAGCGCGATCAGCAACAAGCCACCCCGCTCGACGAGATCGTCCTTACCGCCCTTTCGCGGCATCCGCTCTTCCACGCGTGGGCGATCCCCAAGCGCGTGGCGATGCCAACGTTCAGCCGCTACGACGTCGGCATGGCGTACGGCGCGCACGTTGATGCGTCGCTCATCGGAACCGGCCAACCGCTGCGCAGCGACATCTCCATCACGATCTTCATCAGCGATCCCAAAGACTACGACGGCGGCGAGCTTGCGATCGAAACATCGGGCGGCACGCGCAACATCAAGCTTCCCGCCGGCGACGCGATCGCCTATCCGACTTTCGCGCTGCACCAGGTTCTGCCGGTCACACGCGGCCAGCGGCTGGTCGCCGTCACCTGGGTGCAAAGCCTCGTCCGCGACGCCGCGATGCGCCAAGTCCTCTTCGACCTCAACGCGGCCTCGCGCAGCCTGTTGGAACAATCCCCCGACGCCGCCGAGTCGCGGCTGGTTCACAAGGCCTACAACAATCTCATGCGGCTAGTGATCGACGCTTAACGCGGCATGAGCGTCTCGCCCATGTAGAGGTGATTACGGATTCGTGGCTGCGGTTGGAACGCCAAGTTCTTTCGCCACTTTCTTGGCGGGCTTATTGGGGTGGGATTTCTTGTTCTTCTTCTTCTTCTTCTTCGCGCTCTTTTTGGCGAGTTTCTTCGCGCGTTTCTTTTTGGCTTTCTTGGCGCGTTGATGCTTGTGTTTAGCCTTCGTGTTAGTGGATTGCGTCGTGGGCGAAGCCCCTTTGTGCTTGGCCATCGCAGGCGCGGCGGCCGTGAGGATCAGCCCTAAAATCACGAGCAACGACATCAACCGCTTCATCAAATCTCCTCGATCACGTGGATTCCCCAGATAAGACGCCGCAGCGTCGAAGTTATTGTATCGGCAGCACTCAACGCATCCATGATGTTGACTCGGCAACGTTTTGTTGACCGGAAAACCTCGCACGATCATGCTGTGCCGCCCCGCACGATAAGCGTCCGGGGATTGACTCAACTCATCAGGAGAAATCGCGATGAAGTACATGATCACATGGAACGAGCGTCCGCAGGGCTCGCCGATGGAATACGAGAACGCGCAGCATCGGATCCTGGAAGTGTGGCGGGCGTACAAGCTGCCGAGCAATTTCAAGGTCGAAATGTTCGTGATCCGCGTCGGCGACTGGGGCGGATACATGCTGGTGGAATGCGACGATCCGACGACGGTCCACAAGGTCTGCTCGCTGCTCCCCGCGTTCACGTTCGAGGCGAGGCCGGTGATCCCCATCGACGACGCCATCCGCGTCGAGCTTGAATCGATGGCGTTTCGGGATGGGCTCAAACGCGGGTGAGATTAACGCAGCTTCGTCTCAGCCGAGCCGACCTCGTCGTCGGCGAAGCAGCGGTATCGCCATGAACATCAATGTCGCGAACGAGCGTGGCTCCGGAGCGGCGCTGAGGGGAATGGTGAGATTGTCGTAGGTGACGATGCCGCCGGCGCTGCCGGCTTGAAGCGTGATGTAAAGATCGCCGGTGTAGGTCGGAACGGACATGGAATAGAAAAAGACCGGGCTGCCGTTGACTGGGTTGTAGATGCGGTAGTTGGCGAGGCTCGCGTTGGCGCGCTCGATCTCGATTGTCGCGAAAGTGTCGGCGGCGAAGCCGACCGCCGTGCTTTGGCCAGTGTCGGAGCTGGAGTCGCCGTAGCCGGTAAGGGCGAAACCATTGTAGTACTGGAAGTTGAGCTTGTAGCTATCGAAGAAAGATGCGCAGTACCGGTCGTGTTGGTGGAGAGGCGAAGGAAGCCGGAGGTGAACGACGGCGAGTAGTCGTGGACGCGGATGTCGACGCGGGCGAACCCGCCCACGGGAATTTTGAACAAGCGGGTCGTGTACTCCGGGCTTTCGAATTGCGTGCCGACGAAGGTGAGCTCGTCGTTCTGCGTGATGCTCGAGCCGCCGAGGGATCGCTCTTCGTAGAGCACGGGGTTCTTAAAGGTCCCGTCGAAGGTGTCGGTGAAGGTCGGACTTGCGATGGCCAACGTGAGAGCGGGCGTGATCGCGAGAATGACAGCGGCGGTTTTGAAACTCACTGGCCACTCCTCCGGGGAGACTTGTGAGGCGGAGTTTACTGCTTTCGTCGAGCTTTCCAAGGAAAAAGTGGGGCTCGGTCGCCGGAACGATCGACGATGCCATCCGTGTCGAGCTGGAATCGATGGCGTTTCGGGATGGGTTGAAGAAGGGGTGCTAAATGAACGGGGGACGAAGCACCCGCGCGATGATTTGGCGACGCGAGGCCAACTAAAGGGTTATGTCTGTCTTGTCTTTTTGAATCGTTCGTGATTTGCGAGAAGCTCAGAGCACGCGCTCAACCGCAAACGTCATCTTATACTTAGCAAGCATCACGCCTGGAACGCGCTTGACAGCGGTTATCAAATCATCGCCAAGTTCATTGGCGATGATCATTCCGCGGCATGGCCCATTCTTGAGATGTTCATCGACCCATCCCATGTAATAAAGCAGTTGCCCGATTGTTCGGTTTCTGCCACGCGACAGTTTCAACTCGATCACCACAAATTTGTTCTGAGCATCGACGGCGAGAATGTCGATGCGTCCGTCGTCGACGGAATACTCGACTCCGCAGCGCCCGTCCGCTTCAAACACGTGCAGTCCCGGTTCGATGCGATGGAGATTCTTGGCGAGAAAGTCGCGAAGGTGAGCCTCAATGGCAAAACGGTCCGATTCTTGGGCATCTTCTTCCAATTCTTCGGCGGGTCCGGGAATGGTCCCGCCGCGTAAAAAAGCTTCATATTCGTCGGCGATACGAGGACATGCTCGCAGCTCCCTCTCGCCGCCGCGAGTGAGTCCATTCTTCCAGATAACGCGAATGAATTCGTCAAGCAGTTGTTTCGACTTGAACAACTGAATGAGCTTACCTCGACGAACAGTGGAGTTGTATGAGCGGTCCCATTCGATCTCCATCTGGCGAATCGTTTCGGCCTCGCTTCCAAGTCCATGTTGTTCCGCGAACGCGTATGCCTCCTTGAGCGGGAAGCGGTACTTATCGGTTGGCTCCATGTCGGCTCCCTTGTTGAATCTTCAACGCACCCTCACCCCGACCCTCTCCCGGAGGGAGAGGGAGAAAGCCGATCACTGCTGCGGCTTCCGCGGCGGATGCACATGCGCCTTATCCGGATGTTTCGGCCGCCGTCCGTATCTCGTGCCTTCGCCGGTGTCGGCGGCCATGGCGCCTTCTACCGGTTTCTTGTTTTGCGCTTTGCCGTTGCGAAGAGCGCGCTGAAGATCTTCGTCCAGCGGTCGCCACCAGTGTTTCTTCATCCCCTGCTTCACGAGTTTGACGGCGTCTTTGGGTGAGTCGACGACTTTGAAGATGTCGATGTCTTCGGTGTCGATGAAGCTCGGGCGCAGGCGGTCGCGCATCCAGTCGATCAGGCCGGACCAGTAGTCGCTGCCGTACATGATGATCGGAAACGCTTCGACCTTCAGCGTCTGCACGAGCGTGAGGATCTCGAAAAATTCATCCAGCGTGCCGAACCCGCCGGGGAAATAGATGAACGCGCTGGCGTACTTGGTGAACATCACCTTGCGGGCGTAGAAGTAGTGGAAGTCGAGGCTGACGGTTTGATATTTGTTGGCGTCCTGCTCCTGAGGGAGCGTGATGTTCAGGCCGACAGAAGTTCCGCCGGCGTCGAACGCGCCTTTGTTCGCCGCCTCCATGATGCCGGGCCCGCCGCCGGTGATGACGGAGAGTTTCGCCTTGGCGAGCAGTCGGCCGGTCTCTTCGGCTTCCTTGTAATACTTGTCGGTGTGCGGCGTGCGCGCGGACCCGAAGATCGACACCGCTTTTCCGACCGACGACATCACCTCAAAGCCTTCGACGAACTCCGCCATGATGCGGAAGATCCGCCAGGTGTCGCCGCTGTCGGGAACGTTGATGGGCATGGTTTCTCCGTTTGGGGCGGCATGATAGCATGGGTGAAATCCGAATGACGAAACCAGAAATCCGAATCAAATCCGAATGACGAAATTAGTTGGAATCGGAGGAACCTTGAAGTTTCTGATCGCATTATTGTTGACGGCGAGTGTGGCCTTCGCCGCGGAGGCGCCGCGGCCGAATGTTGTGTTTATCCTCGCCGACGATCTTGGCTGGGAGGACGTGAGCTTCAACGGCGGGCAGATCAAGACGCCGAACATTGATTCGATCGCGTCCTCCGGCGCGAAGCTGGCGCAGTTTTATGTGCAGCCGGTTTGCTCGCCGACGCGCGCGTCGCTGATGACCGGGCGATATCCGATGCGATATGGGTTGCAGACCGGCGTGGTGCGGCCGTGGGCAGATTATGGATTGCCGCTCGAAGAGCGAATGCTTCCGCAGGCGATCAAAGACGCGGGCTACTCGACGTTCATCGTCGGCAAGTGGCATCTCGGTTTGATCGCGCCGGAGTATCTGCCGACGCATCGCGGGTTCGATCATCAGTATGGTCACTACAACGGCGCGCTCGATTATTTCACGCACGTGCGGGATGGCGGATTCGACTGGCATCGTGATGACAAAGTGAATCGCGACGAGGGATATTCGACGCATCTGCTGTCGCGCGAGGCGGCGAAGATCGTGCGCGAGAGCGAATCGGGCAAGCCGTTCTTTTTGTACGTGCCTTTCAACGCGGTGCACGCGCCGCACCAGGTGCCGGAAAAGTACAAGGAGCCCTATTCGTCGATGAGCGAGCCGCGAAGAACCTACGCGGGAATGGTGGCAGCGATGGATGAAGGCATCGGCGAGATTCTCAAGGCGCTGGATGAGAAGAATCTTCGCGACAACACGTTGATTTTCTTCAGCAGCGATAACGGCGGACCCGCGCCGGGCAAGGTCACGAGCAACGGAAAATTCCGCGCCGGCAAAGGCACGCTGTACGAAGGCGGCGTGCGCGTCGCGGCGTGCATTTCGTGGAAGAGTAAGATTGTCCCGGGCACGACTATCGATCAGCCGATCCACATGGTCGACATGTATCCGACGCTGATCTGGCTCGCCGGTGGGAAGGTCGAGCAAAAGCTTCCGATCGACGGTATAGATATTTGGCCGATGTTTTCCCTGGGCACGCCGACGGAGCACGAGTCGATTCTGCTCAACGCGACGCCGAAGAACGGCGCTATTCGCATGGGCGATTTCAAGCTGGTCATCAACGGATCAAGCGTCGACGCGGACGACGGCGGCGAGGAAGCGCCGACCACTCGCGCGCGCGACCGCCGCGCCGCCAGGCGCGTCGAGCAAAGTGGCGAGGAGAAAATCGAATTGTTCAACATCGCAAAGGATCCGTACGAGAAAGAGAATCTCGCGAAGTCGAATCCCGAGAAGGTGAAGGAGCTTCACGCCGCGTACGACAAGTTCGCGTCGGAAGCAGTTGAGCCGAAGTCGAAGCCAAAAGCGGCGGATTTCAAGTCTCCGAAGATTTGGGGAGAGCAAGGCTAAGCCGGTGTTTTGCAGCTAAATCAAAAAGCGAAGTTTCCCAACCGCGCCGATGTCGCGGACGAAACTTGATTTTGACATCGCCAATACGTTTCTGCTGTACTTGTCGAACAGACCATGGGGGCCAATCGATCTTATTCGCAGAAAGGGTGGCGGACATGTCTCTTCCGATTCAACTTGCGCTTGTTCCCGATGGCGTGAAGGTTGATCCTGCGGACCTCACGCGCGTGGCGTCGGCGCTGTCCAAGCAGGTGCAGCGGGACTTCGCGCCCATCTGGGGTGTCGACGCGACTGTCGATCCATTTCTCAAGCTCGAGGATGTCCCGAGCGACTATTGGCCAATGGTCGTTCTTCCAAACGTGCAAGGCGCCGCCGGATATCACGAAGACAAGGACGGGCAGCCGTTCGCGGTGATTCAGTACGGCCAGAACTGGTCGTTGACCGCCAGCCATGAGTGCCTCGAGATGCTCGGCGACCCGTGGGGCAGGCGACTGCGCATCGGCGATATTCCCCAGCAAGCCGCATCGCTCGTGCCGGATCAGAAGCGTGTTCGGTTCCTGGTGGAAGTGTGTGACCCGAGCGAATCGGGGCAATTCGGCTATCAGGTAAACGGAATGCTCGTCTCGGACTTTTACACGCCCGAGTTTTTTGATCCGGTGAAGGTGGCGGGGTTGCGGTATAGCTTCACCGGCGCGATCGACGAACCGCGCAAGGTGTTGGACGGCGGGTACATCAGTTGGGAAAACCCCCTGACCAGGGAGTGGTGGCAGCTGAGAATGTTCCCCGATGAATTCTCCAGCGCGACGCCGCATGTTCTGAACCTGAGCAAGAAAACTGTTTTCGAGAAGTTGCGCGCGACGACGAATTTGCGTTCGGCGATCGACCGCGTGACACTCAACCCGCCTTACCAAACCGGCGTGGGCGTTATGATGGCGCAGACGACGCGAGCCCGCGCGATGGCTTCGGCGGCAGCGCAAAAGTCACGCGCCCAGGAGATTCGCGCCGCTATCCGTGCCGTCATGGGTCCTGGAAAGATCAAAGCCGAGTCGGTGAAGACCGCCTCATCTACCCGAGTGATGGCCAAGCGGTCGACGGTTAAGCGGTCAACGCGCAAGCGGCGCGGATAATCGCCGCTTCCGGCCTCGTGCGCCCGCCCGTACAATGCGCGCGCAGCGAACGGAGTTGACCATTGGCCGAAGACGATGAAAAAGCACGTAAGGCGCGCGCCGAGCAGGTGCGCCGCGAATTGGCGCAGGCCGCCGGCGACGACGTCATCGATGACGATCCTCAAATGAAGGCGGGAGAATCGCCACTGCATTACCTTCGCCGACGTGAATTGGCGATGAAGAAGAAGCGCCAAGCCGAAACACCGGAGGACGCGAGTTGATACCCTCACCTTCGTGGACGAAATTTCGCGCGTTGCGCGCCGTGGTCGTCGCCGGCGTCATGATCGCCGCCACTGCATTGGCGCAAAACAACCCGCCGGCGTCCAACCGGCCTGCATCCAATCCAACGCATAATTTTGAACGTTGGGAAAAAGCCATCGCGGCGTTTGAAGCGAAGGACAAAACCAATCCGCCGCCGAAGGGCGCGCTGCTGTTCATCGGATCATCGACGATCGTGAAATGGAAAACCCTCGCGGAGGATTTTCCGGATCAAAAAGTCATCAACCGCGGGTTCGGCGGATCGGAGCTGGTCGATTCGACGCACTTCGCGGATCGCATCGTCATCCCTTACCAGCCGAAGATGGTGATGCTCCGCGCCGGCAGCAACGACATCGCCGCGGGGCATTCGCCGGAGCAGGTCTTCAACGACTTCAAGGATTTCGCGGCGACGGTGCACGCGGATTTGCCGGATTGCGTCGTGGTCTACACGGGTCTCAACGCGACACCGTCGCGGTGGAAGAACCACGAGAAAGAAATCGCGGCCAACGCGATGATCGGAAAGTTTGCGAGCGAAACCAAGAACGTGAAGTACATCGACACTTACGACGTCGCACTGGGGCCCGATGGAATGCCGATCGAAGCATTGTTCGCGGATCGATTGCATTTCAATGCGGAAGGTTACAAGCTGCTGGCGGCGCGGGTGCGGGAGTGGCTGGCGAAGAATGCAGCCGCGAGCAAGCCCGCGGGCTAAACGGTTGGATATTGCCATGGGGCGCGGTATTCGCGCTTCAGCAGCGCGGCGGCTTCTGCATCGTCGGGAATCGTTTGCTTTGTGCCGTCCCATTTGACGCTTCGGCCGAGTTTCAGCGAGAGCATGCCGAGCAGCGCCGCGGTCGTGGCGCGATGGCCGGCTTCGATGTCGCAGATGGGCGCGCGGTTTTGCTCGATCGCGTCGATAAAATCTTTCCACAGCTCCGCGATGTTGTCGCTATAGCGCTCGCCGCTGAATTTCGCGTCCTCGTGAATTGTTTTCTCGTTCTCGTCAAGCGGATAAAACGTCCAGCCATCCTGCCAGCCGAGATGAAACGTCCCCTTCGTGCCGTAGAAATGCGCGCCGATCGGCGCGTGCTTGCTCGACGTGTCGGCGGCGAACTGGCGATGCTCCCACGTCAGCGTCAGATCGTCGAAGTCGTACGCGACGACCTGCTGATCCGGCGCATCGGTTGTCTGCTCATTGTTCGAATTGATCGGCGCGCCTTTCACCCGGCGTCCGCCGGTTGAGTAGACCGTCGTCGGATGCTGCTTCTCCATGATCCACAGCGCCTGATCGATCCAGTGAATTCCCCAGTCGCCGAGCTGGCCGTTGGCGTAATCGAGAAAATGACGATGCCCCAGCGGATGAAGCTTTTTGTTAAACGGTCGCAGCGGCGCGGGACCGCACCACATGTCCCAGTTCAGACCCGCAGGCGCATCGACATTCGCCTGCGGTTTTTCTTCGCCCCCGCCGGAGTAGACAAAGCATTTCACCGCGCCGATCTTTCCGACTTTGCCCGAGCGAATGAATTCGCGCGCCGAGATATTGTGCGGCCCGACGCGGCGATGCGTGCCGACCTGAACGACCTTTCCGGTGTCGCGCGCCGCCTTCACCATCGCCGTGCCTTCGAGAACTGTGTGCGCGATCGGCTTCTCGACATAAACATGCGCCCCCGCCTTCACCGCGGCGATGGTTATCAGCGGATGCCAGTGGTCCGGCGTCGCGACGATGACAATCTGCGGCTTCTCGCGATCGAGCAGCTCACGATAATCTTCGTAAGTTTTCGGCGAATCGCTGGTCAGCTTCGCGACTTCGTTTGAACACTTCGTCAGCTGCGCCTGATCGACATCGCATAATGCGACGAGCATGCAGCGGCCATCACGAAGCGCGTTGCCAAGGATGTTGGTCCCCCACCATCCGCTGCCGATGAGAGCGAGCGAATATTTAGGCGCGGATTTCGTGGTTTGCCCGCCAAGAATCGCCGGCGCCGCGCCGAGCGCGATCGCGCCCGCCAGGAAAGATCGACGTGTAGGTTTCATGGCAACCCCAATCGCTTCTTCTTTTCTTCCCACTCCGCCGACTCGCGCTTGTTCGCGGTATTCAGCGGCTGGCCGCTTCGGATCGCTTCGATTTCCAGCTTCGTCAAATGCATGGCGCCCAGGTGGTAATCCATAAACGCCTCCGCGGCGATGGGGACGATCGGTTGGATGAGGTTGAACATCGCGGTGGCGTAGTCGCGGATTTCCTGCTGGGCGTGGGTGTCCATTCTCAAGCTCAAAAAGTGCAGCAGGTTGTGCAGGTCGATCTTCCAGTACCATTCGGTGTAAACGCTCACGGGCAAGCCGATGCGCGCCAACTCGCGCGAGACGCCTTTCTCAAGAAGCTTTTCGTAATCGCCGTACAGCGCTTCGACGCGGTCGAGGTAATCGAGAAATTCCTGCGCCGTCGATTCGTCGGCGATCTCTTCGCCGCCTTGGCGGTTGGTGGCGCTTTGCTTGCGGACGTTGTCGAGCGTCGGATGATAAAAGCGATCGCGAACGATGGAATATCGCGCAGAATATTCGTTCACGTTGGCGGTGCGATGGCGGATCCATTGACGCGCGATGAAGATCGGCATGACGTGATGGAACTTGAATTCGATCATCTCAAACGGCGTGGTGTGGCGATGCCGCGCGAGGTAGCGAATCAGCCCGCGATCTTCGTTGATCTGCTTGGTGCCTTCGCCGTAGGAAACGCGCGCGGCCTGGACAATCGCGAAATCCGCCGTCTTACCCACAGGCACGAGACGCGGCATCACGTCGATCAATGCGACGAGACCGTGATCGTGAACCTTGATTTCCCACCGTCCCGCGCCTTCCATGACGTCGAAGACTTCGCCCTCGAATTGTTTTTTGTCGATTTGAAACTCGGCAACGGCTTTCTCGCTCATGGCGAGGAATCATAATCGGAATTCGTTGTTACCTAAACTGTTCGCGTGGCCTACAATTCCCGCGATCCTGCATGTCTTCAGATAGTGAAACAGTTTCAGCGAGTTTACCGGCCGAAGTTCCGACGATTCGCCTCGTCGCCATCGATCTCGACGGCACGCTGCTGAACGATTCCAAGCAGATGAGCGAACAGACCGCGGCCGCGCTGAGCTGTCTGCCGAAGAACGACGTGAAGGTGGTCATCGCCTCCGCGCGTCCGCCGCGAAGCGTGAGGGGGATTTATCAGTCGCTGGGGCTCGATACCTGGCAGATCAACTACAACGGCGCACTAATCTGGGACGAACCGGGTCAGCAGCCGGTGTTTCACCGTCCGCTGCGGGGGTCGCTGGCGCGCGAAATCATTGATCACGCCCGCGACATGTTCGATGAAGTGATCATCACCTGCGAGGTCCTCGACAAGTGGTTTACGGACCGCGCCGACAATTCCTTCACGACCGAAACCGGAAAAATGTTTCAGCCCGACGTGATCGCGCCATACCAGACGTTTTGCGCCGAGCCGGTGACGAAGCTGATGCTTCTCGGTGAGCCACGAATTATCCTGCGGTTGGAAGACGTTCTCGCCGAAGCCTTCGCGGATCACGTCACGATTCTCAAGACCGACAAGGACCTGCTGCAGATCATGGACAACCGCGTGAGCAAGGCCGTCGCGCTGCTGAAGGTCGCCAAGCATTATCGCGTGCCGATGGAGCAGGTGATGGCGATCGGCGATGCGCCCAACGACGTCGGCATGCTGCAGGCCGCGGGCGTTTCGGTGGCGATGGATAACGCGCACGAGCTTGTCAAAGAAGTCGCGGACTGGGTCGCGCCGAGCAACAACGATCATGGAGTGCATGCGGCGCTGAAGCGATATGGGTTGTGCTCGTGAATCTCCCCTACCTCACCCGTGGATTCCCCGGCATCGGCGGGACGATCAAAAATCGCCCCGAAGATTTCTTCGTGCAGGAGATTCCGCTCTACGAGCCGTCCGGCGAGGGCGAGCACGTTTACGTCGAGATCGAGAAGATCAACCTGACGACGTTCGATGCGATCAATCGCATCGCGGAGGCGTTGCATATTTCTTCGCGCGATATCGGCTACGCGGGGATGAAAGACGCGCGGGCGATCAGCCGGCAGATATTTTCGATTTTTGGCGCGACCGAAGAAGCGGCGATGAACCTGCGGCTGCCGGACATTTCTGTGAAATGGGCGTCGCGGCACGGGAACAAGCTGCGGCTGGGGCATCTGGCGGGGAACCGGTTCGCGATCAAGACCCGCGATGTCAATCCGACCGACGTCGTCAAGCTGCGGCCGGCGATCGACGTGCTGGAGAAGCGCGGTATGCCGAATTATTTCGGTGACCAGCGCTTCGGGTATCGCGGGAACAACGATCGGCTGGGCGCGGCGCTGGTGCGTGAGGACGACGAAGGATTTTTAAGATTGCTTCTCGGTTCGCCGGATGCGGCCCTGGACGATCCGCAAACCCGCGCGGCGCGTGAAGCATTCGAGGCCGGCGATTTCGAGGCTGCGATGAAACACTGGCCGCGGCGCAGCGGGATGGAGCGTCGGATTCTTTCGCGATTCATCAAAACCAAACGCCCCGCGGCGGCGGTGCGCACGGTGGACGAAAAGTTTCGCCGGCTGTGGATCTCGGCGCTTCAGTCGAAGGTCTTCAACCAAATCCTGGCGGAGCGGATCGAAAGCATCGACCGTGTGCTCGTCGGCGATGTCGCTTTTAAGCATGAAAACGGCGCGTGTTTCACCGTCGAAGACGCCGCCATCGAACAGCCGCGCGCAGAAGCATTTGAGATCAGCGCGACGGGCCCGCTGGTCGGGTATCGTGTGACGATGCCTTTGGGCGAACCGCTCGTCATCGAAGAACGCGTTTTTGCGGAGCATGGGTTGAAGCCGAGCGATTTCCGCCGCGAGGGAAGATTGCGCGTCAAAGGCGCGCGTCGTCCGCTGCGCGTGAAGCCGACTGACATCAAACTGGAAGGCGGCGTCGACGAGGACGGCGCGCACGTGACAGTCGCGTTCACGTTGCCGGCGGGGTCGTACGCGACGGTGCTGATGGGCGAGTTGATGAAATCCCCCTCTCCCGGTACGCCGGGAGAGGGTCGGGGTGAGGGTGATTTCGGATTGGGGACGGCGCTCGAAACTCCAACTACACCCTCACCCTAGCCCTTCCACCCACCACGAGTACGTGGTGACCTCGGATTACCGGGCGAGGGGACCAGACACGTCGTCGAGCGATGCGTTGCGACATAACGGTAAATTCGCCGCCCCACCTGCGGAACAGCGGGAACGTATAACAGCGGCAAGATGATCCACGTCAGCGGCATCTTCCACGCCATCTGACGATATGCGTCGAAGCCGATTGCCACCCTGCCGTCTGCGTCGACCGCGTGCATGTCGTCGATGGCGCGCTGGCGGTCGATCTGCGGGAATCGTGGTGAGATTGTTTCCCATTTAGTGATGTCGAGCAGGTCGATGCGGTCGAGAAGATTCAGCCGATCGACGACGTTTGCGGTGCGACGGCACAGTCCGCAGCCGCCGTCGAAGAGGACCACGAGCTTGCGCTCGTGGCTGCGATGACGCACGAGCGCGGCGCGGATGCGATCCCAGGGAACCCAGAAGAGATAGCAGAACAGAAATTGCGTGAACCACACACCCATCAGGAGACCGATCCCAAGCTGCATCAGAAGCGTCAGCGGAACGATGAACTTCCGCAGGAATCCCACGAAAAGGACAACCGGAAAGGTCAGTTCCAGCAGCACCGTCCCACCTGCAATTGCATGGCAGAGCCAACCGAATCGCGCGATGTAAAATCCCAACCGCAGCGGCGGCTTAAAAAAGTTGTACTGGTGCTGCAGAAGCACGATCGCCATGTTGTCGGATGTGATCCACTCCAGCCCGGAGCGACGCAGCTTGGCCACGCCCGACGCAAAGAACACAATCGACATCAGCACCCAAACCATCCGAATCGGCCAGCGGTATTCGCCGCTCGCTTGCGGGTTAGCAACTCCGCGCGCTGCTCTCACGAGCGAATCCACCGACCATGCGTCTCCACATCTCGACAGGGCAAGAATTCCCATCGTAAGCACAAGGATCGCATCGCCGTGTCCCGTTTTCCCAAAATTATTCGGCAACCCAAGCAGGTAAATTCCCAGCACGAGCGACACCGTCACGCTCCATCGCGTCAGAAATCCAATGCAGTTCATCACCAACGACACGATCCAGACGAACTCGAACCATGTGACCATGCCGTGCGAAAAGTGCGGGAGATTCAGCAGCTTGAAGAGCGGAATCGGGCGATAAAACGATTTGGTGGGCACGTCCGTCCACGCGGCGACGTCGCCGGGAAGCTGAAACACCAGCACGCCGAGAAAAAAAAGAAATCGGCAAACTCCAAGCGTCGCCGCAGGCGCGGGCTCGAACCAGAATCGCATCCAGGCTTCGGTGAGGCGCTTCATTTTTCCTCTCGCCTCACCTCGACGAGCAGCCTGCTTTGATCAGGCGTGTCGACATTCGTGCCCTCGGCGCGCAGCTCCCAGATTTGCTCATACAGCCGCACGCCTGCGAACGGCGGACCCGGTTCGACGCCAGGTGGTCGTTTGTTCTTGTACGCGTGCTGATAACCCTTCATCGCCTGCTCGAGCTTCGCGGGATCCTTTCGCGAAAGCGTGTTGAAACTTTTGCGGAGCCATGCGGCATCGATGGGGACTTCACGCCCGTCATCGGTAACGCCGACGACGCGCAGCACTTTCATCGTGCGATCACGATTGAGCTCGGAATACATCGGATACGACGAGAACGGCCAAAGCTCGATTCCGAAAGTAATGCAGACGAGATGAACGACGATGAGAACCGCGATGGCGATGTGAACGAGGATGATTCGTCGGCGGGTCACATTAAACGAGCATCAGCGCGGGTTCTTCGAGCAATTGCTTGAGCGTGTGCAGGAACTCCGCGGCGGTGGCGCCGTCGACGGCGCGGTGATCGCAGGAAAGCGTGACCGTGAGCATTGTGCGGGCGACGATTTGATCCTTCTTCACCACGGCGCGTTTGGCGGCGGTGCCGACGGCGAGGATGCCAACCTCGGGCGGATTGATGATGGCGCTGAACTCGCGCACGCCGTGCGTGCCGAGGTTGCTTACCGTGAAGGTCGCGCCGGTCATCTCGTCCTGTTTCAGGCGCTGGGCGCGGGCCTTGTCGATCAGCTCCGCGCTACGGATGCGAATCTCGCGGAAGCCCATCATGTTCACGCCGCGAAGGACCGGAACGATGAGACCTTCCGGCAGCGCGACGGCGATGCCGAGGTTCACGTCGCCGAAGCGCGTGATTTCCTTGCCGTTGAAGTGGGCGTTGAGCGCGGGATTGTCGATCAGCGCGGATGCGATCGCCTTGGTGATCAGGTCACCGATCGAAAGCTTGACGTTCTCGCGGGCAAGCTGTTCGTTGAGCCGTCCGCGCAGGCCGACGAGATCTTCGACGTCGATGTCGACGGTTTCGTAGAAGTGCGGAATGGTTTGCTTGGACTGCTGCAGCCGCTGGGCGATCACCATGCGGATTTTCGTGAGCGGGACGACTTGGGTCTGCCCGCCGGTGATGCGCGACGCGACGACGGGAACGGCTGCGGGAGCAAGCGAGCGCGATTCCTGTGTGGACGAGTCAACGTGCTCCAGGACGTCGCGCTGCACGACGCGTCCGCCGGGACCACTGCCTTTGACTTGCGAGAGATCGATGCCTTTGTCTTCGGCGATACGCTTGGCGAGCGGCGATGCGGCGACTCGACCTGGCTTCTCCGCGACGGCGGCGCCACCACTGGCGCGACCTGCGCGGCGGCGCGACATGGCTTCGCTCGCCTCTCGTGCAAGATCTTCGCTGGTGCGGTGCGGCTCTTCGCGGACCGACTCGCGTCGGGATTGCGCGCGGCCCGCTTCGAGCGGTCCGCCGGGAACTCCGCCGCCTTCTTCGTGTTCGCGCTGCTGTTTTGCCTGCGGTTGTTCGGCGGGCTGTTGCGGAGGTTTTTCCGCCGGCTTCTGCGGCGCGGGCGCGGGCTTGGTTTTTGTCTCGGCAGGAGCCGGCGCGGGCACCGCCGCTTTTTCCCCGCCGCCCCCCGACTGCGATTTCACTTGATCGACATTCTCACCCTTGGTCGCCACCAGCCCCAGCGCCTGGCCGATCTTCACCGTCTGCCCCTCGGGCACCAGAATCTTCGCGAGCGTTCCTTCATGCTCGTCAAACGCCTCCAGCGGCATCACCGCCTTGTCGGTCTCGACGTCAGCGATTTCCTCGCCGGCTTTGATCGTGTCGCCTTCTTTTTTGTGCCATTTCACGACGGTGCCTTCACTCATCGTGTCGGACAACTGCGGCATGGTGATTTCTGCGGGCATGGTTCTGGTGATTGGTGATTGTAGATTGACGGGATTCTTGTCAATCTACAATTAACGATCACTATTCCTTATCGGTAACAGATTTCCTGAGCCTTGGCGACGACCTTCTCGACGCTCGGCTGCATCGCCATCTCGAGATAATGATTGAACGGCACCGGCACGTCTTCCGAGCACACGCGGCCGATGGGCGCATCGAGCTCGTCGAAGACTTTTTCGTTGAGGCGCTCGAGAATTCCCGCGCCCATCCCGCAGTACGGCCAATCCTCGTCGACGATCAGGCAGCGATGGGTCTTCGCGATGCTCTCGATGATGGTTTCTTCGTCGAGCGGCCGCAGCGTGCGGACGTCGATCACTTCGGCGTCGATGTCCTGCTCGGCGAGGTCGATCGCGGCCTTGAGGCAGAGCTTTACCATCTTTGACCAGCAGATGATCGTGATGTCGTCGCCTTCTTTTTTGATGTCGGCCTTGCCGATGGGGATCGTGTATTCCTCGCTGGGCACCTCGCCGCGATCGTTGAGCATTAATTCGGATTCGAGAAACATGACGGGATCGTCGCAGCGGATCGCGGTCTTGAGCAGACCTTTTGCATCATACGGCGTTGAAGGCGCAACAACGACGAGGCCCGGCACGCGCGAGTAAAGCGCATCGACGCGATGGCTGTGCGTCGCGCCGAGCTGATGGGCGATGCCGTTTCCGCCCCGAAATACGATCGGAATCTTGAACTGCCCGCCGGACATGTAGCGGACGTTGGCGGCGTTGTTGTAGAGCTGATCGAAGGCGACGAGCGAAAAGCTCCAGCTCATCAGCTCGACGATCGGGCGCAATCCGCACATCGCCGCGCCGATGCCGAGACCGCCAAATCCGGCTTCGCTGATCGGCGTATCAATCACGCGCCGCGGGCCGAATCGGTCGAGCATGCCTTCGGAGACTTTGTACGCGCCGTTGTACTGCGCGACTTCCTCGCCCATGAGGAAGACATTCTCATCGCGGTCCATCTCCTCGATCATGGCTTGGCGGAGCGCTTCTCGGTATTGAATGTCGGGCATATCAGTAGCATGGGCGTCTCGCCCATGTTCTTAAAAAACGGCATGGGCGAGACGCCCATGCTACGGCTATTTCTTCAACGGGTAATTCTCAGAAAGTATGTCGGTGTACAGCTCGCTCAATTCCGGATGCGGCGACGCGTCTGCGAACTTCACCGCGTCGTCGACAATCGCCTTCACGTCGGCTTCGGTCTCTTCCATCCAGGTGTCGTCGATGATGTTCCGCTCACGGACGCGTTTCTGATAAATCGTGATCGGATCGCGTTCTTTGGCGCGTTCGGCCTCTTCCTTGGTTCGATATTTCATCGCATCCGACATCGAATGCCCGCGGAAGCGATAGGTGTTGGCGACGAGATAGCTCGGCCCTTCGCCTTTGCGGGCGCGTTCGACGGCTTCGCCGACTTCTTCGATGACGATGTCGAGATCGTTGCCGTCCATATTGCGGGCGGGCATGTTGAAGCACGATCCGCGCTTGGCCAGATCGACTTCCGAGCTCGATCGCTCGACCTGCGTGCCCATGGCCATGTGATTGTTTTCGACGATGAAGATCGCCGGCAGTTTCCAGAGGGAGGCGAGGTTCAATGCTTCGTTAAATGTCCCCTGATTGACCGCTCCGTCGCCGAAGAGCGTGAAGCTCACGCCGCCGGTTTTTTTGTACCAGCATGCGAACGCGGCTCCTGCGCCGAGCGGGATCTGTCCGCCGACGATGCCGTGTCCGCCGATGTTGCCGACTTCCGCCTGGAAGAAATGCATCGAGCCACCTTTGCCTTTTGAGCAACCGGTGGCCCGTCCAAACAGCTCCGCCATCGCGGGGCGCGATTCCATCCCGAGGGCAAGCGAATGCCCGTGATCGCGATATCCGTTGATGAGATAATCTTTGCCTTTTTGAAAGATCGCCGCGATGCCGACCGCGACCGCTTCCTGTCCGGAATAGAGATGGCAAAACCCGCCGATGCGCTGACCCGGCTTGGTGTATTCCTGATACGTCCGCTCCTCGAAGCGGCGGATCAGCATCATCATTCGCAAGCGGTCGCGTTCAACCTGCCCCGCGCACTCGTTGGCTACTGCGGGGCGTTGCTGCACTTCGTTGGCCACTGACATTCAAGCTCCAAAAACAGGTTGGTCGTCCTGCCCTGCATTGGAGAACGGGGTATGCCCTCCAACCAGGCGCGAAAAGCATAAGGCTTTTCACGGAGCGTTCAATCCCCGTGCAACGGCACGGGTGATGGAGCATTATAGCAAGGCGGGGATGCGGAGATATGCGGCGAAATCAGCGGATCACTTCTGAGATCGCTTGCGCTTCTTGGCGGGACCTCGCGGGGTGAGCATTCACACGAACTGGCTCGCGCCCAAAGATGAAGACCTTGCCTTTCTGACGAAACAAACTCGGCTTGACCTTCGCCGCGGAAAACCGCCGAAGCTTCGAAGTACGCGCGAGAGCCTCTCGGTGTTCTTCGGATCGACGGCGATCCAGATATCCAAGTCGTCGGTTGCCCGGCGATAACCGTAATGGATCACCGCGTAGCCGCCGAGAACCAGGTATCTAACTCGCGCGGAGTTGAGCGACTCTAAGAGTGCTTTGAAATCGGGGAAGAGGTTTGCCTTGGCCATAACCGTAGGTCAGCTGACGCAGTCGCTCCAGTTCACGCAAGCGCTGCGCCGGGGTGCGCGACCACCAATACTCGCGATCGGCCTTGTCCGCGGCCTGCATTGAATCAAAGACACGTATCTTGCGCTTGGTCAGCCGAGAAGATTTGTGAGACTTGGGATGCGGCAAGCACTCATTATATCGGCTGGAGGACAGAATATCGTCACAACTGATCAGACGTTAATTTGATCCGCGGCGATGCCCGCGGTTCCGTGGGCGAAATCACGGCCGTTTTACTCTCATCCATTTCCGGAACCGAATATTGCGGATACCGCAACTCGCGTCCGATCACAGCTTGACCGGCGTCAGCCCGCTCACGGGCGTGCCCTTGGGCGCGCAGAACATGTTTTTCGATGCGACCCGCTCGAACACATTGTCCGGGTTCTTGAAGTAGTTGTCGGGGTTGAACAGCATCGGCACGTGCCAGTACATGTCGTAGCCGATCGAGTCGATGTATCGCGCCAGCTCAAGCGCGCGGTCGTCGCGATCGTTCTCGACGTAGAGGACCGGCTTGAGGCGGTCGATCAGTTCGCGGCCGCCCTTGAGCACTTTCAGCTCCATGCCTTCGACGTCGACTTTGATGAGCCGGCACGCCTGAAGCGGCAGCTCATCGAGCGTCATCACGGCGACGGGCTCGCCGTCGCCGTCGTCGGGACGTTCGAGCTCGAGCCCGCCGAAGTTCTCGGGCTGCATCGGGTCGAGCACCGGAATGGTCAGCTCGCCTTCCTCATCGCTGACCGCAACCTGATGGCAGACGACGTTGCGGATGGAATTGAGCGCCACGTTCGCGCACAGCGTTTGATAAACGATCCGCTGCGGCTCGAACGCGAGCACGACGCCGCTGGGAGCGCACGCCTGCGCGAACCAGATCGTATGAGCGCCGATGTTGGCGCCGACTTCCAGCACGATGTCGCCGGGATGAATGAGTTCGCGAAAGACTTCGATCTCGCCTTCACTGTATTCGCCGTAGAGGTCGAGGGATTGTCCGATGAAGGTATCGTTGATGTTGTAGAGCATGTAGCCGTGGCGGCACTTTTTCAGGCGGTTAAACCCGCCCGGCGCTTCCGCCAGGCTCGCGGAGTCGGCGAATGTCGAATCGTTTAGCATGGTTGTCGTACTATACCGGGTGTCTGGTCGGGTTGCGCAGGTTGACATAGAATCCGCCCGCAGAACATGAGTGCATCAGAGAACCAATTTCGTATCGGCATCGTCGGCGTGAGCGGCTACGGCGGCGGCGAGGTCCTGCGGTTGTGCGCAACGCACCCGCGCTTCAAGATCGTGTACGTTGCCGGCGAGAGCAGCGCGGGGGCGAAGCTCGGGGAGAAATTTCCCGGCATCGGCAAGTCTGCGGAGCTCGTCATTGCGAAATGGGATCCAGCGAACCTTCCTCAGCTTGATGTGCTGTTTGCGTCACTGCCGACGGGGGAATCGAAGGAAGCGCTAAGCCACATAGCGGCGGAGACGAAGATTGTTGATATCGGCGGGGATCATCGGTTCGTTGACGGATGGACGTACGGACTTGCGGATGTATGGCCTGACAAGATTCGCAAGGCGACGCGCGTCGCAAATCCTGGGTGTTATCCGGCGGCGTCGATTGGCGCACTGGCGCCGCTCGTCGCGAATAAGCTTGTTGATCCACAGACCATCGTCATCGACGCGAAGAGCGGTGTGAGCGGCGCCGGTCGCGGCGGCGGATCGACGTTCGGCTTCGCGGAAGTGAATGAAGATGTCTCCGCCTATGGATTGTTCAAGCATCCGCACCTGCCGGAAATCAATCAGGCGCTGTCGGAGCTCGGCAGTGCGAATGCTTCCGTGCTGTTCACGCCCCACCTGATCCCGATGACGCGTGGCCTTCTCGCGACGTGTTATGGCCGCGGTAAAGCAACGACCGAGCAGTGTCTTGAAGTCGCGAGAAACTTTTACGCGAATCGCCCGTTCGTGCGTGTCCTCGACAAGCCGCCGCACACGAAATGGGCGACGGGATCGAACCTTCTGTTCGTCTCATACGCCGCCGATACGGACCGCGGCGTCATTATCGCCATGGCCGCGATCGACAACCTCGGCAAGGGCGCCGCCGGCCAAGCGATCCAGAACGCTAACCTAATGACTGGGCAACCCGGAACCGCGGGCCTCGAAGGCGCATCGCTGTGGCCTTAAGCATTTCACTCGATTCAGCCGAAGGATAGTTGTTCATGAGTTTGACTGAAACGATCACCGTTCACGCGCGGGAATTGATCTCCGCAACCGGCTACACGGGCGCAGCCATCCTGATGGCGCTGGAGTCGATGATCGCGCCGGTGCCTTCCGAAGCGGTCATGCCGTTTGTGGGAATGGCCGTCGTGAAAGGGAAGATGTCGCTGATCCCGGCGATCATCTGGACATCAGTCGGCTCGCTCGTCGGCTCATTGATTTCCTACTGGATGGGCTACGTCGGCGGCAAGCCGCTCGTGCTGAAGGTCGGCAAATACCTTTTTATCAACGAAAGCCATCTCGATCTCACGGTGAAGTTTTTTCACAAGCGCGGCGCGCTGACCGTCTTCATCTCGCGCTTTATCCCGGTGGTTCGGCATCTGATTTCCGTCCCCGCGGGGATGGGACGCATGCCGCTGTTGCCGTTCTGCATTTACACGGTCGTCGGCGCGACGATGTGGAATGGCGCTTTGCTCTGGGCCGGATATGTGTGGCAGGAGAACGTCGACAAGATCACGCCGTATTACAAAATCCTCGACATCGTCGTTGTCGTTGTCGGCATGATTGTTGTCGCGGCGTGGATTTATCTTCATGTGAAAAAGCCGCCGGAAGTCCACGCTGCAAAGTCGACGGATTGATAGCGCTGTGGCCGAACCGCTTTCGAAAGAATTTCACGGGGCCGGAACGCTAACGGACCGAACCCATTTTTTCACCCATTCCGATCCGCGAGGCCAATTTTTTCGCCCGCGAATGAGGATTTTGGGTTCGTTTTCGCAAATCGTCCCTCGCGTGAAGGGCGATTCCCGAATCCGCGCCCGCTCAGCCTAACTTTGGCCTGGTTTTGCAAAATCATTTGCGCCAAAGCTCATACCGAGTTCGACCGAACCCTATTCACTTGTCAAAGAGCCCGCGGCTCCATCGCGAACGAGAATCGCATCCCTGCGCCGCGCAGAACCGAGCATTATACCACCGCGACGATTCGCTGTCCGCGAAAAATCAACATACTCCGCGCGTTTTGCGACGAGGAAAGATCTCGGAGCTCCCTGCGTGTCCGTTTCATTTCTGTCATCGTTTCAATCCCCTAAAGGAACAAGGTGATGAGCCCTGCAATGAACACATTCAAGAGGAGTACGTAGGTACCTAATTTCGTCGCGCCCAAGAGAGTCGCCGAACCGTGAAAGCAGATCATGAGCTCTCGAAGAAATTCCATCCCGAGTTTCACCGCGATGGCGATAAAGGCCATGCCGACGATTATCACCAGCGGAAGTAGAGGTGTAGAAGCGAAGGCGATGGGTACCCAGGTCAAGCTACCGCCGACAGGAGGTACTGCGAAACGCTGAAAGGGATCCATCCGCCAATAGGCTACGGCGGCGCCCCCGACGACGACCATATAAAAGCACGAACCGACAAGCTCCGTCATGGACGGCAATTCGATGTTTCGATTGCCACGGATGGCGGCGATTAGGTGCCCCACACCGCTTATGGGTATGGCAATTGCGATGAGTCCGACAACAAGCAGAAATGGTATCCCGCAAAACAAGTGGAAGAAAATCGAAAGTGATCCAGCGAAGCAGGCTAAGTATAGATAGTGAAGAAATGCGGCAAGCAGAAGAGCCGCTGCAAACATCATCAATGTTGCCGCTGTGGCTATCAGCACGTTTCCAGAAGCAGCGATCCGCTTGAGGAGCAACATCGCGAGTACGAATGAGACAAAATCGATCACGGTATTGACGATGAGGAAGGAGAGGAGCGCTGGGAAGTCGCTGAACGGATGGAATTTCGTGCCTTCCAGCATCCAAAGAAGTGAAATCGAGATTCGGCGGCTGGATCGACGCAGGGATTTTCGGAACGGTTCATCGTAATTCAGTATCGATTCCCGTATTCTCACTGCATCAGCATCATCGTTATCATAAACCCATCTTGCATTGTCCTTAATTCCTACAACACGCCCCGCCTTCGCCCTCGCGATCTCCGCTTCGCTACGGCTGTATAACCAGGGATCGGCTTCATGCTCAAGCTGCAACTTCTCCTGGCGCGCCGTTGGTACCCAATTGGCCCGAGTGCAATATAGAGCCGCCGAAATGATCGCGACGTAACCAAGGGTCAGCACAAAGGCGATCACAGCGGGCCCAACTCCCTCCGCCTGGTAGATCGTTCCGAGCACAGTTGCCGATCTCTGGGCGAATCTGGTCACCACGGGCAATTTTGCATTCCTGATGTGCGCGTCAAATCTGTCGAGTCGTTCCTCAAGATACTTTCTTCCGTCGTCCCGAAGGACCGCATAAATGAGCATGCCAAGAGGTATCGCAGTACCGACAAACGTCCCGGCGAAAGTACGCAGGAAAGCGTTCATAGTGGAGTAACGTAAGCATATCGGATCGAGGAAGGATGGATACAAAAAAAGGGGTTCCCACAGCTACGCCCAGCGACAATCGAACGTAGGCGGCTCTCTTAGAGCGTAGCCGGGACGACCATGGTCTTTTCAGCGTC
>JADMIO011560680.1_pt1 | contig 42497 bp, 28 predicted proteins | sample 8958161 | NCBI WGS metagenome assembly JADMIO01 (sample SAMN16585339, study PRJNA669376) | soil metagenome | isolation source: Crop rotation soil | place: USA: Cullars Rotation, Alabama | collected 2011 | reverse complement strand
CGCGACAACTTGTCCACGTGGAATTCTAAGCTTAGGATCCCAATGTGCTGGAAAGGCCGTGTGGTAGAAGCGGGCGGAAGGTGCGCCAGCGGTGGCGAGGCTGGACCAGGCGGGCCCGGCCGGGTCGTAACGCCCGCCGTCGCCATAGACCGCGGCGCCAAGACCGCCCCAGACCAGCATGCGGTCGCCGGTCCAGACGGTGGTGTGGCCGTAGCGGGCGGTCGGCGCTCCGGCGGTGGGCATGGCTGTCCAGGCGTCCAGGGCCGGATCGTAGTGGGCGCCGGTGTTGAGAAAGGACGACCCGCTGATGGCGCCGCCCCAGATCAGCATGGCCGTGCCGGTCCAGACGGCGCGATGGACGTAACGCGCGGCCGGAGCACCGCTGAGGGTGGTCGCGGTCCAGGACGCGCCCAGCCGTCCCCCGGAATTGAAGATCGCGCCGCCGTTGCCCGAGCCGCCCCAGACGATCATTTCCGTGCCCGACCAGATGGCGCTGTGGGAGGAGCGTGGGGCGACCGTGGCGGAAAATGGGATGGGCGACCAGAGGTTGGTGGCTGGCTGGTAGCGTCCGCCATCGCCGTAGGAAGTGGCGCCGTCATTGCCGCCCCAGACCCACATTTCGCTGCCGGTCCAGACGGCGGTGTGGCCGGTGCGGGGCGTGGGCGCGCCGCCGCTGGCGAGAACCGTCCAGCTGTTGAGCGCCGGGTCGTAGCGGCCGCCGTCGTTGAGACTGACGCTGACGCCAGTTCCGCCCCAGATGAGCATTTCACTGCCCGTCCAGACCGCGGTATGGGCGTAGCGGGCGGCCGGGGCGACGGCCAGTCCGCGGGCCTGCCAGAGCTCACCCACCTCGGTTTGACCGAGCCGAAGGTAGCCCGCGGCGAGGAGGGCGGTGGCGTTCGCACTGGTGGAAAGGACGATGCCGCCGCTGGCCACGGCGCTCTGGCCGGATGCGGCCAAATTGGCCTGGACGGCACCGGCCGCGAGCTGCGTGCCGCTGACCGCGCCAGCGGCCAGCTGGGTCGCGCCGACCGCGCCGGCGGCGATCTTGGCGCTGGTGATGGCGCCGTCCGGGACGTCGCCGGCGAACATCGCGTAGCCCACGGCGGCGAGGCGTTGATCGGGCGTGAGGAGCTGCGAGCCGTTGACGCCGTCGTTGAACCAAACGCGCAGATAGACCGCTGCATTGGCAAAGACCGTGGACGGGACGGCCGTCATGTTGGGCAGGGTGGCGTCGCCCAGGAGCACGGCGTAGAGCCCCTTGGCCACGGAGAGCGAGGCCGCGGTGGCTGGCTCGCTGCCCGCCGCGCTGGTCCCGTCATTGCTCCAGTAGGTGGTGGCGCCGCTGGCGTCCACGAGGGCAAACTTGAACTGGCCGGTGCCATCGAAATTCTGGCCCGCGACCGAGACACGGCCCTGGTAGCTGAGAATCTGCGGGACCTGCGCGAAAGCGGGATTTCCACCGAGGGCGAGACAGCCGCCCGCCACCGCCAGGGCGGTCAAAAGAAGATTTTTCATATTCGGACAAAGAGTTTCCGCCAACGGCGAAACTCAAGCTGTCCGGAATTTTTGGCCGCAAGAAGACTGCGGCCTGCAGCCTGTCGGGAAGATCGAGTGCTGGCAAGACATGCCGCCGCTCGCCCATGAAACAGTCGTTCAAAGCCCGCGCCTCACCTTCCACTCGCCCCGCCCGCGAACCGACGTCGCAGGCGGTCTTGAGTTTCGAGGCTCCTTCGAGTTTCCAGTTTGCGGCTCCACCGCCCGCCCACCCTCAACCGACGTTGAACGTGATCCCCTGCGCCAGCGGCATGGCCGCGCCGTAGTTGATCGTGTTGGTCTGGCGGCGCATGTAGGCCTTCCAGGAATCGGAACCGCTCTCGCGGCCGCCGCCGGTTTCTTTTTCGCCGCCAAAGGCGCCGCCGATCTCCGCGCCGCTCGTGCCGGCGTTCACATTGGCGATTCCGCAATCGGATCCGCGGGCGCAGAGGAACTCCTCGGCCTCGCGGAAGTCATTCGTGAAGATGGCCGAGCTCAGGCCCTGCGGGACGGCGTTCTGCATCGCGATGGCCTGGTCCAGGCGGTCGTATTCGATGAGGTAGAGGAGCGGTCCGAACGTCTCCTCCTGCACGATGGCCATGTCGTTTTGCGCATCGGCCACGCAGGGCGTGACGTAGCAGCCGCCCGGCATCTTCAGGCGTTCGCCGCCGGTCAGGACCTTGCCGCCTTCGGCGCGCACGCGATCGACGGCGTGGAGGAAGCGCTCGACCGAGCCCTTGTCGATGAGCGGGCCCATGAGCGTGTCCTTCTTGAGCGGGTTGCCGATTTTGACCGTCTTGTAGGCGGCCACGATCTGCTCGCGCAGCTTCTTCGCGATGGAGGAATGGACGAGTACGCGGCGGGTGCTGGTGCAGCGCTGGCCGGCCGTGCCGACCGCGCCGAAGACGATGGCGCGGAGCGCGAGGTCGAGCGTGGCGCTGGGCGTGACGATGAGCGCGTTGTTTCCGCCCAGTTCCAGCAGCGAGCGACCGAGGCGCTCGGCCACCACGCGGGCGACCTTGCGGCCCATCCCGCAGCTGCCGGTGGCGGAGACGAGCGGCACGCGGTGGTCGCGCGAAAGGGCCGCGCCCGTGACCTCGATGTCGCTGCCGCTGAGGAGCGAGAAGATGGCCGGATCGGCCCCAGTCTGCTTGCAGACGTGCTCGGCGATGCGCGTGACGGCGACGGCCGTGAGCGGCGTCTTTTCAGAAGGCTTCCAAACCGAGCTGTTGCCGCAGACCGCGGCCAGGGCGGCATTCCAGGACCAGACCGCGACCGGGAAATTGAAGGCCGAGATGACGCCGCAGACACCGAGAGGATGCCACTGCTCCATGAGCCGGTGGTTGGCCCGCTCCGAGGCGATGGTCAGACCGTAGAGCTGGCGCGAGAGGCCGACCGCGAAGTCGCAGATGTCGATCATTTCCTGCACCTCGCCTTCGCCCTCGGCCAGGATCTTGCCGGACTCGAGCGTGACCAGCCGGCCGAGATCGCTCTTCGCCTCGCGCAGGGCATTGCCGAGCTGGCGAATGGTCTCACCGCGGACCGGCGCGGGCGTGCTGCGCCATTTGCCGAAAGCCTCCTGGGCGCGGGTCACGACCGCCTCATAGTCGACCGCGCTGGCGCCGCGGACCCGGCCCATGGACTTGCCGTCGACCGGCGAGAGCGCCTCGAATTCAGCGCCCCGGCCGCGCCAGGTGCCGTCGAAGACGCCGGAGTTGAGAGGTTTGAGACCGAGGGAAGCGGGAGCGGTGGGCATGGGAAGAAAAGGAGGAAAGGTGAAGGAGGAAGGAGGAAGGGAGTGGCCGGAGGCAGAAACCCGAAGCTCGACAGATCCCGCCTGACTGCGCAAAGCCAGCCCGCGGCTTCGAGTTTCGAACTTCGAGTTTCCTTCGAGTTTCGAGTTTCGAACTTCGAATTTCCGGCTCAGGCCGTGGCCAGCACCTGCGCGTGGTCGCGACGCAGGTCGCGGCAGGTCTGGGCGATGCGGGCGCAGGACTCGAGGACGTCGACTTCCTTGATGTCGAGCGCGGGGCGGAAGCGGATGGACTTCTCGCCGCTGCGGATGGCCAGCACGCCATGATTGTAGAGCCCGCGGTAGAACTCCTCGCGCGCCGCCGGCGACGGCAGGTCGAAGGCCACCCAGGAACCCAGGCCGCGCACCGCGCCGATGGCGGGTTCATCGATGGCGATGCGCCCGAGCTCGTCGAGGAAAATGGCGCCCATCTTGGCGACATGCGCGACCAGGCCTTCCTGCTCGATGATCTGCAGGTTGTGGGTCGAGCGGACCATGTCCACGAGGTTGCCGCCCCAGGTCGAGTTGATGCGGCTGGGCAGGCGGAAGCAGTTGTCCTTCACCTCGTCGAGCCGCGGTCCGGCCATCACGCCGCAGGCCTGGACCTTCTTGCCGAAGGCGAGCAGGTCGGGGCGGACGTCGTATTGCTCGGAAGCCCACATCTTGCCGGTCGCGCCGAGGCCCGTCTGGACCTCGTCGAAGATGAGCAGCATCTCGTTCTCGTCGCAGATCTGGCGGAGCTTGCGCAGCCATTCCGGGCGGAAGTAGTTGTCCCCACCCTCGCCCTGGATGGGCTCGATGATGATGGCGGCGATGTCCGTGCCCTGCTCGCGCACGAACTGCATGATCTCCGCCTCGCTCTTCTGCTCGCGGCGGAGGACGTCCGCCTCGCGCTCCTCCTCGGGCAGCGCGTGGTTGATGTACGGCGAGCTGACCCGCGGCCAGGGGAACTTGGCGAAATACATGATCTTTTTCGGATCCGTATTCGTCAGGCTCATGGTGTAGCCGGAGCGGCCGTGGAAGGCGTGCTGAAAATGGAGGATGTGGGTCCCGCGCTCGCCCTTCCCGGCGGCCAGGTTCTTGCGGACCTTCCAGTCCATGGCGGTCTTGAGCGCGTTCTCGACCGCGAGCGCGCCGCCGTCGATGAAGAAGTAGCGGTCGAGCGGCGCGAGGCCGGCCACGCGGGCGAAGGCGTTCACGAAATCGGCGTAAAAGGCCGAGTACATGTCGGAATTGGCCACCTTCGAGCGGGCCGCGCGGACGAGGTCGCGCTGGACGGCCGGGTCGTCGAAAAGGGGATGATTGAAGCCGATGGCAAGCGACCCGAAGAATCCGTAGAGGTCGATGATTTCGCGGCCGGTGACCGAATCATGGATCCGGGAACCGCGGCTTTTTTCGAAGTCGATGACGATCTGGAAGCCATCAACGAGGATGTGCTTTTCCAGTTCGCTCACCACACAGCGGGGGGCGCTGGAGGAAGTAGGCATAGCCCCCAGATTAGCCCCGGACGCGGGCCGCGTCATATGACATTTCAGATTCCGGAAAGCCGCCGGTGAGCGACCGAGGTTCGAAACGAAGGCGGTGGATCGCGCTTCGCGCCGATCCTGTTCCCCATCTGACGCCACCGTGTTTCAATCTGAAATCTGAATTCTGAAATCTGAAATGGTTTTGGTTTGGCCTTCCCGGTTTTCCCTTCATCATCCCCCCGCGCCATGGACGAAACCCCCAAGCTCTACGCCGCGGTCGCCAAGAAGCCCAAGCTGTCCTTCGGCTGCTTCTTCATGGTGATCCTGCTGGCCATCGTACTCACCATTCTTGGCATCCTGTATGCGCTGGATCGGAACGGAGCGCTGCGCGATGCGGCCTACCGGCAGCTCGGACGCTGGGTGCCGGCCTTTGCGCCGCAGCAGAAGAAGAAGGCGGAAAAGCCGCTCACTTCGCTGGAATTGGCGACCGTCGCCACTTCCGACCAGCTGAAGGAGAAGACGGAAAAGCAGCCCTCCGACTTCGAGGCTTGGGCGACCTATGGCTTTGCGCTGGAGAAGGAAGGCAAGACTGACCAGGCCACGGCCGCCTTCACCCGGGCCGTGCAGTTCAACCCGCTGGCCGAGGCCGCGTGGGTCGAGCTGGCCCGCCATTACCTGCGGGTGGGCCGCAAGGACGATGCCAAAAAGGCGAACACCAAGGCCTTTGAATGCGCCGGCAAGCGCAATCCGGCCAAGCTGGGCGTGGTGGAGAAATACTACGTCATGGCGCCCTACGAGCTGGATTTCGCCATGATCCTGATGGAAACGGCCGGCGGCGCCGCGCCCGCGCCGGCAGCGAGCCCTTCGCCGGCACCCGTGGCTGGCCCCTCGCCTGCTCCAGCGGCCTCACCGATCCCGGGCGCGTCCCCGGCGCCGGCCGCGAGCGCTTCCCCCGCTCCGGTGGCCAGTGCCTCACCCGCCCCCGCCGCGGGCGCCTCACCGGCCCCGGCGGCGACCGCGTCGCCTTCACCCGCTGCGACGGCCGCGGCCGCGCCCGCCGGCACGGACAAGGCGGCTGAGCTGTTCATCTACTCGGTGCGCATGCGGGACGACGCCCGCAAGGACATGGGCGGAGCGGTGCGGATGCTCTGGGAGCGCGGCAAGGTCGAACTGACCCTGCCCTACCTGGAGGCCGTCGTGCGCATGGAGCCCGAGGACCCGCGTCCGAAGGAGATCCTCATCACCGCGCTGGAGAAGGCCGGCAAGCCGGAGGAGGCCGCCGCAGTTCGCGCCAAGATGGGCGCCGCGCCGGTGGCTGATCCGCGGGCGAAGTAGCCGCCGATGCCGGAGCTGGCGCGCGACCCGGTCTTTCTCGCGTGCCTCGCGCTGGTCCTGGCCGGCCTGCTGGCCCTGTTCCTGCGCGGACGCCGGCGGGAATATCCCTACGTGGCCGCGGAGGGCCTGCTGACGCCGGCGGAGCGCGCCTTCTACGATGTGCTGGTGCCGGCCATCGGGGACGACTACCGCCTCTTCACGAAAGTCCGCTTCGCCGACCTCATCCGCCCGCAGGCCGGCCTGGGGCGCAAGCGCTACGCCGCCGCCTTCAGCCGCATTTCCTCCAAGCACGCCGATTTCGTGCTCTGCGAGCCGGCCACGCTCTGGGTGGCGGGGGTGATCGAGCTCGATGACCGCTCGCACGAGCTGCCGCGGGCGCAGGCGAGCGATCATTTCAAGAACGAGGCCCTGGCGGCGGCTGGCATTCCGATCCTCCGCGTGCCGGCGGCGCGGGAGTATGACGAAGCCGCGTTGCGGGCGGCGATCCTGGCCATTTTCCCGCTGCCCGAAGGTGACTAGGGAGCCCCGCGCCCGGGGGTTGCGCGCGAAGCCGCGAAGGCGCGAAGGGTAAAGAGGGGAAGGGGAATTCTGGCGTCTTTTATCCCCGTTGTTCGCGCCTTCGCGCCTTCGCCCGAGGCCTCCTTTTCGGCCTCGTTCGGCGATCGCAAAAATACCTCGGTTTTCAGAAGCAAAACCGTTGCTCCGGGCCGCATTCTGCCTAGTTTTTCCGCCCCCGCCGCAACCCTCCGCCGGGAACCAATTTTTCAATGCCTGATCTGCCCGAAAAACCCGCCGACAAAATCATCGACAAGACCGAGCCGATCAATGTCGCGGAGGAGATGTCGCGGTCGTTCCTCGACTACTCGATGAGTGTCATCGTTTCGCGCGCCCTGCCGGACGCGCGGGACGGCCTCAAACCTTCGCAGCGCCGCATCCTTTACGCGATGCACGATCTCTCGCTCTTCCCCGGGCGGCAGCATCGTAAGTGCGCCAAGATCGCCGGTGACACCTCGGGTAATTATCACCCGCACGGCGAAGCGGTCATTTACCCCACGCTCGTCCACATGGCGCAGCACTGGGCCATGCGGGAGAAGCTGGTCGACGGCCAGGGTAACTTCGGCTCGGTCGAAGGCGACCCGCCGGCCGCCATGCGTTACACCGAGGCGCGGCTGACCCACCTGGGCGCGGCCCTGATGGACGACATGGACCAGGACACGGTCGATTTCGTCCCCAACTACGACGAGACGACCACGGAGCCCGTCGTCTTTCCGGCCGCCTTTCCGAACCTTCTGGTCAACGGCGGCACCGGCATCGCGGTCGGCATGGCCACCAACATCCCGCCGCACAACCTCGGCGAGGTGGTCGATGCGCTCTGCGCCCAGATCGACGATCCGAACATTTCGCCGGACGAGCTGCACCAGCACATCAAGGGGCCGGATTTCCCGACGGGCTGCATCATCCACGGCTACGAGGGCATCCGCGGGTATTTCAAGACGGGGCGCGGGACGATGCGCATCCGCAGCCGGGTGCGCTTCGAGAACGACGAGAAGAAGGATCGCGAGCGGATCATCGTGATGGAGATCCCCTACGGGGTGAATCGCGCCCACCTGGTCGAGCGCATCGCCCAGCTGGTGAACGAAAAGGTCCTCACCGGCATCACGGCCGTGCGGGACGAGTCGGACGAGAACACCCGCGTGGTCATCGACCTGAAGCGCGATGCCATCCCGGACGTGGTCTTGAACAACCTCTACGCGAACACCTCGCTGGAGACCTCGTTCGCGGCCAACATGCTGGCCATCGACCACGGCCGGCCGAAGCTCCTTTCGGTCAAGGAGGCGCTGGCCAGCTACATCGAGCACCGCCGCGAGGTCGTGCTCCGCCGCACCCGGCATCAGCTCGTGCTCAGCGAGCAGCGCGCGCTCGTCCTGGAGGGCCAGCTGGTCGCGCTCGGCAACCTGGACGAATTCATCCGCATCATCCGCGATTCGGCCAGCCGGGACGAGGCCAAGGAACGCATCCTGGCCCAGAAGTTTTCCCGCGCGCAGATCGAGAGCTACGGCATCCGCATCCGCCACGAGGCCTGGTTCGCCAATGCGGAGGAGCGCTTCTCGCTTTCCGAGGTGCAGGTCGACCGCATTCTCGACCTTCGGCTCTATCAGCTGACCGGCCTGGAGCGCGACAAGATCACGGCCGAATACGCCGAGGTCCTCGACCGCATCGCCGACCTGCTCGACATCCTGGCCAACGAGTGGCGCGTCTTCGAGATCATCAAGACGGAGCTGCGCGACATCAAAACGAAATACGCCACGCCCCGGAAGACGGAGATCGTGCCGGACGCGGGCGAGATCGCGATCGAGGACCTCATCGCCAACAAGCCGGCCATCATCACCCTGACGCACCGCGGCTGGATCAAGCGGACCGACGCCGAGGCCTTCCGGGCGCAGAAGCGCGGCGGCAAGGGCGTGATGGGCATGGCCACGCGCGAGAGCACCAGCGTGGAGGCGGATGACGGCGATTTCGTCGAACACCTCTTCACGGCCAGCACGCACGACTACCTCATCTTTTTCACCCGCGACGGCCGCTGCTACGTGCAGCGCGTTTACGAGGTGCCGGAGGGCAGCCGCAATGCCAAGGGGCGCTCGCTGGCCAACGTGCTCGAGCTGCGCACGGACGAGAAGATCGCCGCCATGATCCGCATCCCGAGCAAAGGCCCGGGCCGTGAGGAAGAGACCTGGGACCCGTCCGAGCACCTCGTCTTCGCCACCCGCACGGGCATCGTCAAGAAGTCCAACCTGGGCGATTTCAAGAACATCCGGAAGGGTGGCCTCATCGCCATCCAGATCGAGGAGGGCGACCGGCTCATCGACGTCAAGCTGACCAGCGGCTCGAACGAGATCGTGCTGGTGACGCACGAGGGCATGAGCCTGCGCTTCAACGAGGACGAACTCCGCGACCAGGGCCGCGACACCGTTGGCGTCTGGGGCATCCGGCCGGACGCGGGCGATTACGTCGTCTCGATGGCAGTGGTCGACGCCAGCTCCATGCTGCTGGTGGCGGGCGAGAACGGCATCGGCAAGCGCACGGGCTTCGACGAGTACCGGACCCAGTCGCGCGGCGGCAAGGGCATCATCACGATGAAGACCGGCGAGAAGACCGGCGGCGTGATCGCGGCCCTGACCGTGCACGAGGAGGACGAGCTGATGCTGACCACCTCGAAGGGCCAGGCCGTGCGCATCCGCGTGCGGGAGATCCGCGAGGCCGGCCGCAACACCATGGGCGTGAAGCTCATCTCCCTGCCCGAAGGCGAACTCCTGGCCGACATCGCGCCGATCGTGCGCGAAGAGGAAGAGGAGTCAGCGCCGGCGGCGGAGGCGGTGGCGGAAGCCGCGCCGGAAAGCGGAGACGTGCCGCCGGTGGTTGGTGATCAGTGATCGGTGGTCGGTGATCGGTCGGTGGCGACTTGATCACATGTGAGCGGGTGACAGCAGGGGGAAACGTCGCGGGCTTGCAGGAGGACCTGCGGCTCCATGACGGCTTGCGCCCGCTCAACCCCGCCAACCGGCCGGTCGCGCGGTCCGGGCGACCTGCAGCGTCGTTCCCCGCGCCAGTGTCGCTGCCCACAGGCCGGACGACCGCCGGGGGCCGAGGCGGAGGTCGTAGCCGTGCGAAGGCTCGTGCACCGGCAGCGGAGGCGGAGTGCGCCGGGCGCGTTCGGCCTGGGTGGCCCGGGTCAGTTCAGAGTGGTCGTAGCGCGCCAGGGCCACGCCCCGGCCCTGCGTGTCGAGGCACTTGATCAGCGTCTCGTCCGCTCCCACTACGGCGTAGGTGCGGCCGAAGAGGTAGTCGAGGCAGAGGTTGATGCTGTGCCGCGTTTCCGTGTTCTCGCGCAGCGGTTCGTCCCGGCTGAGCGAATGCCCGCAGATCTGGTGCACTCCGGCCACGCCCTCGAACGCGCCCCAGTCGCACCACGTCAGCCCGCCCACGGACGCGTCGCCGCCGCGTTCCCGCCCGGCCGCGATGAGCGGGTCAAACCGCCCGTAGCGCAACCGCCCGAGCGCTTCGCGACAGCGCTCCTCCAGGGTGGCCGGCGTGAGCAGCATTTCCGCCAGGAGCAACCCGCGGGAAAGGCCGGCGTGCGAGACCAGCCACGGCCCCACCCAGGCGCAGAGCTGGAAGGCGTCCCAATCGGCCCGGTCCAGCACTTCGGAGATGGCGAGCGACTTGGCGTGGGTCACGCCGCTGCACCCGACGTAGGGATTGCGAGGAAACGCGTAGGGCAGATCGTGATTGCCAAAGAGCAGCGTGTTCTCCGGCTCCTCCAGCCGTGCCCGGACCCACTCTGCCGTGCGGCGGGCGTGGCCGGGGCCGTCATCGCCGGCATCGAAATAGTCACCCAGGAAGACGGCGCGCTCGTGTGGTTCGGTGGCGAGAATGCGGTCGGCGTGGTGGGTTTGATGGTGCAGGTCGCCGATGATGAGTGTGGGCATAGGGGGGCTAGGAAGCGCGCACCAGGCGCGGGGGCCGGTGCAGCCAGGCGGAAATCTCGCGCTCGAGCTGGAGGAGTCCGGCGGTCGTCCAGAGGCGGCGGGTGGGCGCGAAGGCCGCCGCGATTTCACCCGCGCCGATGGCCCGCCGAAAGCGCGGCGCCTCGGCCGCGCAGATGCTGGCCAACTCGCGGGTCTGTTGCGCCGCGCCGATCGCCCCGGTGGCCGGCACCCGGGCGAGCTCCTCCGCGATTCCGGCCTGCGTTTCCTCGAAGGGTGCCGCCAGGAATTGGTCGATGAGCAGGCCGTAGTAGCAGGTGTTGCGGGAGAGCTCTCGGACCGGCAGGCCGGTCAGCGTGCCGGCCTGGGCGAGGAGCTCGGCCCGCTGCTCGCGGGCGCGCTGCGCCACGGCCCGGAAGCCGCGCAGGATGGCCGCCCGCGAGGAGGCCTGCGTCTCCGCGCCGCCGGACCAGAGGCCGGCGAAGCGATTGACCGTCCAGCCTTGCACCTCGCGTATTTCCGGACCGGCCCCGGCGTCCTCGCGCAGGCGCTGCATCGGCACCGGAAAGCGCTGCCGTTTCCAGGGTCCGAGGACGGCGAAGTTGGCCACCGCGCCGCGCTCGCCGTCCTCGCTGCTCAGGCTGAGCATGCCGGTGTGGAGAATGCTGTCGCGCAGGTCGAGGGCGGCGCCGCTGTGGACATCGCGCCAGCCGCTCGCGACCGGCGCGGGGTGGAAGGCGGTCTCCAGGTCGACCGGCACGACGGTCCCGCCGCTGACCAGCAGGTTGGACTGGTGCAGGTCGGAAATGCGAAAGAGATGGGCGAAACAGAGGATGCCGCCGAGCTGCTCCGCCAGCGACTCGCGCTGGCTGGCCACGCCGCGCGTGGAGTCCGTCCCGATCCAGCGCACCCAGCTCGCATCCGGCCGGGCCAGCATGGCGGGCCACTGCCAGGCGGAGGGCAGGAGGCGCCGGGCCAGGCCCTGCAGGATGTCTTCGACGCGGCTGTCGCGGGGCTTGAAAATGACGCTGCCGCTGGGGCCGAAGTCGAGCTTGAGGGCGGTGCGCTGGTCGTGAAAATCGGAGAGCGGCCCGCGCACCCGGCGCAGGCAAAGCCGGCCCAGGTGCGGCCGCAGGCAGCCGGACTCGACCAGCGCGGGCAGGTCGCGCTGCAGGCTGGCGAGCAGATCGCACCAGCCCTGGCGGGCGCCTGCCAGGGCGCGGTGCAGGCAATCCGAGAGCAGCGGGGCTTCCCGCAGGAGCCGGGTCAGCCCGCTCGCGGCGAGAGATTGCCCGAACTCCCACGGGCTCAGGCCCGGGCGGCAGGATCGCGCCGCGCGCCAGGCCGCCACGAGTTGCGGGCCGAGGAGCTGCAGCGCCCGCCGCGTCGCCATTTCCACGTAGCCGGCCGGAGCCCGCGGCGAGAGCTCCAGCCCCGGGGGCGGGGCCGGCAGATCGAGCCCGCGCTCCACCCACGGGCGCAAGGCGTCGCGCAGGCGCGCGCGGGCGGCCGGGCCGGGGTGGCGTTCAGAGGTAGGATTCGGCCGCTGCGACATCGAGAAACTTCATGTGGAAGGGATCACCCACGTCCCGCGCGCCGGCCAGGAGCGCGCCCCGCACGGCGGCGGTGTCGGCCTTGGGTGCCTTGGCCAGCAGCCGCACCACCGCCCCGGCGAAAATGGGGCAGGCGATCGAGGTGAAGGCCGCATATTTCGTGTAAAGGCTCTTGCTGAAGGCCGGCAGGGTCGGCGCGCGCAGGTTCCAGGCCGGCGCCATGACCGGGAAGGAGGGGCAGTGCGCGGAGTGGAATTGGGGCGTGCGGGCCAGTCGCCAAGTGCCGTTTTCCGGGACCGCGCCGGCGGCCGGAATGACCTCCGGGTAGCACGCCGGCTCCATGGGCGGCCCCTTCCGGTTCCCGGCCGCCACGACCACCACCATGCCGGGCGTGGAGGCGCCGTGCGGGCCGCTGCGGGTGACTTTTTGGATCATCTCCGCGACCGCGCTGGAGGGGAGTTGTCCGCCCAGCGAGAGGCTGGCCACCCGCGCGCCGGATTGCCAGGCGCGTTCGAGCGACATCGTCAGGGCGAGCGTCCGGCTGCGGGTGGGATTGGAGAAATTGCCCGCGACCGTCAGGCCGATGCGGTACGGCGCGATGCGGCAGCCCGGCGCGATGCCCTGAAAATCGGCCGAGGAGCCCGCAATGATTCCGGCGCAGGTCGTGCCGTGCTGGTCGTTTCTGGCGGGCTGGCCGGAGAGCGCCTCGGTGTCGAGCACGTAGTCGTAGCCGCCTTCGATCTGGCCCTGGAGGGCGGGATGATGCGGCCAGACGCCGTCATCGCAGACCGCCACCACGAAATCGCGCAGCGGCTGGGTGGGCGGGCCGGCCCGGACGAGCGCGGCGGCATCGAGCCCCTGCGGGCTATTGCCGTAGAGGTTGCCGGCCAGCGTGCCGGTCTGGGTCGGCGTTTCGCAGAGCTGCAGCTCGGGCTCGGCGAAACGGAGTTCCCCTCCCGCCCGGGCACGCAGCTGCGCGCAGATGTCCTGCGGGTGGGCGTGGGGAGGAGGAGCGACCACGGCGACGTCACCGCAACTGGATTGGATCTGGCAATGCAGGGCCCGCAGAGCGCGGGCGACCCCGGGCGAATCAGCCGGGGCCACCAAGAGCGTCCCGGCCGGCTGCCCGGAGCTGGCGCTTCCGGTAGGCATGGCGGCAATTCTCACGCGAGGTGAGCCGAGGACGGAGCCGGGCCGGTTGCGCCCGGTGCGGCTTCACCAGGGACCGGAGCAGTTCGCGAGAGGCGTCTGGGGATCGATCGTGCTGGCCAGGCGGCGCATCTTGAAGGGCGGCACCGGCGGCAACAGAATCGTGAAGACCTTCCGGTCGGGCACGAAGACGACCGCTTCCGCCCGGCCTTCGGGTTGGCGCAGGATCTCCAGCTCGTAGCCGGATGGAATCCGCTCCTCCCACTCGGGGTCGACGCGGGTGAGCGCGCCGCGCACGAGTTCGTCGTCCTCGGAGGTCAGCGCGCTGAAGAGCGATTGGCGGGTGAGGGCGAAGCGGACAATCGATTCCATGAGATTGATCATGGAGTCGTTGTCGGCGGGGACGTTCGCGGAGGTGACTTTGTCGGTGGCGACGTGGTCGATGGAGGTCGTCGTGGCGGTGGGCTTGAGCAGCATAAGTGGGCAGTTCGCGGTGGTTGGCGCCCCGGCCGAAGACACTGGGGGCTACCAGGCGAAACCCGGTTTCAGCCGTCCACTTTTAACTTTTCCAAAAGTTTTTCCGACCCGCGCCAGCGTGGGTCCAGGGCGGCCGAGGCGAAGTCGGCCCAGCCGGAATCAATGGCCTGCCGCAGCGCCACCAACGCCTCGGCCCGTTCGCCCCGGGCCGCGTGGGTGGCGGCCAGACTGGCCCAGAAGTCGCCGTTGCGCGCCTGCTGCTCGCAATCGCGCCGGTCCAGCTCGAGGGCCGCGTCGAGATGGCGCGCTGCCTCCTCGGAGGCGCCGCGCTGGGCCAGAACCCAGCCGAGCAGACTGCGGAAGCGAATCTGGCCAAAATAGCGCGGATTCCCCTCCGGCTTGGCCTGGACCGAGGCGCGCAGGGCCTTCTCCGCTCCTTCCAGGTCGCCCCGCTGAATCCGCAATTGGGCCCGCAGGCACTCCGCATCGGCCACGTCGCCAATGACTTTCACGGCCAGGGTGAGCTCGCGCTCGGCCTCCTCAAAGCGCCGCTGCAGGTAGAGCGTGTGCACCACGCCCAGCCGCGGCTCGGAGGTCGGCGGGGAAAGACGCACGGCCTCGCGGTAGCTGCGCTCGGCGGCCGCGTAGTCACCCAGTTTTTTCTCCAGGTTGCCGCGAATGGACCAGCTCTGCGAATCTTCCGGCTGCTGCTCGGTCGAGCGCAGCAAAGCCGCCAGGGCCGGCCGCAGCTGCCCCTGCTCGCGCAGGACCACGCCCAGGCCGCGGGAAATGTCGGCATCGTTCGGCGCCAGCTTGGCGGCCAGCCGGAACTCCCGCTCGGCCGCCCGAAAGTTCCCCCGGGCGTAGTAGACCATCGCCCTGGCCTCGTAGATCTCGGAACTGTTCGTCTCCAGCTGCTGCGTCTCCTCCGTCAGCTCCTCGGCCCGACCCACCCATTTCGCTCCGTAGCCGAAGCGCATCGTCCGCTGGCAGTAGCTCATGGCCAGGCGCGCCCGCAGCGGCCCGGAGTTGGTGTGGTAGCGCAGGCCGTGCTGGAGCAGCGCGATGGCATACTCGTTGTCGGCCGTGGTGTAGCGCCGGTAATACCCCCGGGCCAGGGCGAGGATCGGCGCCTCGTCGCGCAAGGCGCGGTCGGCCTCGGAGATCGTGCCGCCTCCGAAATTCGCCTTCCAGTCGATGAACAGGCCCGCGGCCACGGCCAAGGCGGCCAAGGCGGCTCCCGCGGCCAGGCGCAGCCGCAGCCGGCGCAGGCGGGGCCGCCGCCAGCGCGCCTGGGCGAGGTGCGGATCGTCCAGGATGGCCAGCAGCCGCTCGCAGTCGGGCGCCCGCTGCTCGCGGTCGCGCTGCAGGCAACTCTCCAGAAAGGCGGCCAGATTCCCCGGCAGTCGCGGCAGGTGGGCAAACTCCGGCGCCTTGGTCAGATGCGCGGCCGAGACCTCCGAGTAGGAGCCGTGAAAGACGGTCGAGCCGGTCAGCGCGAACCAGAGCGTCGCGCCCAGCGAGTAGAAGTCGCTCCGCTGGTCGACCTCGTGCTCGCGCAATTGCTCCGGGCTGGCGTAGTGCGGCGTGCCCACCACGCCCGCCTCGGTCAGATTCGGATCGGCCTCCGTCGGGTTGAGCAGCTTGGCCAGGCCGAAGTCGATGATCTTGCAATGCAGCCCGTCGGGGCGGCGCTCGATCATCAGGTTGGACGGCTTGATGTCGCGATGGACCAGCTGATGTCGTTCGGCTTCGGCCAGCGCGAGCGTGACCTGGCGGGCGAGCGCGAGCGCATCCTCCGGGTCGAGCGGGCCTTCCCGGTAGACCAGCTGGTCCAGGTCCTCGCCGGGCACGAACTCCATCGCGTAGTACCAGCGCGAGTCGAGCTTCTCCAGCTGCCGGACCATGGCGATGTGCGGATGGATGAGGCGGGCGGCCACGCGAGCCTCGCGCAGGAAGCGCTCTTCCACGCCGGGTTTGCGCAGGAGTTCCGGGCTGATGAACTTGAGCACCACGCGCATGCGCAGATGCTTGTCGTAGGCGGCGTAGGCCACGCCCATGCCGCCGTGGCCGATCTCGACCAGCGTGCCATCGGCGTGCTGCTCGATGCGGTAGTGGCTGAACTCGACGGGCGGGCCGGCCCAGAGCTCGTTGAAGCGCAGGCGGCCCGCGGAAGAAGATACCCCCAACGAGTCCGGCCGCGCTTCCCCGCCCAGGGCGAGCGAGATGGCACAGCCGGGGCATTCGCCGTCCCGCAAGGGCCGGCGGCACCGCGGGCAGCGCGCTGGAAGGGCCTGGGTGGATTTGGGCATCGAACGCCGGTTCGGCGTCTCACGACGAGAGCGAGCGGCGCAGATAGCGCAATTCCTCGTCCACCTCGCTGTCGTCGGCCACGGTGTCGGCCACCTCCGCGCGCAGGGCCTCGCGGAAGCGCTGCCGCAGGCGGTGCACGGCCGAGACGAGCCCCGCCGGCGACAGCCCCAGCCGGGTCGCGGCCTCCAGCGCCCGGGGCACGGCCGGCTCCAGCTCCGCGCTCAGGTAGGGCCGGAGCAGGAGGAATTCCTCGCGCCGCCGGCGGTCGATGTATTCCTCGCCCAGACGCTCGACTGCGCGGGCGAAGATGAGTTCCGCCCAGCGCCGCTCGTAGCCGCTCTCGGCCTCGCTCGCCGGCTGGCGCGCGGCCAGCGCGTCCTCATCGGCAAACTCCTCCAGGGAAACCTCCAGCACTCCGCCGCCCCGCTTGGCCGCTCGCTGATCGCGGTCGCGATTGCGCAGATAATTACGCAGCGAAACGAGGAGGAAGGTGCGCAGCCGGCCGGAACTGGGCGTGACCCGGGCGAAAAATTCGCGGCGGAGCAGGAGCGCGAAATACTCCTGCGTGATGTCCTGCGCATCGTGGCAGCTGCGTCCAAGGCGGCGCAGGTAGCCATAGATCGGGCGCCAGTAGATCTTGCAGAGGCTCTCGAGCGCGTCGGCGTCCGGATCGTCCGCCCCTGCCGCATTGACCAGCGCCCAGCGCGTGGTGGCGAAGCGTTCGGACGGCACCGGTGGGTCGTTCTGCATCCCGAGGGCAGCAGCTTTCATGGCGGCACGGGCAGTGTCCAGCGGCCTTGCGTGACTTCGCGCCCGCGGCCCGTGTCAGCCACGGCGGCGGAGCGCTCCCGCCAGCGCGGCTCCGGCCGCCAGCAGGGTCCAGGTCGCGGGCTCGGGGATGGTCGTGTTGGCCAGGAGCAACTCGGTCTGGAAAGACTGGCCCGCGGTCGCGGTGGTCAGGGTGAGCGTGATCTGCACATCGAGCCGGCCGCTGCCGGCGGCGCCGATCTGGCCCAGATCGAGCAGATGGTCCTGGAAATACGCGGCGGCCGCGGCGCTGTCGTTGAAGGAGGCGTTGAGGATGGTAATGCCGTCCACGCTGACGCCGAACTGCAGCCCCTGGAATCCGCCGGCGACCGGGTTGAGCAGGGCCAGCACGAGGTGCTCGCGCGAGGCCGGTGCGAAGAGCGCGAGGTCGATGGCCACGCCGAGCTGGAGCGTCATGGTCTGCGGACCGGCGCCGGCTTCCTGCTGCGCGTGGAGCACGCCGAGGAGAAGCGCATTGGCCGGCGAAACGGCGCCGAGCGCGAAGCTGCTGCTGGCGTTGCCGGCGAGCGCGGCGGCGCGGTCGGCCGCGGAGGGTGCAGCGGTGGCAAAGGCCGCCCCGGCCAGCCCGGCGGCCGAACTGGCGGCCGGCGCGGAGCCCGTGATGCGGGCGCGCGCATCGGTCCGCGCCGTGCCCTGGAACTGGCCCTGGGCGGACGCGTGCACGTCCGCGAGGAGCAGGCTGCGCGTGCCCGTGGTGGCCTCCGAGCGAATGGTCCCGGAGAGCGCGCTGGCCGCGCTGGTGGCGCTGGCCACGCCGAGGTTGGCGGAGGGAGTGACGGTGCCGAGGACCGAGCCGTTGCGGCCGGCATGGGCTTCGGAGAAGAAGGTGCCCGTGCCGAGCGTCGAGCCCGTGAGGGTGGCGGTGGCGTTGCTGCCGGGGCTGCCGAAGGGTGTCGAGGCGTACTCGATGGCGGTGGTCATGTCGCCGCCGTCGCCGCCGCGGGCCTCGCCGTGAAGGGTGAGCGGGGCACCGGCACCCGTCGTGGCGCTGCCGCTGACTTGCGCGCTGGCAGCTCCGCCGCTGCCCCAGACGCCGGGCGGGACCTGCGCGGAATCGCCGCCGCGGCCTCCGCGGGCGATCGCTTCCGCGCTGCCGCCTTCGAGGCCCGACGAAGAGGTCGCAGCGGTGCCGGTGGCTGCGCCCCCGAGCCCGCTGCGGTAGTTCCCCGAGCCGAACGACTCCACGGTGAGCGCGGCGCCGGCTCCGCCGGTGGCCGTGGCCAAAGCATCCGCCCGCCGCCCGGAGGTGCTGGCCGCCTCGGCCGTGGCCGCGCCGCCGTTTCCGCCCAGTGGGATTTCGCCGAAGGTCGATCCACCCGTGGCATGGGCCTGGGACGAGACCGTGCCCAAGGCGTTGGTTCCGCGGCCGATGGCGGAGGCCGCCCCGGAGTCACCGCCGCGGCCCGAAAAGCTGCGGCCACCGATGCCCCCGACCGCCGTGCTGGAGATCTGCAGCAGCACAGGGGTACCGCCCGCGACCTGGTCGATGCGGCTGGTGGCCGCGCCGCCGCTGCCGCCGTTGGTTCCGCTCGAGACGCCGCCCCCGGCCGTGCCGCCGGCCCCGCCTTGCGCCCGCTGGGTGAGGCTCAGCACGCCGGCCGCCGAGCCGGAGACGACGTTGTCCATCACGACGGACGCCCCGGCGCCACCGCTGGAGCTGCCGCCCCCGGCGCCAGCTCCGCCGGTGCCCAGGGCGGAGATGTCGGCATTGCCCGCGGAAGTTCCCTGGACCGAGCCGAAGCTGACGCTGCCGGCGACACCCGGGCCGGCGAAGTTTGAGCCCGAGCCCTGGACGAACGGCATGCCCGCGGCCCCGCCGGTGGCGGTGGCGATGATGCGCAGGGTGCCATTTGCATTGAGCGTGCCGCTGGCCTGCACCTGGGCATTGCCACCGTCCCCGCCGTTGACCGCGATGGCATTGGTCGCCCCGCTGCCGCCGGCGCCGCCGATCGCCGTTGCGTTGAGCAGCAGCAGAGAGGCTGTGTTGCTCTGCCCCTGGGCCTCGGCGGTCGCCCACCCGCCATTGCCGGCGGTGCCAAGTACAAACGTGATTCCGCCCGATCCGCCGGTCGAGTTGGCAATGGCATCCAGAGTGGATCCGACCGCGCCTCCCTGGATTTGCGCGAGGACCTGGCTGATGCCGCCCGGGCCAGCGGGGAGCGGATTTTGCCCAGCACTGCCCGTCCCGCCGTTGCCCTGCGCTGTCGCCGTGCCGCTGGCTGCGCCCGCACCGGCGGTGGTTTGGGCGGCGGCATTCGCCGTTCCACCTGGCAGCGGGGTGCCCACGGAGGTGCCAGCGTTGCCGCCAGTGGCGGTCGCGGAATTGCTCGGATCACCGCTCACGGCACTGGCCGTGGCGTTGCCGCCGGGTTGACCCGAACCGCCATTCGCGCCCACCTGCAAGTCATCGACGGCCCACAGAGCCGGTACGACGAGCATCCAGCCGAGCAGCCCACATAGAATGCGAAAAGTCATGCGCGGACCATGGGGTTTCCACGCGGACGGTCAACGCGCCGCTACCTCCCGATCGGACCCAATCCCGTGAAGCGGAGTGCCACTTCCCCCGCCGCCTTCGAGGCCGGCAGATCGACCACGAACGTCGCCATCCAGTCGTTCGCCTCCTCGGGATCGACCAGCACCTGCTCCACCCGCCAGCTGCGCTTGTCTTCGGCGATCACCACGTGCGTGTGCCGCCGATTCCGCGCTTCCGGATCGAGCCGAATGCGGTGGTGTTCGACCGCGTGCGCGTCCAGGGCCGCCGTCAGCCGCGCCGCGCTCCATTCCTCCGGTTCGGCGGGCGTGATGCTCTCCAAGGCACCGGCTGCATCGCCGTCCGACAGCGCCCGCACGAACTCGAAAATGCGCGTCCGCACCAGCGCGGTGAAGGCCGCCGGGTCGCGCGTGATGTCGGCCGCCGCTTCCTCCGCGCCGGGCGGGCGTACCTCGGCGCTCTCGCCGGCGATCCAGGCGGGATCCCGCATCTTCTCCCACTCCTCCAGCAGGCTGTTGTCGACCTGCCGGAGCATGGTCGCGAGATAGGCCTCCATCTCGCGCAGCGTGTCGTTCTTGGCCGTCTCCGGCACGGTCTGGCGCAAGGTCTTGTAGACGCTGGAGAGATGCCGCAGGAGCAGGCCCTCGGAGCGCTGCAACTCGTAGAGCTTCACGTAGTCGGCAAACGAACGGAAATCCTCAAACATCTCCCGGGCGATGCTCTTGGGCCGGATGTTCTCGCCGTCCACCCACGGATGCTTGTCCGCGAAGGCGTTGAAGGTCGAATAGATGAACTCCCGGTTCGGCTTGGGATATTCCAGCTTCTCCAGCTCCTCCATGCGCTGGTGGAAATCGAGCCCCTCGGCCTTCATCTCGTTGATCGCCTCCTGCTTCACGCGGCTGAGCTGCCGCCGCAGGATGAGATCCGGATCCTCCAGGATCGACTCGACCAGCGTCAAAACGACCAGCGCATGGTCGGGCGCGGCCGGATCCATCAGCGGGAGCGTGTCGTGCAGGTAGAGCGACAACGCGTGGTTCATCGAAAAATCCTCCTGCAGGTCCGCGTTCACCCGCAGCCGCCCGCCCTCGGCCGTGCGCGGGATGATCTCGATGATCCCGCGCTCGTGCAGGGCGCGGAAGAGCTGCCAGGCGCGGCGGAAATGGGCCAGCCCGTTGCGCGGCGTTTCGTGGCTGGCACGGATGAGTTCCCGCATGGCCGCGCAGCCGTCGGTCGGACGGCGCAGAACGTTCAGCAGCAGCCCGTGCGAGATGTGGAAGCGGCTCTGCAGTCGCTCGGGCGGGGCGAGGATGAGGCGCTCGAAGGTGTTCTTGTCCCAGTTGACGAAGTTCCGCTCGGGCGGCTTGCGCTTGACGAATTTCTTCCCGCCGCCGGCCGCCTTGCGTTCGAGCTGCTGGTTCTCGATCCAATGCTCGGGCGCCTGCGCCACGACCCAGCCCGTCTCGTCGAATCCCTTCCGCCCGGCGCGCCCGGAGATCTGGTGAAAGTCCCGCGCGCTCAGGATGCCCGTCTTCTCCCCGCTGAACTTGCAGAGCCGCGTGAAGAGCACGGTGCGGATGGGCACATTGATGCCGACGCCGAGCGTGTCGGTTCCGCAGATGACCTTGAGCAGGCCGCGCTGGGCCAGTTGCTCGACCAGCACGCGGTATTTCGGGAGCAGGCCGGCGTGGTGCAGGCCGATGCCGTGTTTGAGCCATTTGCGCAGCTCCGGGCCAAACGGGCTGGTGAAGCGGAAGCCCTCCAGCGCGTGGCCGATGGCCTCCTTCTCCGCCCGCGAGCAAAGGTTCACGCTCGTGAAATTCTGCGCATTCTCCGCCGCCTCGGCCTGCGTAAAATGGACCACGTAGACGGGCGCGCGCCCGGCCTCGAGCAATTCGGCCAGGGTCTGCGGCAGCGGGGTCTCGGCGTAGGAAAATTCCAGCGGCACCGGCCGGTCGCGCGTGACCACGACAGCGGTCGGCCGGCCGTTCAGTTTGGTCAGTTCGTCGGCGAAAAAGGACGTGTCGCCGAGCGTGGCTGACATGAGCAGAAAGCGCGTGTGCGGCAGCGTCAGGAGCGGCACCTGCCAGGCCACGCCGCGCTCGGGATCGGCGTAGTAGTGGAACTCGTCCATCACGACGTCCTGCACGTTGGCCCGCGCGCCCTCGGTCAGGGCGAGGTTGGAGAGAATCTCGGCCGTGCAGCAAAGGATGGGCGCGTCGCGATTGACCGTCGCATCGCCGGTCGAGAGCCCGACGTTCTCCGGCCCAAACTCCCGGCAGAGCGCCATCCATTTCTCGTTCACCAGCGCCTTGATCGGGCAGGTGTAGATCGAGCGCGCGCCGCGGCCGAGGCTGTCGAAATGGAGCGCCTCCGCGACCAGCGATTTCCCTGAGCCGGTGGGCGTGTTGAGGATGACGTTGCGCCCGTCGAAGAGCTCCAGGATCGCCTCCTCCTGCGCCGGATAGAGCGAAAGCCCGCGGGCCGCGGTGCGGTCGAGGAAAAGCGAGAGCCGGTCTGGAGATTCGGAGGACAAAGGGCCGCACCTTCGTCGCGAGTGGGCGGGAGGGAAATGCGCAACCGTGCAAGGGGTTCGCCGTGCGCGCAGGTGCGCGCGAAACGATTGCGTTGCGGCGAGCAGCAGGTGTGATTCAGCTGCCCTCGCCGCCTCTTCGCCATGCAGTGTCCCACTTGTCAATCCGCCTCCCTCACGCTGCGCCCGAAGCGGCTGGCCTTCTACCCCGTGGCCGGCGTCACCGTCATCGGCTGGCGGCTGGCCACGCTGCATCAGGCCTCGGCCGCACGGGAATATGGCTGCAACGCGTGTGGCGCCGTCTTTTCCCGGCGGTCGGCCGCGGCCCGGCTGGCGCTGGGGCTTCTGCTCTTGGCGATTTTCACGCTGGTCCTCTACGTCTTCCTGCTGGCCTCCGTGTTGCTTTTGTCTCTCTGAGCAGCGCCGACCTGACCCGTGCGACCATGAAAAACCCCAAGGTGGATGCCTACCTGAAGAAGCCCCGGCCGTGGCAGGACGAGATAAGGGAATTGCGAGAAATCATTCTCGACTGCGGGCTGACCGAGGAACTGAAGTGGGGCAAGCCCTGTTACGCGCTGGAGGAGAGCAATGTGGTCATCCTCATTCCGCTGAAGGAGCATTGCGCGCTGATGTTCGCCAAGGGTGCCCTGCTGAAGGATGCCAAGGGCCTGCTGGGCAAGCCCGGGGAGCACACCCAGGCGGGGCGCTGGCTGAAGTTCGCCAGCGTGCGCGAGATCCAGGCGCGGAAGGCCATCATCAAGGCCTACATCCGCGAAGCCATGGCGGCGCAGCGGGCCGGACTGGAGGTGCGCTACAAGGAAACCTCGGAGTTTGCCGTCCCGGAGGAATTCGAGAAGGCGCTGCGGGATAGCCCGGCGCTCAACGCCGCCTTTGCCGACCTCACGCCCGGTCGGCAGCGCGGCTACCTGATTTACTTTTCCGGCGCCAAACAGTCCAAGACCCGGGAAGCCCGGGTCGAGAAATGCCGGCCCCGCATTCTGGCGGGGAAAGGACTGCAGGACGGCTGAGGTCCGCCCTGGCGCGCGGCCCCGTCTTCAGCCCCCGATCTCCGGATTGTCCACGCCCAGCGCGTCGGCCAGATCCGTCAGGTGTTCCTGCTCCTGCGTGATGATCTCGCGCAGGACCTCGCTGAGGGCGAACTCGCCCATCGACTCGGCTTGCCGGATGCGCTCGCGGTAGTTCTGGATGGTCACGCGTTCGTTCTCGAGGTCGGCCTTGAGCATGCCCTTCGGATCGTCCGGAAACTTCACCTTCTCGGGCTCGGTCACGGGCTTGCCATTGAAATAGTCGATCTGCTTGGCGATTTTGATCGCGTGCTCGAGTTCCTCGGAGGCGTGCTTCTCGAGCTCCTTGGCGATGTGGCCGTACTCGGCGCCCTTCATCGTCTGGCTGTAGACGACGTAGGCAATGATGGCTTGGTATTCGCGGGCCAGGTCTTCGTTCAGGAGCCGGATCATGTCCGCGCGGGTCGTCTTGGTCTCGTTCATGGGGTTCTGCGTCGTTAGGAGCGTATCTTTCCTTCGTAACCCACTCGGGTCTTGGATGGCCGGGGCCGTCGAATTGATGCCGAGGGCCAGCGGGAAGTCGCTGCGATCGCACGGGCATCCCTCCTTCTTCCTTGCTCCTTCATCCTTCATCCTTTTCTTGGGCGCCGCATGCCACCTGTCTCCCCGGCTCCCGAACCAGCCGCCTCCTCCGCGTCCGCCAGCTCCCCGGCGCCGCGTCCGGCCAAGCCGTTCAACCCGCTCAAGTCGATCTACCGCTTCTTCTGCTCGGTCCGTCTCGCGGTCGTCCTCCTGCTCGTCATCATCGGCGCCAGCGCGGTCGGCACGGTCTACGAGTCGTCCTTCGATGCCAAGGTGGCCCGCGCCTACGTTTACAACGCCTGGTGGTTCAATGCCTGGCTCGGCCTGCTCTGCCTGAATCTCACCTGCTCGGCCTTCTCGCGCTGGCCCTGGCAGAGACGCCACGTGCCCTTCCTGCTGACGCATCTCGGCATCATCGTCATCGTGGCCGGCGCCTATATCGGCCGCACTTGGGGCATCGAGGGCACCATGACGCTCTTCAAGGGCCGCCCGCCGAACAACATGCTCGTGATCGACGAAAAGGTCCTCCACCTGCAGCAGGACGGTGCGCCTTCGCTGGCCTGGCCGGTCGAGATCATCGGCCGCCAGCCCACCCGGAAGGCGCCCTGGAAGCTCGGCAAGACGGTCGATGGCTACGATCTCGAGCTGGTCGAATACGCCCCGCTGCTCTCGGCCGGACTCGAGCCGAAGCCGGTCGATGCCTCCGTCCCGCAGGCCTTTCCCGCCGCCAAGGTGAAGCTGCATTCCCCCCGTCTGAACCAGACCATCGAGCGCTGGCTGCTGGCCGATGCCTCGCCGGACAACAACGCCATCAATCTGGGCATGGCTGCGGTCAAGCTGCGCCCGGCCTCGGCCACGCCGGCTCCGGGCGCCACACCGCCCGCTGCCGATGGCAGCACGCCGGCCCCCGCGCCTTCCCCCACGGCCTCGACCCAGGTGGACGAGAACATCCTGGCCTTTGCCCTGCGGCAGGGGGATCAGGTCTCGCAGCCGGCGAAAGGGACCATCGCGAGCGGCGCCAAGCTCAAGCTCACGGCCGACATGAACCAGAAGAAGCTGGAGATCAGCTGGCGCGGAGCGACGTTTGAGTTCGATCCCGTGGCCGACAAGGGCAAGGACGAGGAACTGGGCAGCGGCAGCGGCCTGAAGGTCCGCATCATGGAGTTCTGGCCGGACTTCGAGCTGAAGGACGGCAAGCCCACCAGCGTGAGTGAATCGCCCCGTAATCCGGCCGTGCTCGTGCGTGTGACCGGCCAGCTGGAAGGCGCGGTCGCCGCCGCGGTGGCGGAGGAGCAGCCGTCCCCGGGCGGCGGCAACGAGGCGCTGGTTTTCGTCGCGCCCGATGGCGGCGTGACCTACGAGCTGAAGTCGTCCTCCTCGCCCGCGCCGCTCAAGGGCTTCCTCGAAATGGGGAAGGCCATCAACACGGGCTGGGCCGACTGGATGCTCTCGGTCGAGCAGGTCCTGCCGCGGGCGGTCGAATTCACCCAATTCTCCCCGCACACCGGCAAGAAGCCGAGCAAGCGCGACCAGGGAAAGTTCACCGAGGGCCTGCGCGTGCGCCTGAGCAAGGGCACCGAGAGCCACGAGGAGTGGGTGCCCGGCGGCTGGCGCGTGAGCCTGCCCACGAAGCCGCGTTCCACGCTCCTGACGTATGGATTCCGTCTCCATCCAATGACCATCGGCCTGGAGCTGACCCAGTTCGACGTCGAGCGGAATGAAGGCTCGGACTCGCCGGCCGGTTTCCGCAGCACGCTGAAGGTGACCGACCAGCAGGGCGGCACGGCCACGGGCTATGCCTTCATGAACAATCCCATGAACTACCCGGCGGGCCTGGCCTACGCCTCGACCGGACTGACCTACAAGATCTCCCAGGCCTCCTGGAATCCGGACAACCTGAACCAGAGCTCGGTGCAGATCCTGCGCGATCCGGGCTGGTCGCTCAAGTGGATCGGCTCGCTCATCCTCTGCCTGGGAATCGGCCTGCTGTTCTACTCCAAGCCCGCGCCCAAGGGGGCCGTGGTGCGGGGTTAGACGATCTCTACAGTGAAGTGATCGAAGGTCGTCGGTGGGGTGGAGTTCCGCCTCCACCGACGTCTGCTGGGATGGCAGCTGGATGACGAGGAAAAGCCTGAGCCGGTCGCTTCTCCACGGCGGGGCCATGGGTGACGATGGATCAACCCCGGCAACCGTCGGTGGAGGTGGAACTCCACCCCACCGACGAAATCTGATCACTCGACGGTGGAAGTCGTCTTAGGTATGGCGCCGAGGTACGGAAGGCCGCCGGGCCTTACCGCTTTCCCGACGGCCGGGCGCACAGAAATCGGGCAGCCTCGGCGAGGCTGCCGTACCTCCAAGGGACCTCCCTACTTCCCTTCCGCCGCCTGGCCGAGCTTGCGCAGATACTTGTCGCGCAGCCGCGTGTGCTTGCTCGTGAGATCGACCGGGCGGCCGGCGATCCAGGCCAGCTCGACGCGGGTGGCGATCTCCAGCGGGTCGCCGTTGGTCACGAGGATCGTCGCGTCCTTGCCCGGTTCGAGCGAGCCCAGCCGGTCGGCCGCGCCGAGAATGCGGGCGGGATAGAGCGTGACCGCCTTGAGCGCCTCCTCGCGCGGCAGCCCGTGCGCGGCGGCCATGGCGGCCTCGAAGGGCAGGTTGCGCTCATTGGTGGCCTCGAACGAACCGCCGGGCCGGCCGATGCAGAAACGCACTCCGGCGGCATGCAGCTTGGCGGGCAGGGCAAAGACCGCATCGTAGGCGTCGCCCCGGCGCAGCGGCTGGTCGGTCGGCCCGCTGCAGATGACGGCGATATCGCGTTCCTTCAGCCGCGCGGCCAGGCGCCAGGCGTCCTGCCCGCCGACGATGGCGATCGACAGCTTCTCCTCCGCGCTCCAGTTCAGGGCGCTCTCGATCTGCTTCCATTCCTGCGCATGGACGAAGACGGGCCGTTCCCCGCGCAGGACGGTCAGCATGGCCTCGAAGCGCAGATCCTGGGCGCCCTTCCGGCCCGCCTCCACCGCGGTGCGATAGGCCCGCGCGGCGCTGAAGAAGTCCTTCAACTCGCGCAGCTTGCGGTCGAGTTCCTTCTGCAACTCCTCGGGCGGACGCCCGGGCCGGCGGGAGCGATCGAGCCGCATCTCCGGCCAGAAGACGTGCAGGGCCACGGCCGGGCGCACGGTCATTTCCTCGTAGGTCCAGCCGTCGAGCTGCAGCAGGGCCGAGATGCCCGCGACCGTGGCATCGCCGCCCAGCGGCACGGCCAGGGCGGCCAGCACGCCGTTGGCCCGGGCCACTGGGAGGAGCTCGCTGTCCGGGTTGACGGTGAGTTGCGTGCGCGCGTTCGGGTTGAGCACGCCGGCTTCCGAGAAATCGGCCGTCGAGCGCACCAAAGCGTGCTCGGTCAGTCCGAGCTGCGAGTTCGGCGCGATGAGCCCGGGATAGACGCTGCGCCCCTTCAGCTCCACCACCGTGGCATTGGCCGGCGCCGTCACGCCCTTCCCCACGGCCACGATCTTCCCCTTCTCGAACAGCAGATCCCCCTCCACCGCCGGCCCCGAGACCGGATGAATGACACCGCCACGGAGCAACACCGGCGCGCTCGGCGCGACCCCCGGAATGGAATCGGAAGCACTCGCGCCGACAGCCAGCAGTGCTCCAAGCAGGCAAATGGTCTTTCTCACGGTTTCGTCTTCGGATTTCGGATTTCGGATTTCAGATTTCCGCGTCAGCGGCCGTGGCTCGAGCAGTTCAGCGCATCGCCGCCCTCATGATAGATGCCGCGGTGCTCGCGCTCCCAATGGCGGAGCCGGTGATCCAGCGCCTGCTCGAGCAGGGCCTCCAGGCCTTCGGGCTTCTTTTCCGCCTCGGCGCCCGCGCCGGCACCGCCGCCGCCGGAGAGGAGGAAACTCAGGACCTTCAGCCGATCCGGCAGGGCGCGCTGCACCAGCGCTTCGCGCCGCCGGGCGGCCTCCTCGCGCAGCCGCTGGTCGCGGGCGAGGTCGAAGTAGCAGCGGCCCTCGATCCAGGTTTGCTCCGCCTTGGCGTAACTGGAAAGCGGGGAGCCGTCCCAGAGGACGAAGTCCGCGTCCTTGCCCGGCTCGAGCGAGCCGACCTGCTTCTCGATGCGCAGCTGCTGGGCCGGCCACAGCGTGACCAGCTTGAGCGCCTGCTCCTCGCTCAGCCCGCCATAGCGCACGGCCTTGGCCGCCTCGGTGTTGAGCCGCCGCGCGAGGTCGCCGCTGTCGGAGTTCACGCTCGTCAGCACGCCCGCTCGGACCAGCATCGCCGTGTTGTAGGGAATGGCATCGGCCGCCTCGACCTTGTAGTTCCACCAGTCGGCGAAGGTCGAGCCGCCGGCGCCGTGGCGGGCGATCTCATCGGCCACTTTGTAGCCCTCCAGGATGTGCTGGAACGTGCCGATGGTGATCTGGAATTCCTGGGCCAGGCGGATGAGCGCGAGGACCTCGTCCTGCCGGTAGGAATGGCAGTGGATGAGCCGGTCGCCGCGCAGCATCTCCTGGGCGGCCTCCAGCCGCAGGTTGCGCCGCACGGGGGCGAGCGTGCCGGCCTTGGCGGCTCTGAAAGCGTTCTGCTGGCGGGTCAGTTCCTGGGCGCCGACGAAGGTATCGCGAATCATCTCCTCCACGCCCATGCGGGTGTTCGGATACTTCGGATTCTGGGCGCTGCCGGAGTTCGAGCTCTTCGGATTCTCCCCGAGCGCAAACTTCACCCCGGGCTTGGCGCCCTCGAACTTCAGGCCCTCCGCGTCGAGCCCCCAGCGCAGCTTGATGACCTGGTTCTGGCCGCCGATCGGATTGGCCGAGCCGTGCAGCAGGTTGGCCGTGGTCAGCCCGCCGCCGAGCTGGCGGTAGATGCCGACATCGGTGGGGTCGACCACGTCGCCGATGCGGACCTCGCAGGTGATGACCGCACCGCCCTCGTTCACGCCGCGCGAAATGGCGGTGTGCGAGTGGCAGTCGATGATTCCGGGTGTGACGTGCTTGCCGGCGGCCTCGATGACATGCGCTCCGGAGGGCGCGCTCAGGCCCCGGCCGACGGCCTTGACCTTGCCTTTCTCGATCAGGAGGTCGGCGTCCTTCAGGATGCCCTGCGGGCCGCTCGTCCAAATGGTGGCGCCCCTGACCAGCAGGACCTCGGCGGCGGCCAGATCCGCCTTGGTCGCGCCAAAGGCGCCGGCGGGATAGGCTTCCGGAATGGCGACGAGCGGGAGGTCCTTGGTCGCCTTGTCCTTCGACTCCTTCGGCGCCGGCTTCTTCCAGGCCGCGGTGCGCACGGCCGACCAGCGGAATTCGCGGCCATCGGGCAACTGCCCGGTGCCCTCGATCTGCTCGCCCGGCTGGTGCGGCGTCTCGAAGGAAAACCGGACCACGCCCTCGGTGGCGAGGCCGGGCAGCAGCCGCGCGGTCGGGGCGAACTGGACGCGCCCGCCCTGGGCGAGCGTGGCGGCGTTGTCGCGCTCGCCGAAAACGACCTTCGGTTTGCCGGGCTCGCCCTCGATTTGGAAGGTCAGTTTGGTCTCCGGAAAGGGGGGCAGGCTGAGCGCGTAGGTTCCGCGGATATCGCGTTCACGAGCCCGCTCGGTCTCGAACGGCTCGCCATCGATCCAGGTGGCCACGATGGCCGCGTCGTCCTCCTTGAAGAGGTCGCCGGTGGCGATGACGAGATTGGCCAGGCGACCTTTTTCGATCGTCCCGAGCCGTTCGCCCAGGCCCCAGATGGCGGCCGGATGGGTGGTCAGCGCGGCCAGCGCGTCGTTGGGCGAAAGCCCGCGGTGCACGGCCTCTCGGAGGCGGGCCCAGAATTTCTCCGGCTTGTCCAGGCCGGCCGTGGTGATGGCCAGGCGCACGCCGGCTGCGGCCAGGCGGCCGGCATTGGCGGGAGCCTCCTGCCAGTGCTCCAACTCATCGAGCGGCACGTCGACCGCCTTCTCCGGCGATTCGACCTCGGGCGGTTCGGGGAAGGTGAGCGGCAGCACCACGGTCGCCTTGGCCCGCGCCAGCAGAGGGAGCGCGCGGTATTCGTAGCCCGTGCCGCGGAGGACGGCCTCGAGCTTGAATTCTTCCGCGAGGCGCAGGGCGCGGGCGAGGTCGAGCTCGTCCTCGGAATTGAAGACGACGAGTCCCTTGCCGCTCACTGCCGGCTCCAGCGCCTGCAGCGCGCGATTCTCCTCCGGCCGCTCCGCGCCCGCGTTGGCGGCCGCAAACTGGCGCGCGGCGGCGTGCCATTGGGCGTCGAGAAAGGTTTGCCGGATGAGGGCGATGGCGCCCATGAGCGAGTTCGGGTACTGGTCCTCGCCGAAGTTGGCGTGCTCGAAAGCCACGTGCTGCGCGCGCCGGGCCGGGAGCAGGCTGCGGGCGGGCTCGCGGCCGTTGAGCTGCAGCACCGCATCGGTCCCGCGGAAGATGCCGCGCCCGGGCGTGGCGACGGCGGCGGTGAAGCCGAGCGCGCGCAGCCTTTCCGCGCTTTTGTCGTCGAGGACGAGCAACTCGGCCGCGCTCCGCTGGGGCGTGATGCGCGGATTCCAGGAAGCGCCGCCGCCGGGCTCGGCCGGCTGTTTGACCGGCGGTGGCGGCACGCGCCGGCCGCCGCGGCGGCCGACCGGTGTGAGGGCGGCGCGGACCGTCCGCGGGGGCAGCGCGCGGTATTCCTCCGGCAGGCCGGCGCCGCTCTCGCACTCGAGAAAGCCCGCGTAGATCGTGCGCCCTTTCAAGTCCCAGAGCCGCGCCTCGGCCGGCGCGGTGAGGCCGGTGCCGACCGCCTCGATGAGACCGTCGCGGATGACGATGACGGCATTCTCCAGGACCTTGCCGGGTGCGGTGACGACGCGGGCTCCCGTCAGCGCGTGCACCCGGCTGGGCGCGTCGCGCAGATCCTCCGGCGGCGTGGAACTAACTTGCGCGGAAGCGGTGTGCAGAAGCACCAGCACCGCGGCGGAGACCAGGAAAAGACGGCTCATGCGAGGGGACGGGAGCATGCGCACCGTTGCGTGCTCTGTCGAGCCGCACCTATCCTGCGCCATGCCGGAGCCTGACCCGCCGCCGCCCACGCTCGCCGCCATCCTGGCGGGCTTCTTCCTCATCGGCATCTGCGGCTTCGGCGGCGTCCTGCCGTGGGCGCGCTGGCTGCTGGTGGAACGCCGGCAGTGGCTGGCCCCGGACGAATTCAACGATCTGCTCGCGCTCTGCTCGTTCCTGCCCGGTCCGAACATCGTCAACCTCTCCATTGCCTTCGGCGCCCGCCACCACGGCGTGCTCGGTTCGGCCGCGGCCTTCCTCGGGCTGATGGGCGCGCCCTTCCTCATCGCGCTCGGTCTGGCCATGCTCTACGCGCACTACGGCGGCTCACCGATCCTGGCGCGCTTTTGCGATGCGGTGGCGGCGGCCGCGGCGGGGATGTTTCTCTCGCTCGCGGTCAAGACGGCCGCTCCGCTCTTCAAGCGCCGCTCGCTCGTCGGCTATTTCTTCGCCGCGCTCGCCTTCCTCGGCGTGGGCGTCTTCCGCCTGCCGCTGCCCTGGGTCATGCTCACGCTCGCGCCGGTCAGTATCCTCGCGGCCCATTTTCTCGAGCCATGAAGGACGAATCCGTCGCCTCCCTCGCCTGGCAGTTCGCGCTGCTCTCGCTGGTCGCCTTCGGGGGAGCCAATGCCGTCATGCCGGAGATCCACCGCCAGGCCGTGGAGGTGGCCGCCTGGACGACCGAGCGGGAGTTCACCGATTACTTCGCCATCTCGCAGGCCGCCCCCGGCCCGAACGTGCTGGTCGTGACCCTCCTCGGCTGGCACGTGGCCGGATTCCCCGGCGCGCTCGCCGCCACGCTGGGCATGTGCGGCCCTTCCTCGGTCCTTGCCTTCACCGTGGGCAAGGTCTGGCAGCGTTTCCGCGAGGCGCGCTGGCGCCGCGTCGTCCAGGCCGGCGTCGTGCCCGTGACTGTCGGACTCATCGCCGCCAGCGCCTTCGTCCTCGCCCGCATCGCCGATACCAGCCTCGGACTCACCCTCATCACGCTGGGCACCGCCGCCCTCTCGCAATGGACGAAGGTTCATCCGCTCTGGGCCATCGGAGTGGCGGGAGCAGCGGGGGTGTTGGGCCTCGTCTGAAGGCGATCCATTACTTCGTGAGGAACTCCGCGTTGCCCTCGTCGAAATACTCCGATCCGCCCACGGTCGTGACCTGCAGGTACTGCTTCCAGGTGCCTTTGTCCGTCTTGCGGATCGCTTCCTTGCGCTCGGTTTTGGGGGTGGGGCGGGCCACAAGGTCGACATTCTCCAGTGCCTCCAGGAGGACGCGGCCGTCGGTGCCGTCGGGATGCTTCAGGCCGAGGAGATGCAGAATGGTGGGTGCGACATCGATGTTGCCGCTCGGGATCTGGCTGCGCAGGCCGCGCTGAAACGAGGGGCCAGCGGCGACGAGGGTGTTGCGCTGGTCGAAGCGGCTGAGCGAAGCGTGGGTCCCGGCCCGCTTGCGCGTGCCGTCCGCGGTCAGCAGCCCGACGGTTCCGCGCTCGTCCTTGCCGTCGTTCCAGCGCATCGAGAAGACGATGTCCGGCGCGGTCGGCGCTTCGATGCGGACGGCGCTGAGCGGGAAGGTGCCCTCGACTTCCAGCCGCGAGAAGATGGGGCCGCACCAGTCGCTCGTCTGCAGGTGGTCGATGATGGTGCGCATGACGGCTTCATCCCGGCCCTCCACGTACAGCGAGACCGAGCCGCCCAGGCCGACGAGCAGGACCTGGCCGCGGGTGCGCGGCTCGGGCCACTCGCGCCGGAGCTGGATGCCGGTCTTGCGCAGCTCGTCGGCCGTGTTGACCGCGCGTTCGACGTTCGAGAAGCCGTGGTCGCTGACGATGAGCACATCGGTCTGCTCGAAGACCTTCTTCTCCCGCAGCGCCTCGAGCACCCGGCCGAGGTTGGCATCGCTGCCGCGGATGGAGGCGAGCGCCTCAGGCGAGCCGGGGCCGTTGGCGTGCTGGGTGTAGTCGGGATCGCTCAGCCAGAGGACCGAGAAGGCCGGGACGCCCTCGCTCCAAAAATGCTCGACCAGCGTGCGCGTGGTCCAGAGATCCTGCCCGATGTTCGGGTGGGTCACCTTGAAGGGAATGGGACCGCGGGCGGCGATGAGGTCGTCCAGCGCGCTGGCCGGGACGGCGGCACTGACCGTCTCGCGCTGAATGCCGCCCCACTCGGTGAAGATGTTGATGGAAGGCGGCGTCGTGGCCGCGCCGCGCCCGGCCCCGCGGTCGTGCAGGACATTGACGCCCTTGGTCCCGGCGATGGCCGTGCGCCGGCCGCCGCGCTGCACGATCTCGGCCACGGTCGCCACGCCCAGATACTTGCCTCCGGTCGCGTCATCGAAGCGCTTGAAGGCGCGAAAATCCTCGGTCGCGAAGGCATTGGCCGGATCGACCTGCGGGCGGAATTCGCGGTTGGCCATGATGCCGCTGCGCGCCGGATGGGCGCCGGTGGCGAGGGCCGTGCCGTTGACCTCGGTGGAGGAGGGATAAACCGGATGATGTTTTTCGAAAAACACGCCGCGCGCCGCCAGGGCGTGCAGGTTGGGAGCGTTCTCCGGGGTGATGAAATCGGGCCGCATGCCGTCCCAGACGAGCAGGACGACGTGACGCTGCGGCGGTTCGAGAGCGGAGAGGGGGGCGGCGAGGCAGACGAGCGCGGCGGCGGCGAGGAGGCGAAGCATCGGAGGGTAGGGAAAGCGGACTAGACGCGGACCAGCGCGTCCTCGGAGACGAACAGGTTGCGGCTGCGAAAGGCCCCCGGGCTGTCCATGAGAAGCACCATCCGCAGGGCGTGGGTGTTGGCGAAAAAGACGGGCTCGAGCAGGCTGCGCTCTGGCTGAAAGGCCCAGCGCGGCACCGGCCAGCGCTGCAGCTGGCACAGGTGCTCGCAGGTCGCCGCCAGGTAGGCGTCGTACATCGCGCCATCCTTGAGCTGATCCGCCAGCAGGCTGGGTTCCTCGGTGAGGGCGCCGGGCGTGGGCGCCGGATAGAATCCATCCAGGAAATCCTTGAACCCGAACCAGAACTCTCCGGACTCCAGCGCATGCCGGGCCACTTCGGCCAGCGAGGCAAGGCGGGGAGACGAGGGCATTCTCCAAATAGCGCCAAACCCTCGGGGCGTCATGCGGGGTCCAACTCCTGCATGATTTCTTCGATATAATATCGGGTCTTCGCCGCGATTCGCTGCGGTGGGTAGTAGGCAGTCACTACCGCCATCACATCGGCAGCTGTCTTCAGCCCCAGCCGTCGGACCAGGAACTCCACGTCGCGGCGATCGCCGTCCGTCTCGTAACCTGCGCTGCGGGCAGCCAGACACTTCATGGCCAGAAGGTAGCGGTCGGACGGGCGCACCAAGCGGAGATGCGAAAAGAGCGGCAACCCATCGGTGACGAAGTCCTCCTGCGCCGAAACAAATCCCTTCACGCCGTCATTCAGCCAACGCTCGGGCAGGCCCATTTCGGTTCCGACCACCTCGGCACATTCGCGAATAATTTCCGGGGGCCGAAAGATCCCGTCGATGTCCCGGGTGGCGTGGCGGGCATCGAAGACGAGCACCATGACTCCCCCACCGAAGAGGCAAAGTTCACCCCGCACCTCGCGCTGCGCGAGCTCGGCAGAGAGGCGCGAAAACGCCTCGTAAATTTGATCGCGGGAAATCTTCATGCGCTCCAACGATCCTGTCCGGCATGGGCCGCCCTGTCACGCCGCCTTGCGCAAAGTCCTACCCCGCGTCGAGTACGGCCACATGCAAGCAGGTGCGCTGGCTTCCGCGCCCACGCCGGGCGCGAGTGCCGAGGGCGCGGGAGAACCGATCTTTCGCGCGCGCGACCTGACCAAGGTCTACCCGAGCGGCGCGGGCGAAATCCGCGCGCTCGACGGCATCGACCTCGACCTCTTCGCCGGTGAGCTCGTGGTCCTGCTCGGGGCCTCCGGCAGCGGCAAGTCCACGCTCCTCAACATCCTCGGCGGGCTCGACGTGCCGACGGGCGGGACCCTGCAGTACCGCGATCTCGACCTGACCGGCGCGGACGAGGACCAGCTCACGGCCTATCGGCGCGACTCGGTCGGCTTCGTCTTCCAGTTCTACAACCTCATCCCCAGCCTGACCGGGCGCGAGAACGTGGGGCTCATCACGGACATCTCGCGCGATCCGATGACGCCGGAGGAGGCGCTCGAGCTCGTCGACCTGGGCGACCGCCTCGACCACTTTCCTTCCCAGCTCTCGGGCGGCGAGCAGCAGCGCGTGGCCATCGCCCGGGCCATCGCCAAGCGGCCCGAGGTCCTGCTCTGCGACGAGCCCACCGGCGCGCTCGACGTGAAGACCGGCGTCCATGTGCTCGAAGCCATCGAGCGGGTGAATGCCGACCTCGGCACGCTCACCGTCGTCATCACCCACAACGCCGTCATCGCCGAGATGGCCGACCGGGTGATCCATCTCTCCGATGGCCACGTCATCGACCTCCAGCGCAACCAGACCCGGCGGGCGGCGCGGACGCTGGCTTGGTGAGGGGAGTGATGGGTAAAGGCTGATGGCTGATTGAAGCAAGATTCAAGAGGTCGGCGCACGTCACAAAGCCATTAGCTCACAGCGATCAGCCATCAGCCATCAGCCATCAGCCACCAGCGATCAGCCACCAGCGATCAGCCACCAGCCTCTTTCCATGCTCCGCCCGCTCGACCTCAAGCTCTTCCGCGACATCGGGCGGATGAAGGGGCAGATGGTGGCCACGTCGATCGTCATGGCCTGCGGGCTGGCCATGATGATCATGGCCCGGAGCCTCATCCTCTCGCTCGAGACGACGCGGGAGAAGTACTACTCCGAATACCGCTTTGGGGACGTGTTCTGCGACGTGAAGCGCGCGCCGAACGCGCTCCGCCCGCGCCTCGCGCAGATCGCCGGGGTGGCGGCGGTGGAGACGCGGGTCATGGGCAAGATCACGCTCGACCTGCCCGGCCAGCGCGAGCCGGCGGATGGGCTGGTCCATTCCCTGCCGGAGGACCGGCCGCTCCAACTGCACCGTCTGCACGTGCGGCGCGGCCGGCTGCCGGAGGCGGGCAGCCACGGCGAGGTGGTGGTGGGCGAGACCTTTGCCACGGCCCACGGATTCCAACCCGGCGACACCATCGATGGCGTGCTCTACGGCGCGCGCCAGCGGCTCAAGATCGTGGGCATCGCGCTCTCGCCCGAATATGTCTTCGAGGCCCGCCCTGGCGATGCGCTGCCCGATGCCAAGCGCTTCGGCGTCTTTTGGATGAATGAGCGCGAACTGGCCGCCGCCTTCGAACTCGACGGCGCCTTCAACAATCTGCTCGTCGATCTCGCCCCCGGCGGTGACCAGCGCGGCGTCATGGCGGAGGTCGATCGCATCCTCCAGCCCTACGGCGGCCTCGTCGCCTATGGCCGGCGCGACCACCCCTCGGCCTCGCGCCTGGATGACGAGATCCGCATTCTCAAGGCCATCTCGGTCGCCTTCCCGGCCGTCTTCCTGAGCATCGCGGCCTTCATGAGCAGCACGGTGCTGACCCGGCTGGTCCGGCTCCAGCGCGAGCAGATCGCGCAGCTCAAGGCCTTCGGGTATTCCTCCTACGAGGTTGGATTCCACTATCTCAAGTTTGCCGTTGTCATCGTCGCCGGAGCCACGGTCATCGGCGGGTGTGCCGGCACGTTCCTGGGGACGGGCGTGGTCAGGGTGTACCACCAGTTCTTCAAGTTTCCGGAACTCCACTTCCATCCGCATTGGGTCATGATCGGCGTGGCTTTCGGGGTCAGCGCGCTGGCCGCCTTCGCCGGGGTCATCGGCGCGGTCCGGGAGGCGGTGCGGCTCCCGCCGGCGGAGGCCATGCGCCCGGAGCCGCCGGCCCAGTATCGAGCTTCCATGCTCGAGCGGCTCGGACTCGCGAAGCTCGTCAGCACGATCTTCCGCATGGCGCTCCGCAACATCGAGCGGCGGCCCTGGCAGGCGTTCTTCACGGCCTTTGGACTCGCGCTCGCGACCGGCATTCCCATCGTGCCGGGGGCGATGCGCGAGGGCATTCACCACCTGCTCTCGGTGCAATGGGATCGGGCCGCGCGCGAGGACGCGACCATCGCCCTGCGTGAGCCCGGCTCTGCCCGGGTGCTGGCGGAGTTCGAGGCGCTGCCGGGCGTGCAGGTGGCCGAGCCGTTCCGCAGCGTGCCGGCCCGACTGCGCTTCGGGCACCGCTCACGCCGGCTGGCCGTCACGGGCTTGCCGCGGGAGGCTTTCCTGAAGCAGCTGCTCGATGCCCGTGAGCAGGTCGTGGCTCTGCCGGCTTCCGGCCTGCTCATCTCGGCCAAGCTGGCGGAAGTGCTGGGCGCGAAGCCCGGTGACTCGCTCATTCTCGAGGTGCAGGAAGGACGGCGGCCCACGCTCGAGGCGACGGTCCAGGCCACCATCACCGATTACACCGGGCTCTCCGTTTACATGGAGATCGGCGCCCTCCGGCGGTTGATGCGCGAGGGCGAGACGGTCAGCGGGGCGCATCTGACGGTCGACCGGGTGCAATGGAATCGCTTCCTCGCGGCCGTGAAGGTGGCGCCACGGGTGGCGGCGCTGACGATCAAAGAGAGCGCCCGTAAATCGTTCCAGAAGACCACCGGGGACATGATCGGCATGATCACGAGCATCTACTTCGGCTTCGCCATCATCGTCTCCTTCGGGGTCGTGTACAACAGCGCGCGCATTGCCCTGAGCGAGCGCAGCCGCGAGCTGGCGACGCTGCGGGTGGTGGGTTTCACGCAGCGCGAGGTGGCGGGCGTGCTGCTGGGCGAACTGGCCATCCTCACCTTCCTGGCGCTGCCCTTCGGACTCTACATCGGCTCGCAGATGGCCGCCGGCATCGTCGCCATGGCCAGCACCGAGTCGGTGCGCATGCCGCTGGTGCTGGGTGCGAGCTCATTCGCGATGGCCGTGCTGGTCGTGCTAATATCCTCTTCAGTCTCCTTCGCGCTGGTCAGCCGCCGGATTCGGCATCTCGACCTGCTCGGAGTCCTGAAAGCCCGCGATTGATCGATGGAAGCTGAATCCGCCACCCAACGTCCGGCCCTGAAAAAGGCCGGCCCGGCCGCGCCCCGGCGCCAGGCCAGCCGCTGGAGTGCGCACGTGCCCAAGTTCATCGGGGGCGGCCTGGTCCTGCTCCTCGTCTGGGCTTTCTGGCCGCGCGCGCTGGAGGTGGAAATGGCGGAGGCGAAGGTCGCGCCACTGACCGTGACGGTCTTCGAGGAGGGCAAGACGCGCATCCGCCAGCGCTACGTCGTTTCGCCGCCCGTGGCCGGATACCTCCAGCGCATCGAGCACCGCGCCGGCGTCCGCATCGAGGCCGGCAAGACCGTCCTGGCCGTGCTCACGCCCGAGCCCTCCAGCATCCTGAGCCCGCGGGCCCGGGCCGAGGCGGAGGCGCGGGTGCAGGCGGCCGAGGCGGCGCGGCAGCAGCGCGTGGCCATGCTCGAGCGGGCCCGGGCCGCCCAGGGCATGGCCGAACGCGACCTCGGGCGGGCCCGCGAACTGAAGAAGTCGGGCGCCATTTCCGGCAAGGATTTCGACACCACCGAGAGCCAGGCCGCGATGCTCGGGCGCGAGCAGAGCATGGCGGAGTTTGGCGTTCGCACGGCCGAGTTCGAACTGGCCCAGGCCCAGGCCGCGCTTCTGCAGACGCAGAGCCCGACCGGCGCGGGCGGCAGTGTCGAACCGCTCCAGATCCTGGCGCCGGTCGATGGTGTCATCCTCAAGGTCATCGAGGAGAATGCGCGCGTCGTGCCGGCGGCCACGCCGCTGCTGGAAGTGGGTGATCCGCGCGACATGGAGGCGGAGATCGAACTGCTCTCCGCCGACGCCGCCGGTGTGCGGGTGGGGGCGGAAGTCATGATCGAAAACTGGGGCGGCGAGAAGCCGCTGCGCGGCAAGGTCACGGTGGTCGAGCCGGGCGGATTCACCAAGGTGTCGTCGCTCGGGGTGGAGGAACAACGCGTGAAGGTGCGGGTCGATTTCGTGGAGCAGCCGCCGGCCGGATTTTTGATCGGCGACCGCTTCCGGGTGGAGGCACGCATCACCACCTGGCACTCCGATGGCGTGCTGCAGATCCCGGCGGGCGCGCTTTTCCGGCGCGGTTCGGACTGGATGGCGTTCGTCGTGAAGGGCGGGACGGCCCGGCTACAGAAGGTCGAAGTGGGGCACCTCAACGGCATCGCGGCCGAGGTGAAGGGAGGGCTGGAAAAAGGCCAGAGCGTGGTCGTGCACCCGCCGGATGCCCTGGAGGAAGGAAAGCGCGTCGCGTTGAGGAAATAGGCGCGGCTTCGCCGTGTGGTCACTTCGCGGACGAGGCGGAAGACGAAGGACGAGGACGAGGTCGGCGGCGAGGATCAAGCGCAGGCGCGGGCCCTTCGAAATTTGGAGGAATGCCGGTCACTGGAACTCCTCCTCGCCCTCCTCGTCCTCCTCCTCCTCGAAGGGACCAAACCGCGGGCGCTCTTTATTGGCGTCCTTTGAGCTGTTCGGCCTTCCAGTCCATCGCCATGCGGATGCGCGCGCGGCCGCTCGGGTGGTCGAAGAAGATGATCTCTTCCCAGTAACCGGGGTCGAGCTTGCGGTAGTCGCCCAGCTTGAGCGCGCATTGGGCGAAGCCGTCCGGTTCGCGGGAGACATTCAGCCCGAAGGCATCGGCCTCCGATTCGCTGCTCCGGATGATGGTGTTTTTGATCGGCGTGATGACGAAGAAGAACACGCCGAGGAGCAGCAGGAGGAGCGGCAGGCCGGCGGGATCGGCGATGCCTTCGACGCCCCAGTTGGCGCCCCAGCGCGTACGGATGAGCTCGAAGGTGCGATCGACGAACCAGAATCCGGCGATGAGCAGGACACCGAAAAAGACGACGGTCTTGCCGATGTGGTTGAGCACGTAGTGGCCCATCTCGTGGGCCATGACCATGCGGACCTCGGGCAGGGAGCAGCGGTTGAGGAGATTGTCGTTGAGGGCGATGCGGGTGGTGCCGGCAAAGCCCGAGACGTTGGCGCTGACGCGGTTGGTCTGCTTGGAGGCGTCGAATTGCAGCACGTCGCGCACCGGGATCTGGTTGGCCCGGGCCATGGCCAGGATGGGTTCGCTGACCGCCGGGTCGGCCACCGGCGTGTATTTGTTGAACAGGGGTTCGACGAAGACCGGCGCAACCAGGAGGGCAAACATCATGAGGGCCACGCTGACGAGGCTGCCCGCGACCCACCAGGCCCGCTGGGCGCGGCGGAAGGCCGCGTAGAGACCCGCCAGGGCGAGCGGCATGGCGAGGAGGGCCACGGCCAGGCCGATGAGCTGTTCCTTGAACCAGGGGCCAAAGGTCTGGGTGGCGAGTCCGTATTGATGTTCGCGGAAGAAGTCGGTGTAGACCGTCATGGGGAAGCTGAGGACCGAGGTCAGCAGGACGTAGAGCGCGCCGTAGATCACGACCTGGAGAAAGAGCGGGCGCCCTTGGCCGGCGGCGAAAGTGCGCAGACGGGCCGACCAGCGGGTTTGCAGGAGGAGCAGGGAGATGGCGGAACCGAGGAGGAAGTTCCAAAGGATGAGCCAGTAGGTGCCCTCGAAGTACGCGTCAGACTTGGCGCGCTTGGCCGCCGGGACGGTGTCGAGATAGGCGCGCGTGGCCGCGGCCGCCTCGAAGGACTCCGCGGGCGCGGCAGCCGCCGCGGGTGGGGGCTGCGCCGGCGGCATGGCCGAGGCGGGAGCGAGCGGTACGAAGAGGAGGAGAAGGGCAAAGAGCCAGAGGCGGGCGGACATGGCGGGAAGGACGGCGAGGACGATGAGGACGATGAGGACGGCGAGGACGGCGAGGACGATGAGGACAATGGGGACGGTCTACAAGCGCGCGCGTCGCCGTCCTCGCCGTCAAAAAAAAGCCCCCCGCCGGACGGGCCGGCGGGGGGCTGGGAAACTGCGCTGCGCTGGGCGTTGCTTAGAAGCTGTAGCTCAGCGTGCCGGTCACGCGGTTGGCGAACTTGTCGTCCTCACGGGCGGTGCCCTGGTAGTCGACATGCAGGCCGAGGCGGCGGCTGATCATGGCCGTGAAGCCGGCGTTGAAGTCGATCGCGCGGCCGTTGCCGTCGTAGGTGCGGAGCACCGTGGTGGAGGCGAGGGCGTTGTTCAGAGCGCCGCTGACGTTGCGGGTGCCGTCCTGGAAGTCATGACGGTAGGTCGCGCCGAAGCGGGCCGAGGCGTCCATGCGGCCGAGCTTGCCCTGGTAGAGGCCGAAGAGGCCGAACGTGCCCTGGTGGCTCGAGATGGTCTGGCCATCGAAGCGGAAGTCGAGGCCGGCGCCTTCGGTCTCCGTCCAGCCGCGCATGCTGGTGCGCAGGTAGCGGTAGCCCACCACGGGTCCGAAGACGAAGCCAGGACCGGCGCGGAACTCGTAGCCGAGGCGGAAGTGGCCGTACTGCGCGGTGGCGCGGGTCTGGCCGAGGCCGGAGACGGTCGGGACGAGGGTCGGGCGCTCGATGCGATCGACGTCGAAGTTGCCGCCGCCGAAGCTCAGGTCGGTGAAGAAACCGCGGGTGCGATACTGGAGGTACGCGTTCACGGTCTGGAAGTCCATGTTGTAGCGCCCGCCGCCGGCCACGCGGCCGCGGAGTTCACCAAAGCTGGCGGTGCCGCCGACGCTCAGGCCGCAGGCGAGCTGCACATCGCCACCCACCTGACCGAGGTGAATGTTGAAGTTGGTCGCCGAGCTGCCGCCATCGCCCACGCGGTCGGCGTCGAGGTAGCTGTAGCTGGCGTAGAGGTCGAACTTGGCCTTGCGCTCGGGATCGACCACCACCTTGGACTTCGGGTCGCGGATGGCGGCGGCTTCGCGCAGGATGTTCTGCGAGCGGATGGTGTCGAGGCGGGTGATGGTCGTGTCGGCCAGGAGGTCGAGGGCGGCCAGGGAGGCGCGGGCCGGGGCGGCCGCGGAAACGAGGGCGAACTCGGGATTGAGCGCCTCGACGATCATGCGGATGACGAGCTGCTCGGCGCGGCTGGTCGGATGCACGCCATCAAAGAACAGGAAGTTGTTCGGATCGCCCTGGGCGGTGCCGAGGGGCGGCAGGAAGGCGTTGGCCACGTTGGTGAAGCCGAAGTCGGCCGGACGGGCCTGCAGGCGGTTCACAAAGGCGCGCAGGTCGACGAAGGTGAAGGTCGCGCCACTGGCCGCGCGCACCCCCGCGAGCTGGATCTGCAGCTGGCTGTTGAACGTGTCGGTGTAGGTCGAGCCGAGCGGGCGGGCCGGGCTGGTGTTGAACTGCGCCGTGTTGCCGAGGTCGGGCAGGCCGAAGACCAGGAAGTTGCGGCCGCCGCGGGCGATGAGCGTATTGATGCCCGTGGAAATGGCCGTGACCGAAGCGGTGGCGATCGAGTTGATCGCGGTCGTGTTCTGGTTCGTGGCGATCGGGACCTTGTTGAAGAAGTCGTTGGCGCCGAAGAGCACGCTGACGAGGTCGGTCGAGGCGAGGGTGAGCTGGCGCTGATTGAAGAGGCCGATCTGGAGCCCGAAATTCGGCGGGTTGGTCGTATCGCTCTGGGCGGTGGCACCACCGAAGGCGAAGTTCAGGTTGCCGCGCACGCTGGCCGCGGCCGAGGTCGCGTTCTGCAGGGTCGGGACGAGAAGCTCGGGGAAGACGAGGCCATTCGAGAAGCGGCCCTGGAAGTAGGGCGGCGAGGGCGGCTGGGTCCGGCTGGTCGCGTTGTAGAGATTCCCGGTATCGGAGAGGCTGTCACCGAAGAAAAAATGGGAGGTATAGCGCGTGTCTGGGAAGGTCTGGGCGTGGGCCAGGCTCGCGAAGGCGAACGTGGCGGCACCAGCAAACGCGGTGAGAAGGCGACTTTCCAGCACAGTGGGATCCGAAGCTTGGAATTCACGTGACTTGAAGTCGCGGC
>JADMIO012752851.1_pt1 | contig 42502 bp, 38 predicted proteins | sample 8958161 | NCBI WGS metagenome assembly JADMIO01 (sample SAMN16585339, study PRJNA669376) | soil metagenome | isolation source: Crop rotation soil | place: USA: Cullars Rotation, Alabama | collected 2011 | reverse complement strand
CTTTCCATTCGTCGCCGCCCCACTGGCCCCAGCCACCGCCGAAGCCGCCGCGGCCCCAGCCGCGTCCCATGCCCATGGCGATGATCGCCTCGGGGAAACCGCGCGGACCGCAGCCATGCATCTTGAAACGTCCCATCTGGACAAAACTCCTATCTAAGATGGGCGGAGATATATCTTTTGAATTGCCACAGTCAAGATATATCTTTGCTGTATCTCAAATCGGAACTAGCGCGCCGGCGCGTCGCGGACGGTGCGGTTGAGGAATTCCTCGATCGTCCGCCAGAGGTGGAGCTGGCGGGCCTCGCCGCTGACGCCGTGGGTGGCGCCGGGATAGACCATCAGCTCGAACGGGAAGCTCCGCGCCTGCAGCGCCCCGATCAGCACCGTCGAATTCTCGAAGACGACATTGTCGTCGGCCATGCCGTGGAGCAGCAGCAGGCGATCGGCGATACGGCCGGCATGGGGCGCGGCGTCCGCAGCCTGGTAGGGCCCGGGATCGGTGGCGGGATTGCCCATGTAACGCTCGGTATAATGAGTGTCATACAGCTCCCAGCGGGTCACGGGGGCGCCGGAAATGCCGGCCCGGAAGGTGCCCGGCGCCGCCTCGAGCAGGCGCAGGGTCATATAGCCGCCATAGGACCAGCCGTTGACCGCGATGCGGCCGCCGTCGACATAATCCTGGCCGCGCAGCCAGGCGACGCCGGCGAGCTGGTCCTGCACCTCGACTCCGCCCATGGCGCGGTAGATCGCGTCCTCGAACGCCTTGCCGCGATCGGGCGAGCCGCGATTGTCTAGGCTGAACACGATCCAGCCATGCTGGACCAGATATTCGTGCAGCGGATTGACCCAGGAGCGAGTCACCTGCCGGCCGGCGCCCGGGCCGCCATAGACCTGGACGAAGACCGGATAGCGGCGGCCCGGCTCACGCGGCGGCGAGAGCATGCGATAGTAAAGCGGGGTGCCGTCGGCAGCCGGGATCGTGCCGTAGGTCGGCAAAACGTGCGCGGCCATGAACGGCGCGTAGGGATGGCGGCCGGCGACCCTGTTCTCCTCGATCCAGGCGAGGCGCCTGCCATTGGCATCGGCGAGGTAGATCTGCGACGGCTGGGCCGGGTTGGAGCGGGTGATCAGCGCTCTCGTGCCGCCCTCGTCCATCTTCGCGCTGTTCCACCAGCCGGCTTCGGTCAGCCGGCGCGGGGCGCCGGGACGGCTGAGGCTGATGACGTAGAGATGCTGCTCGAGCGGCGTTTCGCGATTGCCGATGAAGTAGATCAGGCCGCGGCGCTCATCGACGCCGGCGATCTCGCGCACCTCCCAGTCGCCATTGGTGAGCTGGGTCCAGCGGCCGTTCCGGAAGTGGTAGATGTGGGAGTGGCCGGAGCGTTCGGAGGTCCAGAGCAGGCTGCCGTCGCGCAGCGCCCGCAGATTGTCGTGCAGGTTGAGCCAGGTCCGCGAGGTCTCGGTGAAGAGGACGGTGGACTGGCCGGTGACAGGGTCGACGCGGAGCAGGTCGAGCCGCTTCTGGTCACGGCTCTCGCGCTGCACGAGCAAGGCGCTCCCGTCCGCGGTCCAGTTGACGCGGGCGAGATAGATGTCCGTGTCCTGGCCGAGATCGACCTTCACCCGGCCGGAGCCGTCCGCGGCCATCACGTAGAGCTCGACGAGGGCGTTGGGCGTGCCGGCGGCGGGGTAGCGCTGCTGGAAGGTGCGGGTGCCCTCGGTGCCGATCGCGGTGCGGGTGACGGTCCGCACACGCGCCTCGTCGACGCGGGCGACCGCGATGTAGCGGTCGTCGGGCGACCACCAGTGGCCCGTGGTCCGGTCCATCTCCTCCTGCGCGACGAATTCGGCGCTGCCCCAGCTCACCGTTCCGCCGCCGTCGCTGGTCAGCCGGCGCTCGGCCCCGGTCGCGGTCTCGGCGACATAGAGATTCTGGTCGCGGACGAAGGAGAGGTAGCGGCCGGTCTTCGAGATCTGGGCGTCCAGCTCGGTCTCCGGAGTGCTGGTGATCCGGCGGACATTGCCGTCGAGGCTGGCGATATAGAGATCGCCGTCCAGCGGGACGAGGATCGAGCGGCCGTCCGGCGCCCAGTCATAGGTGACAATGCCGCGGGCGCCCGAGAGCCGGGCCCGCTCGCGCCGCATCATCTCCTCCTCGGACAGCCGCGCCCCGGTCCCCACGCGGGCGCTGTCGACCAGCATGCGCGGCCGGCCGGTGGTGGTGTCCACCGCCCAGAGGTCGAAACGGTCCCGGTCGTTCGGACGCGAGCCAAGGAAGGTAACGAGCCGGCCGTCCGGCGAGAGCTTCAGCGCGCGCGGCGTCGACCCGGCGAGCGACGGGCTGGCGAAGATCCGCTCGAGCGTGAGCTGCTGCTGGCCCTGGGCCGGAGCAAGGGTGGCGGGAAGTGCGGCGGCGGCCAGAGCGGCGAGCGGGAGCAGGAAGCGCATGCCACTTCCTATCCGCTTCGCGCGCAAAGAAAAGGGCGGGGAAAACCCTGTGTTCTCCCCGCCCTTTCTTTTGACTTGTCGAAGGCTCAGCCCTCGGCGCTCTCCGTCTCCGGCGTGGCGGTCTCGGCCGCGGCCTGGGTGGTGCGCATGTCGCGGCGCTCGGCGATACGGGCCGACTTGCCGGTGCGGCCGCGCAGATAATAGAGCTTCGCGCGGCGGACGGCGCCGCGACGCACGACCTCGATCGAATCGACGTTCGGCGAATAAAGCGGGAAGACGCGCTCGACGCCCTCGCCGAAGCTGATCTTGCGGACGGTGAAGGAGCTGCCGAGGCCCTTATTGGCCCGCGCGATGCAGACGCCTTCGAAATTCTGGATGCGGGTGCGCTCGCCCTCGACGACCTTGACGCCGACGCGGAGCGTGTCGCCCGGGCGGAATTCCGGGATCTTCTTCCCCGAGGCGGCGATCTGCTCGGCCTCGAGCTGCTGGATGAGGTTCATCTCATTCGTCCTTGTTCTTCTTCCGCTGCGCGCCAGAGGGCGACGGCCTTCGCGCGTCCCCATGACGCTCGATCAGGTCCGGCCGCCTTAGCCGTGTCTCGTCTTCCGCCCTTTGTTTCCGCCAGGCAGCGATCTTCGCATGATCCCCCGATCGCAGCACTTCGGGGATCCTGCGCCCTTCCCATTCAACAGGCCGGGTATAATGAGGGTATTCGAGAAGGCCGCTCTCAAAGCTCTCCTCCTCACCGCTCGAAGGCGCGCCCATTACCCCGGGAAGCAGCCGGATGCAAGCGTCCAAGAGAGTGAGTGCGGCCGGTTCGCCTCCGGAAAGGACATAGTCGCCGATCGAGACCGGAATGAGGGGCCGCGCCTCGAACAAACGCTCGTCCATCCCCTCGAAGCGGCCGCAGAGGATCGTGACACCCGGGCCGGCGGCAAGCTCGCGCACGAAGGCCTGGGTCAGCGGCGCGCCGCGCGGGCTCATCACCAGTTTCGGGCGGGTATCGGGGACGCTGTCCAGCGCCGCCGCGAGCACATCGGCGCGCATCACCATGCCCGCGCCGCCGCCTGCGGGCGTGTCGTCCACGGACTTGTGTTTGTCCGTCGCAAAGTCGCGAATCTGCACCGTCTCCAGCGACCAGGTCCCCTCCGCCAGCGCCCGCCCGGCGAGGCTGAGGCCGAGGGGCCCGGGGAACATCTCCGGGTAGAGGGTCAGGATGGTGGCGGCCCAGGTCACGGGTTGGGGACCAGCCTCAGGCGCAGCGCCTGGATGGTTGGCGGATCGGTCGGGGCGAGCAGGAGCTGGCCCTGCAGGCGGCCGCGCTCGCAGGGCCATTCGAACTGGCCGGTCAGCGCGCCGGTCGCAGTGATCAGCGGCCCCGGTTGGCAGGCGCCCGCCTCGCCTTTCAGGCGTGCGAATTCCCGCGCCCAATTCTCGGCGGTGCGATCCATGAGGAAATTCATGGCGAGATGCCCCTGGCCCGGCGTGAGATTACCGGCCGCCCACATCGCCAGCGTGGCCCGGTAATTGGTCATCAGCGCCGCGCTTGTCGGAAAGGTGCGCGGCGTCAGCAGCCCCTGCCGCTTCAGCGCGGCCGCCACCTGCCAGACGGGCGGCGACGGGCCGGCATAGGTGCGGTTGGCAAAGGCGAAGATCCCCACGCCATATTCGGGCAGGAGCAGCAGATAGGAGCCGTAGCCCGGATAGCCGCCGCCATGGGCCAGCGTCAGGCCGAAATCGCAATCCTGGGCGACGCGGAAGCCCATGCCGTAGGTCGAGGCCTGCGGACAGGACTCGGCGTCTCCCGGTCGCCGGGTGACCGACGCGAAATTCAGACCTTGGGCGAGTTCGCGCACGCTCGAGCGGCGCACCGGCCCCTGCTCCGGCCCGTCGCGCGGCGGCCAGGCGGAGAGCAGGAAGGCGACCCAGCGGGCATAATCGCGGGCACTGGTCTGGACGCCGCCCATCGCTCCGAACGCACCATGGGCCATGTCCGGCTCGCGGGCCCAAGCGTCATTCTCCCAGCGCCAGCCAGTCGCGCGGCGCTCTTGCGGCGCGGCGGAGATGTCGTAGCCGGTCGAGCTCATGCCGAGCGGGCGCATGATCTCCTGCTCGATATAGTCCTTGTAGGGCCGCCCGGAGACGTTGGTGACGATCCGCCCGAGCAGGGCATAGCCGAAGTTCGAGTATTCATATTGGCTGTCCGGTGCGCGGGTGAACGGCACACCGTGGCGGAGCATCCGGGTGAATTCGGCATCGGGCAAAGGCGTCTGGCGGTCGCCCCAGGGATCGTCGGTGACGAACCCGCCGACATGGGAGAGCAGATCGCGGACGCGGATGCGGGGGCTGTCCGAGGTCGGGTAATGCCAGCCGCGGAGTTCCGGGACATATTCCTCGGCCAGCGCATCGAGGCGCAGCCGCCCCGCGTCGCGCAGCCTCAGGATGGCGAGCGCGGTGAAGGCTTTGGACATGGAGGCGATGCGGAACAGGCTGTCCGGGTTGACGAGCGCCTCCGGATCCTCCGGCGTGAGGCTGCCCAGCGCCTGGACGTAAATGAGGCGCCCTTCGGCGACGATGCCGTAGACGAGGCCCGGCACGTGCTGCTCGCCCATATAGCGCCGGAAATAGCCCTCAAACGTGGGGCCGAGCGCCTGGATCTGGTTCTCCAGCGGGATCGGTATCTCCGGCGGCGTGCTATGGGCCAGGGCCTGCGGGGATGCCTGTGCGACAAGCAGGGCGGCGATCAAAAGAGCTTGGCGCTTCACGAGCTTATCTCCGGCGCAGGAAGGAGAGGATCAGTCGGGCGACCAGATAGCCGACGGCGAGGATTCCGAGGACGATGGCGGCGTCGAGGAGCAGCCCGGTCAGGAACTCCGCCACCGGAAAGGGCGCGCGCGGTTGCGGCTCGGCGAAGCCGGCGGCGATGACCATCAGGATGTAGACGCCGATCAGCAAAGGCGCGACACCGGCGGCGAGGCAGCCCAGCCGCGCGGTTGAGGCCTGGGGGCGCAGGTAATGGAGCATCGCCGCCAGCAGCGCCGGGACCAAGGTCGCGCCCAGACCGACGGCCAGAAGGAACGGGATGTCCATCGGCCTCAGGTTACCGGCCCGGCGGGGGCTTGTCATCCGAAGCGGAGGCGGACCAATGCTTCCGGCGCGGCCAGGCTTTCAACGATCAGGCAGGCGCGGATCATGGAGCCTTGTCAGTTGCCGCGGAGATAGCGGAGCGTGAACCGCGCGGCGAAGAAGCCGAGCAGCAGGTTCAGGGCCAGAATGAAGGGGGTCAGCATCATTAGCGCGGCCATCACCATCCCCTCGGCGTCGGGGCTGGGGCTGGGCGCTTTCCCGGACCGCGTCAGCTCGGCGAAGTCCAGCGCCAACAGAATGATCGTCCCCAGCAGCGCGATTGCGGCCGCAAGGATCGTCAAGCGTCGCGTCGGGGCTTTCGGCCAAGCCCAGTCCAGCAAGAATGCCGCCCCTATCGCGACGATGGCCGACAGGGGGGTAAACGGGAAAAACATCATTGCCCCCTCGTGGCAGGCACAGCATTGAACCTACAGGCAGGCAGGCGCCGTGTCAGCGGGCAGGCTGGAACCAACCGCCGCAGGCGGCGCTGGGGGGAATATGAGCGAGGACATGCTCGATTGCCTGATCATCGGCGGCGGCCCAGCCGGGCTGACCGCGGCCATCTATCTGGCGCGCTTTCACCTGAAGCTGCAGGTCGTGGACGCGGGCAAGAGCCGCGCCTCGCTCATCCCCTGCACGCGCAATCATGCCGGCTTTCCGGACGGGATTTCGGGCGCCGAGCTGATCGAGCGGATGAAGGCACAGGCGCAGAAATATGGCGCGGCGATCGAGACCGCGCGGGTGACCCGGCTCGACCGGATCGAGAGCGGCTTCGAGGCGGAATATGGCGCCGGCCCGGTGACGGCGCGAAGCGTGCTCCTCGCCACCGGCGTCGCCAACCGCCGGCCGCCGATGGACGAGGAACTGCATGACGAGGCACTGGTCCGCGGGCTGATCCGCTATTGCCCGATCTGCGACGGCTATGAGGTCACGGACCGCAAGGTCGGCGTGATCGGCTCCGGGCGGCACGGCGTCGCCGAGGCGCTGTTCCTCCGTTCCTACACGGCCGACATCACCCTGATCGCGCCGGACGACGCCCACAAGCTCGCGGCGGCGGACCGGGCGCAGCTCGCGGCCGCCGGGATCGCCACGGTCGACGGACCCTGCCACGCGGTGGCGACTTTGGCCGACGCAATCGTCGTCGAGACCCCGCACGGCCATCACACCTTCGACAGCGTCTATCCGGCGCTGGGCTCGGACATTCACAACGACCTGGCGGGCCAGATCGGCGTGGCGCTGAACGAGGGGACGGGCTGCATCCTCGTCGACGGGCACCAGCGCACCAACGTGCCTGGCGCCTATGCGGCGGGCGACGTGGTGATCGGCCTCGACCAGATCAGCCATGCGATGGGCGAAGGCGGGGTCGCGGCGACCACGATCAGGAACGATTTGGCGCGGGACGAACCGCTGCTACGCTAGGCGCGAGTCAGGGGCGAGGATGGGCGAGGAACAGGTCGGCTATGCACGCGCGCTGCGCCTGTTCGCCACGGCGGACTCGGCGGCCGGTTTCGCGCAGGCGGTGGCGCTGACCGAGCAGGAAGCGGCGAACGGGCATGCGGAGGCGATGGCGACGCTCGCCACGCTCGAGGCGGTGGGCGCGGGCCGCCGGCAGGATTGGGACCGTGCGCTGGACCGGCTCGCCGAGGCCGCCTCCCTCGGCTCGGATCATGCGAGCGGCCAGCTGGAGGTGATCGCCGGGCGGACGCCCGACGCCCTGCTCGCCGCGCCGCCGCGCACCCTCCTCTCGTCCCGGCCGATGCTGTCCTTGTTCAGCGGCTTCGCGAGCGCCGCCGAATGCGGCTGGCTCATCGGCCGGATGCGCGCCCGGCTCGCGCCGGCGATGATCTGGGACGAGGCGACCGGCCTCGGCCGGATCGACACCTTGCGCAGCGGCAGCGCGGTCGAGCTGCGGCTCAGCGAGATGGACGTGGTCACCGAGGCGTTGCGCGCGCGGATCTCCGCGGCGACAAGGCTGCCCGAGCATATTTTCGAGGTGCCGCAGGTGATGCATTATGCGCCCGGCCAGGAATTCACCCCCCACCACGATTATCTGGACCCCGGCCAGCCCGGTCACGCCGCCGACATTGGCCGGCGCGGACAGAGGATGGGGACCTTCCTCATCTATCTGAACGACGACTATGCGGGCGGCGAGACCGAATTCCCGCGCGCCGGCATCGCCCATCGCGGCCAGGCGGGCGACGCCCTGTTCTTCGCCAACGTCACGCCGGACGGACAGCCGGACCCGCTCACCCTCCATGCCGGCCGGCCGCCTGCGACCGGGGAAAAATGGATCTTCTCGCAATGGATCCGCGACCGGGCACCGGCGCAGGGCTGAACGCGCCTAGGCGAGGAAGGCAGGATCGGCGACGATGCGGCCGTCCTGGAGGTCGGCGATGCCGGGCCTGAACGGGATGAGGGCGCGCTTGCCGTTCGCGCGCTCGATTTCGAGCAGGTCGCCGGCGCCGAAATTCTCGACCGCGACGATGGTGCCGAGCGGGGCTCCCGCCGCGTCCACGCAGGCGAGGCCGATCAGATCGGCATGATAATACTCGCCCTCGGCGAGGGCCGGGAGCGCGTCGCGGGGGACGGTGAGCAGGGTGCCGCGCAGGGCTTCGGCGGCGCTGCGATCGGCGATCTCGGCGAAGCGGGCGATGGCGCCGGCGCTGCCGGGCCTGACCGACTTGAGCGTCAGCTGGCGCTCGCCTGCAAAGAGAATCTTCTGGCGCTTCAGGCTGTCGAGGCCCTCCGCGAACAATTTCAGGCGCACCTCGCCGCCGACGCCGTGCGCGCCGGCGACGGCGGCGAGGGTGACCTGGTCAGCCAATTAAGCCTGCTCGGCCTTCTCGGCGCCCTCTTCCGGAGCAGCCTCGTCGCTGCCCTCGGCCGGCGCCTCGGCGGATTCGCCCTCATTGCTGGCTTCGGCGGCTGGAGTGGCTTCCTCGGCGGGAGCTTCCTCAGCGGCAGCTTCCTCGGCCGGAGCCTCGGTCTCGGCGGACGGAGCCTCCGCGGCAGCGGCCTCCTCGGCGGGAGCCTCCTCAGCGGCCGGAGCCTCTTCCGCAGCAGCTTCCTCCGCGGGCGCTTCCTCGGCGGCCGGAGCTTCCTCGGCGGCAGGCGCCTCGGCCTCCGGAGTGGCCTCCTCGATCGCCTCGGCCATCACCTCGACGGTCTCGGCCTGCTGCGCCTCGGCGGCCGGAGCCTCCTCGGCCGGCGCGGCGGCGGCTTCGGCGGCGTCAGCCTCCTTCTTCACCCGCTCCTCGGCGCGCTCAACGGCCTTCTCGCCCGGCTGACCCTTGTTCGGGTTGTTGCGGGCCGGGCGCTCCCTGATGCCGGCGGCATCGAGGAAGCGAAGCACGCGGTCGGACGGCTGGGCGCCGACGGAGAGCCAGTGGCGGATGCGGTCCGCATCGAGCTTCACGCGCTCTTCGCTGTCCTTGGGGAGCAGCGGATTGTAGCTGCCGACGCGCTCGATGAACTTGCCGTCACGCGCGTTGCGCGAATCCGCCACCACGATCTTGTAATAGGGCCGCTTCTTCGCGCCGCCCCGGCTGAGCCTGATTGCAACTGCCATTTTAATACGTCCTTTCTGAGTGATACGTCTATTTCTTGAAATTCTTCGGTAAATTGAATGGAGCGCCGCCCTGGCCGCCCGGAAGGCCCGGAAGCCCGCCCGGCGGCATCCCGCCGCCCGGGCCGCCGAGGCCGCCAAGGCCTCCTGCCCCGCCCATGCCGCCACCGCCGCCGAACATGGCGGCGAGCTTGCCGAGCCCGCCCATTTTCTTGATCTTCTTCATCGCCGTCGCCATTTCCTGGTGCATCTTCAGCAGGCGGTTGACCTCCTGCACGGTGGTGCCCGAGCCCTTGGCGACGCGGATCTTGCGTTTGGCGTTGAGCAGGTCCGGCTTCGCCCGCTCCTTCGGCGTCATCGAGCCGATGATCGCGTCGAGCCGGCCGAGCACATTGCCCTCCAAAACGCCCGACTCGTTCATCTGGTTCTTGAGCTTGCCCATTCCGGGCAGCATCCCGGCGAGCGCACCGAGCCCGCCCATCTTCTGCATCTGGCGGAGCTGGCCCCTGAGGTCGTTCAGATCGAACTGGCCCTTCGCCATCTTCCTGGCGAGCGCCTCGGCCTCCTCGGCCTCGATCGTCTCTTGCGCGCGCTCGACGAGGCTGACGACGTCGCCCATGCCGAGGATCCGCCCGCCGACGCGCTCCGGATGGAAGGGCTCGATCTTGTCGATCGCCTCGCCGGTGCCGGCGAACTTGATCGGCTTGCCGGTGACCGCGCGCATCGACAGCGCGGCGCCGCCGCGGGCGTCGCCGTCCATGCGGGTCAGGATCACGCCGGTGAGGTCGATCTGGTCGGTGAAGCTCTTGGCGACGTTGACCGCGTCCTGGCCGGTCATCGAATCGGCGACGAGCAGCACCTCGTCTGGGGTCGAGGCGGCGGCGACCGCCTTCATCTCGTCCATCAGCGCCTGGTCGACATGGAGCCGGCCCGCGGTGTCGAGCATCAGCACGTCATAGCCCTGCAGCTTCGCGGCGTTGAGCGCGCGGCGGGCAATGTCGACCGGCTGCTGTCCCGGGACGATCGGCAGGGTCGCGACCTCGGCTTGGCGGCCGAGCACGGCGAGCTGCTCCTGCGCGGCCGGGCGAGCGACGTCGAGCGAGGCCATCAGGACCTTCTTGCGGTCCTTCTCGGTCAGACGCTTGGCGAGCTTGGCAGTGGTGGTGGTCTTACCAGAGCCCTGCAGGCCGACCATCATGATGACGGCGGGCGGGGTGACCTCGAGATGGAGCTCGGCCTGCTCGGAACCGAGCATCTCAACGAGCGCGTCGTGGACGATCTTGACGACCTGCTGCCCCGGCGTGACCGAGCGGAGGACCTGCTGGCCGACGGCCTGCTCGGTCGCCCGGTCGACGAACTCGCGGACCACGGGGAGGGCGACGTCCGCCTCGAGCAAGGCGATGCGAACCTCGCGCATGGCCTCGCGCACGTCGCCTTCGCTCAGCGCGCCACGGCCCCGCAGCCGGTCGAAGACGCCGCTCAGACGATCGCTCAGGCTCTCGAACATCAGTCGTTTCTCCACGCGCGCCAAACGAAAAACGCCGGCGGGCGAAACCTCGCCGGCCAGCGTGCGCACGTGGCGCTTCGACACTCACCCGTCATCGGGATGCCGGGCACATAGTTGGAGAGTGCGCGAGAATCAACTGTAACGTGATTCTGTTCACCTCCGCGCCAGCTTCACGGGACCAGAAGGCCGCGGCTGCAGCGGGCGAGTCGGACATGCACAGGCCGGTATTCCATGATCCGACGGGACGCCGCGGGCGCTGGACGGGGTGGTCCCTCGCCTTCCTCATCCTGCTGATCGTGGCCGCAGTCGCTGTGCTGGCCTTCACCATCTTCGAGATGCCGGTGCCGCCGCCGCTGCCGCTGCAGACGGCGCAGGCGCGGCTGCATGCTTTGGCTGAGCGCAACGGCGCGCAGCATCGCGGGCTGCGCCTGTTCGGCCATGACTGGCTGCCCAAGCACGCGCTCGCGCCCGCCAATGGCCACCAGCTCGTCGCCGGCTTCTACGTGCCCTGGGACGACACCAGCCGCGCCTCCTTCGCCGCCCATGCCAGGGAGCTGGACTGGGTGATGCCCGCCGCCGCCTCGATCACCGGGCCCAATCACCATTTCGCCGCAGCGCCCGATCCACAGTTCGAGGCGATCCTGAGCCAGGCACGGCACCGGCCGGCGGTGCTGCCGATGGTGCAGAACGCCTCCGGCAGCCAGTGGGACGGGCCGGGGCTCGCTGCGGTCCTGCACGATCCCGCAGCTTCGGCGCGCCTGCTGGACGCCTGCGAGCGGCTGGTGGCGATGCGCCGCGGCGCCGGCATCGTCTTCGACTTCGAGGAGCTGCCGCGGAGCGCGCAGCGCGATTATCTGCGCTTCCTCGACGCCGCCAACCGCCGTTTCGGCCTGCGCGGCTGGATCGTCACTGCGGCGGTGCCCATCGGCGATCCGGACTGGAACCTCGCCGCCTTCGCCCGCGTCACCGACCGGCTGTTCCTGATGCTTTACGACGAGCATTGGGCGACCGGCGATCCGGGCCCGATCGCCTCGCAGGCCTGGTTCGCGCAGCGGCTGCAGCAGGCGATCCGTCAGACCGGGGCGGACAAGGCGATCGCGACCATCGCCAATTACGGCTATGACTGGACGCCCGGCCGCCCGGCCGAGGCGCTGTCGGTCGAGGAGGCGTGGCTTTCCGCCCGCGACAGCCAGGCGCCGATCCGCTTCGACGCGGCCAGCGGCAATGCGACCTTCGACTATGACGAGGACGGCGCGCCGCACCATGTCTGGCTGCTCGACGCCGCCAGCGGCTGGAACCAGCTGCGCGCGGCGCATCTGGAGGGCGCGGCGGGCGTGGCGCTGTGGCGGCTCGGCAGCGAGGATCCGGGCCTGTGGCGGGCGTTCGCCACCTTCGCGCAGCAGGATGCGCCGCCCGATCTCTCGGCCATCGCCAGCTCGACCAATGTCGACGTGGAGGGAACGGGCGAGATCCTCCGCATCGCCGCGACGCCGACGCTCGGCCACCGCACCATCGGTACGGACGCCGCCGGACTGATCCGGTCGGAAAGCTACGACGTCCTGCCCTCGCCCTTTGAGGTGCAGCGCACAGGTTATCATCCCGGCCTGGTCGCCCTCACCTTCGACGACGGCCCCGATACTGACTGGACCCCTGCGATTCTCGACGTGCTCAGGGAGAAGCATGTCCCCGCCACCTTCTTTGTGATCGGCGACAACGTGCTCGGCCAGGAGGGCCTGCTGCAGCGCATCGTCGCCGAGGGGCACGAACTGGGCAATCACAGCTACACCCACCCCAATTTCGCGACGCTCTCCGACGGCGAGACATTGTTCGAGCTGAACACGACCGAGCGGCTGATCGAGGCTTATACCGGGCATCGCACGCGCCTCTTCCGCGCGCCCTATTTCGGCGACGCCGAGCCGACTACCGCCGACGAGCTCGGCCCGGCGCTGGCCGCGCAGAATGACGGCTATCTCAATATCGGCCTGCACGTGGATCCGGACGACTGGGCGCTTCCCGGGACGGAAGCGATCGTGCAGCGGACCGTTGCGGGGGTGGAGGCGGGGAATGCGGAACGGTCCGGGCAGATCGTCTTGCTCCATGACGGCGGCGGCGACCGCCAGCAGACGCTGGAAGCCCTGCCCCGGATCATCGACGCCCTGCGGGCCCGCGGCTACCGCTTCGTGCCGGTCTCGCAGCTGGCCGGGCTCAGCCATCAGCAGGTGATGCCGGAGATCCAGGGCGCCGACCTCGTCGCGGTCCGGGTCGATGTCGCCATCTTCACGACCCTGGCCTGGCTCAACCGCGTACTGGCGGCCCTGTTCACGCTCGCCATCGCACTCGGTCTCGGCCGCGCGATCAGCCTCACCTGGCTCGCCGCGCGCGGGAAGCCCGCGGAACCGCCGCCCTTCCCGGCCCGCCAAAGGCTGATCTCGGTGCTGATCCCCGCCTGGAACGAGGCGAAGGTGATCGAGGCCTCGGTCCGCCGCGTGCTGGCCAGCGCGCGCGTGCGGCTGGAGGTGATCGTCATCGACGACGGTTCGACCGACGCGACCAGCGCCATCGTCCGCACCGCCTTTGCCGGCGACAAACGCGTGCAGCTCCTCACCCTGCCCAATGGCGGCAAGGCGGCGGCGCTGAACCGCGGCATCGCTTTGGCGCGCGGCGAGCTTATCGTCGCGCTCGATGCCGACACCCAGTTCGAGCCCTTGACCATCGCCCGTCTCGCCCGCTGGTTCGCCGATCCGGGCACCGGCGCGGTCGCCGGCACTGCCAAGGTTGGCAACAAGCTGAACCTCGTTACGCGCTGGCAGGCCGTCGAATATGTGACCGCGCAGAATCTCGAGCGGCGGGCGCTGGCGCGGCTCGACGCGATCATGGTCGTGCCCGGCGCGGTCGGCGCGTGGCGGCGGCAGGCGCTGGCGGATGTCGGCGGCTTCCCGGTCGACACTCTGGCCGAGGATCAGGATCTCACCATCGCGGTGCAGCGTGCCGGCTGGCGGGTCGCCAATGACGTCGAGGCCGTCGCCTGGACCGAATCCCCGCAATCGCTGCGCACGCTGGCGAAGCAGCGCTTTCGCTGGGCCTTCGGGACGCTGCAATGCCTGTGGAAGCACCGCCGCGCGCTGCGCGAAGGCCGGCCGCGCGGGCTGGCGCGGATCGGCATGCCGCAGGCCTGGACCTTCCAGATGCTGTTCTCCCTCGTCTCGCCGATGATCGACCTCGCGCTCGTGTTCAGCATCGTCATGACCTGGGGCCGCGTCTCGCAGCACGGCTGGGCGCAGACCCACACCGACCTCGGCAAGATCGCCTTCTTCTGGACCCTGTTCGCGCTGGTCGACCTCGCCTGCGGCTGGATCGCCTTCCGCCTGGACAAGAGGGAGCGGCGCTTCCCGGGCCTGCTGCTGCTCGCCCAGCGCTTCGTCTACCGCCAGCTCATGTACTGGGTGGTGCTGAAGGCCGTCTCCGCGGCGATCCGCGGCCATTGGGTCGGCTGGGGCAAGCTGGAGCGGACCGGCCGGGCGGAGGCGCCGGCGGCCGCCTGAGGGCTCTCCGGCAGCGCGGCCGCCTCGACTTGACGGCCGGGCGGGCGTAATTCGGAGAGATGAGCATCGCCATCGTCGTCGCCTTACTGGCCGCAGCGCAGGAGCAGGGCGCCAGCGTGACCGTCGAGATCCGTCCGGGCGGGCGGACGGCATTGTTCAATTCGCCGACCGAGGCGCAGGCCGCCTGCACCGGTGCCGGCGGCAATTTCGGACTGGATCAGCGGCGCTTCGTCTGCGTCAATCCGCGCGGGCCGGTTCGTTCGACCCGGACCGACGCCGCCGCGCCGGCCGCGCCCGACGGCGGAACCGCCAACTCCGAGGCGCAGGTGGAGAGCCTGACGCTGCGCCCGGGCGAAGTGGTGAGCTTCACCCTCGCGCAGGGCGGCAGCCACCAGTTGCTCCGCCGCACCGCGGCCGACGCTCCGGGCGCGATCACCATCCGCTATGAGATCGACGGCGGCAGTTCGACGATCAGTGCGAGCAGCCGCACCGGCTATCCATTGACCTTCTCGGTGCTCGCCGATCCCGACGGGAATGGCGGCTTCTCGCCCGCGGGACAGGTGGCGCTGCCCGGCGACGGAACGCCGGCGACCCTGCGCAGACAGGGCGCGCTCGGTGCGATCAGCGTCGGGGACTTCACGCGCCGTTAGCCGTGGACTTGGCGGGGTCCGCCCCCTAGATCGCCTCTCGCAATGACGCAGCGCTTCATCAAGATGCACGGGCTCGGCAATGACTTCGTGATCCTCGACGGCCGCACGCAGGCGGTGGCGATGGATGCGGCGCGCGCGCGCGCCCTCGCCGACCGGCGCACCGGCATCGGCTGCGACCAGGTGATCCTGCTCGAGCCGTCCGAGATCGCCGATCTCCGCATGCGGATCTGGAACGCGGACGGCGGCGAGGTCGAGAGCTGCGGCAATGCCACGCGCTGCGTGATCAGGCTGGAGGGCGGGCCCGCGTCGATCGAGACGAAGGGCGGCATCATCAGCGGCGACGCCGCAGGCGTCGACATGGGCGCGCCGAAATTCGGCTGGGACGAGATCCCGCTCGCTTACCCGATGGACACGGCCCTCATGCCGGTGGGTTGGGGCGAGCTGCAGCAGCCCGCCGCGGTCAATGTCGGCAATCCCCACGTCATCTTCTTCGTGCCGCGCGCCGACGCAGTGGCGCTGGCCGGGCTCGGGCCGGTAATCGAGACCGACCCGCTCTTCCCCGAGCGGGTGAACGTCAATGTCGCCTCGATCGAGGAGGGCGCGATCCGCCTCCATGTCTGGGAGCGCGGCGCCGGCCTCACCCTCGCCTGCGGCACCGGCGCCTGCGCAACCGCGGTTGCGGCGATCCGGCGCAAACTGGTCGAGAGCCCTGTGGAAGTGCGCCTTCCGGGCGGGTCGCTCACCATCGCCTGGCAGCCCGGCGGGACGATCCAGATGCAGGGCCCGGCCACTCTGGTCTTCACCGGGGAGACCGAATTGTGAGCGGGCCGGAGGTCATCACGTTGGGATGCCGGCTCAACATGGCCGAGAGCGAGGCCATGCGGGCATTGGCCGCGGCGGAGGACGATCTGATCATTATCAACAGCTGCGCGGTGACCAACGAGGCCGTCCGCCAGACCCGCCAGGCGATCCGCCGCGCCAAGCGCGCCCGGCCGGAGGCGCGGGTGGTCGTCACCGGCTGCGCGGCGCAGGTGGAGCCTGAGGTGTTCGCCCGGATGCCCGAGGTGAGCCGGGTGCTCGGCAACCGGGAGAAGTTCGAGGCTTCCTCATTCACCGGCCCGACGGATGATGTTCGCGTCTCCGACATCATGGCGGTGCGCGAGACGGCGCCGCACCTCATCACCGGCTTCGCCGAGCGCTCGCGGGCATTCGTCGAGGTGCAGAATGGCTGCGACCATCGCTGCACCTTCTGCATCATCCCCTACGGCCGCGGGAACAGCCGCTCGGTGCCGGCCGGGCTGGTCGTGGAGCGGATCAGGGCGCTGGTCGCCGACGGCTTCAACGAGGTCGTGCTGACCGGCGTCGACGTCACGTCCTACGGCCCTGACCTGCCGGGCGCGCCAAGCCTCGGCCAGCTGATCGAGCGCATCCTGAAGCATGTGCCGGAGCTGCCGCGGCTGCGCCTCTCCTCGCTCGACTGTATCGAGCTGGACGAGCGGCTGTTCGAGCTGGCCACCGGCGAGCCGCGCTTCATGCCGCACCTCCATATGAGCTTCCAGGCCGGCGACGACATGGTGCTGAAGCGGATGAAAAGGCGGCACGCGCGGCGGGACGCGGTCGAGACCGTCGCCCGGCTGAAGGCGAAAAGGCCGGAGATCGCGATCGGTGCCGACCTCATCGCCGGCTTCCCGACCGAGACCGACGAGATGGCCGAGAATTCGCTGCGCCTCGTCGAGGAATGCGAGATCGTGATGGGCCACATCTTCCCCTATTCGCCGAAGCGTGGCACCCCTGCCGCACGCATGCCCCAGGTTTCTCCCGCCATCGCCAGGGAACGTGCCCGCAAGCTCCGCGAGGCCTGCGCGCGGCAGAAGGATTTGTGGCTCGAAGCATTGGTCGGGACAAAGCAGAGAGTGCTGGTGGAGAAAGACGGCTTCGGTCACGCGGAGAATTTCGCTCCGGTCCAGGTCCGTCATTCCAGCGAAAGCTGGAATCCCACTGGTTCTCTGCAGCAGCCGGACAGGCAAGGAGATTCCAGCTTTCGCTGGAATGACGGAGACATTGTGGCGGTAGGGATTGTCGGTGTCGAGAATAGCGTCCTCGTCGGGGTGCCTGCATGAGCGAGACCTCCTGGCTGGAGCGCATGCGCGCCGGCTTCCGCAAGACCTCCGACCGGCTCGGCGAGAATCTCACCGGATTGCTTACGAAGGCGAGCCTCGACGCGCAGACGCTGGACGAGATCGAGGAAGCGTTGATCGCCTCGGATCTCGGCCCGACGACCGCCGCGAAGGTCCGCGAGCGGCTGGCGGGCGAGCGCTTCGAGAAGGGCCTGACCGAGGAAGCGGTGCGCGCCGTGGTCGCCGAGGAGCTGGAGAAGATCCTGCGCCCGGTCGCCGAGCCGCTGGAAATCGACGCTTTCCCCCGCCCGCAGGTGATCCTCGTCGTCGGCGTCAACGGCTCGGGCAAGACCACGACCATCGCCAAGCTCGCCCATCTCTTCGAGGAACAGGATTATTCGGTGCTGCTCGCCGCCGGCGATACTTTCCGCGCCGCCGCGATCGAGCAGCTCCAGATCTGGGCGGATCGCGCCGGCGTGCCGATCATCGCCGGGCCGGAGGGCTCGGACAGCTCGGCGATCGTTTATGACGGGGTGAAGAAAGCGACCGCCGAGGGCATCGACGTGCTGATCGTCGACACCGCCGGCCGGCTGCAGAACAAGAAGGATCTGATGGACGAGCTCGCCAAGATCCGGCGCGTGCTCGGCCGGCTCAACCCCGCGGCGCCGCACGACGTCGTGCTCGTGCTCGACGCGACCACGGGGCAGAACGCGCTCAGCCAGATCGAGGTGTTCCGCGAGGTGGCGGGCGTCACCGGCCTGGTGATGACCAAGCTGGACGGCACCGCCCGCGGCGGCGTGCTGGTCGCGGCGGCGGAGAAATACGGCCTCCCGATCCACGCCATCGGCGTGGGCGAGGGCATGGACGATCTGAGGCCCTTCGATCCGGCCGTCGCGGCGCGGGCAATTGCGGGAGCCAGCGCGTGAGCGCCGCCGCGCAGGCGCGCAAGCCCGGGCTCGGCGCCACTTTGGCGATCGACTACGGACCGCTGCTGCTCTTCTTCCTGACCAATTTCCTCGCGCCGGTGCCGCAGGGCGAGCGGATCTACTGGGCGACCGGTGTCTTCATGGTGGCGATGGCCGCAGGAATGCTGCTCTCCTGGGGCCGCTACCGGAAAATCTCGGCGATGCTCTGGTTTTCCGGGGCGATGGTGCTGGTCTTCGGCGGGCTCACGCTCTGGCTGCAGGACGAGACCTTCATCAAGATCAAGCCGACCATCTATTACCTCACCGTCGCCGGCCTGCTCTTCTTCGGCCTGCGCACCGGGCGCAACTTCTTGAAGATTGTGCTGGGGACCGCCTATCCCGGGCTTCGGGAGCGCGGCTGGACGTTGCTGACCCGGAACTGGATCGGCTATTTCCTCGTCATGGCTGTGCTCAACGAAGCGGTCTGGCGGCTGACCAGCACGGACACCTGGGTCGCGTTCAAGCTCTGGTTCTTCTTCCCGGCCACCTTCCTGTTCGCCGCGGCCAACGTCCCGATGCTGCTCCGCCACGGCCTCGGCGACGAGAAGGCCGAAACGCCGGACCTGCCGCCCGAATGAGCGCGGTGCTCACCATCAGGGGGCTGACCAAGACCTACGAGACCGGGGTCGAGGCGCTGAAGCCGGTCGACCTCGAGATCGAGAAAGGCGAGATTTTCGCCCTGCTCGGGCCCAACGGCGCCGGCAAGACGACGATGATCTCGATCGTCTGCGGCATCGTCACCCCGACCACGGGCAGCGTCACCGTCGATGGCTTCGACATCGGCCGCGACTACAAGGAAACCCGCCGCCGCATCGGGCTGGTGCCGCAGGAGCTGACCACCGACGCGTTCGAGACCGTCTGGGCGACCGTCACCTTCAGCCGCGGCCTGTTCGGCTATCCCCCCGATCCGGCGCATATCGAGAAGATATTGAAGGACCTCTCGCTCTGGGAGAAGCGCAAGGCGCGGATCATGGAGCTGTCGGGCGGGATGAAGCGCCGGGTGATGATCGCCAAGGCGCTCAGCCACGAGCCCGAGATATTGTTCCTCGACGAGCCGACCGCCGGCGTCGACGTCGAGCTTCGCCGCGACATGTGGGAGCTGGTCCGCCAGCTGCGCGAGCGCGGCGTCACCATCATCCTCACCACCCATTATATCGAGGAAGCCGAGGAGATGGCCGACCGGGTGGGCGTGATCCGCCAGGGCGAGCTGATCCTCGTCGAGGAGAAGAAGGCGCTGATGCGCAAGCTCGGCCGCAAGGAGCTGACCCTCAACCTCAGCGAGGTGATGGAGACGATCCCGGCCGGGCTCGCCGAATGGAACCTCGTCCTGCAGGCCGAGGGCCATGAGCTGCTCTACACGTTCGACGCCAATGCCGAGCGGACCGGAGTCCCCTCTTTGCTCCGGCGGATGAGCGACCTCGGCATCGGCTTCAAGGACCTGCACACCAGGCAAAGCTCGCTCGAGGAGATTTTCGTCAGCCTCGTCCACCAGCAGCGCGGGGAGACCGGGGCATGAGCCTCAATTTCAACCGTTACGGCGTCTGGGCGATCTACCGCTTCGAGATGGCGCGCTCGCTCCGCACCATCTGGCAGAGCCTGGTGACGCCCGTGATCACCACCTCGCTCTACTTCATCGTGTTCGGCGCGGCGATCGGCTCGCGCATGACCGAGGTGGACGGCGTGCCTTATGGCGCCTTCATCGTCCCCGGCCTGATCATGCTGTCGCTGTTCACGCAGAGCATCTTCAACGCCAGCTTCGGGATCTTCTTCCCCAAGTTCACGGGCACGATCTACGAATTGCTCTCGGCGCCGGTGTCGCCGCTGGAGACGGTGATCGGCTATGTCGGCGCCGCCGCCACCAAGTCGATCGTGCTGGGGCTGGTGATCCTGCTCACGGCGAGCTTCTTTGTGCCGATCCAGATCCTCCATCCCTTCTGGATGGCGGCCTTCCTGGTCATGATCGCGACCACTTTCTGCCTGTTCGGCTTCATCATCGGCATCTGGGGCAAGAATTTCGAGCAGATCCAGTTCATCCCGATGCTGATCGTCACCCCGCTCACCTTCCTCGGCGGCGCCTTCTACTCGGTGAACATGCTGCACGAGCCGTGGCGGACGGTCACCCATTTCAATCCGGTCGTCTACCTGATCGAGGGCTTCCGCTGGAGCTTCTACGGCACCACCGACATCGGCGTCGGCATCAGCCTCGCCGCCACGGTGGGCTTCATGCTTGCCTGCATGGGCATCGTCTGGTGGATCTTCCGGACTGGCTATCGGCTGAAGACCTGATAGCCTGCCCGCGCTCCCGAAGAGGCGTGCGCGGATGAGGCTTCGTCACCGGCTCCTGTTGCTGTGCACCTGCGGCGCCACCGTGCCTGCGCTGGCGGCCCAGCAACCGCCGCCGCCCGCCGCGCCACCCCGGGAGGACGGCCAGTCCGTCACAGTGACCGGCGAGCGCGAGGCCAGCGAGGCCGAGCGCCGGCGCGAGGCCTCGCGTTTCGTTGAGAGCCACGCCGTCCGCACAAGGATCGGCCAGCTGGCGCGCTGGCACGAGAGGATCTGCGTGCGCGTCGGCGGCCTGCCGCTCGAGATGAACGCGCGCATCTCCAACCGGGTCATGGACATTGCCGAGCGCATCGGCATCCCCACGAACCGCGCGGAAATGTGCGCCCCCAACGTGCGCATCGTCTTCACCAGCGAGCCGCAGCGGATCGTCGAGCGGGCGGTGCGGCGCAACCCTGCGGTCATCGGCTTCCATTATGCCGCGCAACGCGACCGGATCATGCAGGTGCGCGCGCCCGTCCAGGCTTGGTACGTGACGACGACGCGAAGCGAGGCCGGCGGGGGCATGGATCCGGAGGGGCAACGGGCCGGGACAATCGACCAGGCCGGCGTGCGGACGCCCGGCGGCAGGGCCGACAGCCGGCTCACCACCGGTCTCAGCAGCGGCTTGGCGCATGTGCTGATCGTGGCCGACATGAGCCATGTCGAAGGCGAGGAAGCCGAGGCGATCGCCGAACTCGCGGCCTTCCTCGCGCCCGCCCAGACGCCCGTCGCGGAAGCCTGCGACGACACCGACACCATTCTCAACCTGATGAACCCCGCCTGCCCGCCCGAGCGCCGCCCGGTCGCGCTGACCCGGCAGGATGTGGCCTATCTCCGCGCGCTCTACAGCGTCGACCCCGCCCGGGCGCCGCAGCTGCAGCGCGGCGGCGTCGTCCTGCGCATGACAGAGACTCTGGGCGACGGCGGCCGCTAGGCAAACGCCTCGCTCGCCGTCTCCTGATCGGCCCGGCTGACACCGTCGCCATCGAGGTTCCGCGCGACGAACTCCCAGTTGATCACATTGCCGAGCACGCTTTCCGCGAAGCGCGGGCGCTCGTTACGATAGTCGATATAATAAGCGTGCTCCCAGACATCGAGCGTCAGCAGTGGCTTCATCCCGTCATAGACGACCGGCGTGTCAGCATCGTGGAGCGAGGTGATCTTCAACTCGTCCCGGTCGAGAACGAGCCACGCCCAGCCATTGGAGAAATGGCCGACCGCTTCCTCCTTCAGCTTGGCGAGCATCGGGTCGATGCCGCCAAACGCGCCCGCGATCAGCTGGGCGAGTTTCCCTTCCGGGGTCTGGCCCTCGGCCGGGGCGAGGCATTGCCAGAAGAAGCTGTGGTTCCAGTGCTGCGCGGCATTGTTGAACACCGCCTTGTCGCCGGCGGTCTTGGCCTGGCGGATGATGTCGGTCAGCGAACCGCTGAGGCCCTTGCTCTCGACGAAGCCGTTGAGCTTGTCGACATAGGCCTTGTGATGCTTGCCGTGATGATAGTCGAAGGTCTCGGCGGACATGAAATCGCCCAGCGCATCCTTGGCGAAGGGCAGATCGGGAAGCTTGAAACTCATGGAAAGCGGTCTCCTGCGCGGATCCAGGACGGCCCGCGCAGGGTCAACCGATAGAGAGCCCCGACGTTCCCCGCTAGCGGGTGATCACGCGGAAGCGGGTGAGCTCCTGACGCGGCTCGCGCCAGTTCGGCGCAATCCGGCTCGCCTCGGTATAGTCGCGATAGGCGGCGTTCAGATTGCCCAGATTCTCGTTGGCTATGGCCCGGCCGTAATGGGCGATGGCCGGCCGCGTCGTGTTGCGCTCGAGGGCGATGGTGAACAGGGTCATCGCGTCAGCCGCATTGTCGCGCCTGAGCAGCGCCGCGCCCTTGTTGAGATAGGCTTCGGGCTGGTTCGGATCGAGCGCGATCGCACGGTCGAAATCGGTGATCGCCTCGTCGACCATGCCGCGGCGAAGGCGCAGGATGCCGCGATTCACATGCGTCGCGACTTCCTCATAGCTGGACAGGCCCTCCCGCAGCAAAGCCTCGTCGCAGCGGCGGATGTCGCCCACCGTCGGGTTCGCCGGGCTGTCTGCGGCCTCATAGCACATCCTGGCATTGCTGTTGCCAAGCACGACCACGGAGGCGCTGGCCGGCCCGGCAGCGGCGCAGGCGGCGATGCTGGCCGCGGCACCGAGCAGAAGTTTACGGTTGAACATGATCGGGACTCCCTCTCTTCAAAGTCAGCCCACCGGGAGCCGCTCCGAGCGCTGGGAGTTACAGGCGGCCGTGAATGGCGCGCGTCCCCGGGAGCAGCCCGGGATCGCTTCTACGCCAATCCGATCGTTGCGGACAGGTTTTTCGACGAAACGCTTCGTCGATCCTGCAGGGATTGGCGTCAGGCGGTGACAGGGGCGGCGGCGAGCCAGGCGCGGCCCGCCTCGAGCCGGGCGATCTCCCGGCGCGCCATGGCGCCGACCAGCAGCGAATCCGACCGCGTGCCGCGCTCGAACACGGCGATCCGGTCGTCAATCCCTCCGGCGGCCGCGGCCTGGGCGCGGAGCGCGGCCCAGCGCACCCGCTCGCTCGGATGGCCGGCGGCGAAATTGCGAAGCAGATCCTCGCCCTCCTCGCCGCCATAATAAGCGGTGAGCCCGAGCATGGGCTCGAGCGAGGTCCGCGTCATGATCCCGGCGATCGCATTGTTCTCAAGATCGAACTGATACTGATCGCGGAACACGCTGCTGTGCGCAGCTTCGAGGATGTTGAGGCTGACCGACATGGCGTCGGCCGGCAGCTGCAGGTGGATGTCCTTGTGGGCGCGGTAGAGCATCACCTTGCCCTCCTCCAGCCGCGCCTTCTCGACGAAGCGGAGGTTCACCGGCTCGCCCGGATAGCCGGCCACCGATCCGTAATCATATTCATAATAATCCGACCAATAGCCGGGGCCGAGATAGCCGACCGTCAGGAAGGAGAAATTATGGTCGTGCGCCACCCCGTAGAAGAAGGGGTCCGGCCCGGAATGCCGCACGACGCTGTCCTTCAGCGCCGGCCAGAAATTGGCGCGAAGCACGAATTTCGAATCCGGATGGGCGTGGAGCATCACCACCTGGGCAGAATATTGATTGTCCTTCAGCTGCCCGGCGCAGCGCTGCTTGAGCTCCGCCATCATCATGTCGGCGAGGAAGCGGCGGTCATTGGCGAGCTTGCGCAGCTGCAGCCCCCAGGAGGCGAAATTGTCCTCGTCCTCGCTGTCGAAATCGCCGGTTTCGAGCGCCTCGATCAGCTCGGCCAGCTCGATCCTCTCCTCGGTCGGGCAATCGATTACGCGCGGCATGCTTCGGCCTCCGGCGCTTCGTCGTCCGCGAAGAACAGGTCGAGCGTCTGCCGCGCGGCGGCGCGCACCTCGGGATGCGGATCGGCTTCGGCCATGCGCGCGAGATGCGGATGCGCGGCGCCGGCGTCGAGCGCCAGCAGCTCCCGCATGACATGCCAGCGCGTGTAGAAATGCGGGCTGGCCAGCGCCGCCTCGATCACCGGCACCGCGTCCTCGCGCTCCATGGTGCGCAGCAGCGAGACCATCATCTGGATGCGCGACGCTTCCTCGTCGGTGCTGCTCGCACCGATGAAGGCCAGGGTCTTGCTGTCATATTCGGCGGCGAGCGGCGCCGCCTCGGGCCGGACCGTGGCATGGAAATAGAGGATGTCGGAGGTGGCGTGCTCGATCGTAAAGCTCTGGCAGCGGCCGTCGAGGACGAGCTCCTCGCCGTCCGCGATCCTGCGGCGCTCGACGAAGCGGCACTTGCCGGCCTGCGCCGCGACGAAGTGGTCGCCGACGGAAGGCGCTTCCCAGAAGGAGAGGGTGGCGCCGCCGCCCTTCACGAAGCGGAACAGGCCGGTGACGCCGGGAAAGTGGATCGAGGCCGGCCCGCGCGGCCCGGTCTTCTTGGCGGCGACCATGTCGATGCCGGAAATGCCGAGCGAGATTGAGAGATCGCGATGGTGGAAGAGCAGCAGGCCCGCCTGCGCCTCGCTCGAGAGCGGGTGGAATGGTGGCCGGAAGAAGGGATCGGCGACGCTGCCCGCGATCATCGCGGCCAGCAGGGCGGCGATGTCGTCCTCATTGTCGAGAAAGGACCGGGCGGCGTCGAGCACCGCGGCGGTGCTGCGCTCGGGCAAAGCCGCGAGCCGCGTCTCGAGCCCGGTCATCAGGGGATGGAGGCTCCAGGTCCGGGCCACCGCATTTACCGCGTCCAGCGAACGCTGCTGGGCGCCGCGGTCGGCCAACCAGGCGGCAAGTGCGGCGCCGGCGATCATCGCATCACATCCTCATCCGCATCGTGCGGAATCGTTATCGGAAGCTGATGCTTAGGCCCCGGACCGGACATGTGAAAGGGACGGAGACGCTTTGACGTCCCCGCCCCTCGCCAAGCGCAGTTCGAGGTTCCGAAGCTCTCAGAGCCCGATGATGATCGCGACGACGATGCCAAGGCACAGAGGTCCCCAGACCTCTTTCTGCTTGACGGAGCCGTGCATGCCGACGCTCGTGCTGAGTTCCGGAATGGCGGCAATATCGATCTTCTTGGTCATCTTCGTTCCCCTCTAAACTTGTCGACCCCCGACAAAGGAGGAAAGGCCCGGCCCTCTCTACGGTTCGGCCAAAAACCGCCGGCGGCTTGGATGCTTCCTTCGTGACCGGACAAAAAATAAGCCCGCGACCCCTGGAAGCCCGCACGGAACGAGGTCCATGCCTTTCCCGCATTGTTAGTCCCGGCAAGTTCGTAAACATGTCGTTAGCCCTAATATTTTTTTCACTTTTTTTATAAATCTTTGATTAACCAGTATTTTTTGCAGCCTTGAGCGGCGAGGCGCGGTGGGGCACCAAGGGTCATGGACAGAAGCCTGCAGAACAGCGGCACCGGCGCGGTCCGGCCCGGCCAGGAATTCGACGTCGGCGCGCTCGAAAGCTGGCTGGCGGAAAGGATCGAGGATTATGCCGGGCCGCTCTCGGTCGAGCAGTTCCGCGGCGGCCAGTCCAACCCGACCTACAAGCTGACCACGCCGGGCCGGGCCTATGTGATGCGGCGCAAGCCGGCCGGGAAACTGCTCCCCGGCGCGCATGCGATCGAGCGCGAATATCGGGTGATCACCGCCCTGGGGACCCAGGGCTTTCCGGTCGCGAAAAGCTATGGCCTCTGCGAGGACGAGGCGGTGATCGGCACGGCCTTCTACGTGATGGAGATGGTCGAGGGCCGGATCTTCTGGAACGTCTCCTTCCCCGAGCTGAGCAAGGCCGAACGGCCGGCCTATTTCGATGCGATGAACGCAACGCTGGCGGCGCTGCACCGGATCGACCCCGAAGCCGCCGGGCTCGGCGACTATGGCAAGCCCGGCAATTATTTCGCACGCCAGATCGCACGCTGGTCGAAGCAATATGAGAGCGACGTCGAGGCCGGTCGCGTCGCCGCGATGGACCGCCTGGTGGCCTGGCTGCCGGAGAACATCCCGCCCGACGAGCCGCAGCCGCGGGTGATCCACGGCGACTTCCGCTGCGACAATATGATCTTCCACCCGGCCGAGCCGCGCGTGCTCGCCGTGCTGGACTGGGAATTGTCGACGCTCGGCCACCCGCTCGCCGACTTCACCTATCATCTGATGATGTACCGGATGCCGGCCGACATCACGACCGGGCTGGTCGGGCTCGATCTCGCTGCGCTGAACATCCCGAGCGAGGCGGACTATGTCGCCGCTTATTGCGCGCGGACCGGGCGGGACGGGATAGCCGATCTCGACTTCTACATGTCCTTCAACCTGTTCCGCCTCGCCGGCATCGTCCACGGCATCAAGGGCCGGGTCGCACGCGGCACCGCCGCCTCCGCCCATGCCGCAAGCATGGCCGCCTCGCTGGAGCCGCTCGCCGAGCTCGGCTGGCAACAGGCGCTGAGGGCCGGGGCGCGCTGAGGCTTTCCCCCCTCCCCCTTTGCCTTTATCCCGAGCCCTGACGAGGCCGGGGGAGGCGGATGGCGGCGGGGACGAAGCTGAAGCGGGCGATCACGCAGATCGGCTGGATTCGCCTTGCGCTCACGATCCTGTTCGTCGCCGGCGGCCTTCTGCTCGCACGTTATTCCTGGACGCTCCCGCTCGCCGGCGACGCCGAGCGCGGCCTCTACGATCTCCGGGCCAAGACCGGCGCCGCGGTGCTCGAGGACCCTGACGACCGGATCGCCCTCGTCGTCTACACCGATGAAACGCTGCGCCAGCTCGGCAAGCGCTCGCCGGTCGATCGCCACATGCTGGCGCGGGCGTTGCGCGTCCTCGACGAGATGCAGCCGCGCGCCATCGGCATCGATATCTTCATCGACCAGGCCCAGCCCGAGGATGCGGAGCTGATTGCGACGTTCAGGGCGATGCGCACGCCCACCTGGCTCGCGTTCACCACCCATCTCGCCAATCCGGGCCAGGTCGCCGACTGGCAGGAAGAATGGATGCGAGGCTTTTTCGCCAGAGTCGGCCCGAGCCAGCTCCGGCCCGCCAGCATCAGGCTGGACACGGACCAGGCTGACCTGGTGATGCGGCGATGGCCGGGCCCGGGCGACGACCCGCGACTGCACATTCCCCTGCTCGCCAATGCAATGGCTTCGTCGCATCCCGAATTTGTCGGCTATCGGGGCGCAATCGACTTCACGCGCGCGCCGCCGCGACGCGATGCCCGCCGCTTCACCAAGCTCTTCATCGAGGAGGTGGCGGGGCTCGACGACACCCCTCCGGAAGCGCGGGCAGCGGTGATCCAGGGCTTCGCCGAGCAGATACGCGGCCGCTACATCCTGATCGGCGGCGACATCAACGATACCGACGACTTCGAAACCCCGATGACCCGCTTCGGCCTTGGCTTGACGAAGGGCATCGAAGTCCATGCGCAATTGCTTGCCCAGCAACTCGACGGCCGGATGCGCACGGCGGTGCCGCCCTGGACCCTCTGGCTCGCGGCCCTGCTTCTCATCCTGGCCGGCGGCCTGACCGCAGCCTTCGATCTGGCCGGCTGGCGCCTGACTCTCGTTCTGCTCATCCAGATCGCCGTCATCGCCTGGTTCCCCTTCCAGCTGCACACCATGGGGATCGACACCCTGAGCATTCCGGCAGCGGGCTGGGGCGGCGGCTGGCTGCTTGCCTTTATCGGCGTCGGCGCGGCGGCGCGGGCGGTCGGATCGGAGCAGAAGCGCTTCGCCCAGTCGGCGCTCGGCAAATATCTGCCCCCCGACGTCGCCAGGGAGATCATGCGCGACCCCGAGCAGCTCTCGCTCCACGGCGAACAGACCGAGATCTACGCGCTCTTCACCGATCTGGAGGGCTTCACCAAGCTCAGCCACGCGATCACGCCGGAGACGCTGTCGAAGCTGCTCAACCGCTATCTCGACCTGATGAGCGACATCGTCCTCAAACATGGCGGGACGCTCGACAAGTTCGTCGGCGATGCGCTCGTCACCTTCTGGGGGGCGCCGATCGCACGGGCCGACGATCCCGACCGGGCGGTGCGCGCAGGCCGGGCGATGTACGAGGCGGGCGAGAGCTTCCGCAGCATGGCGCGCGACATTGCCGGCGAGGACATTCCGCCAATCGGCGTCACCCGCGTCGGACTGCACCGGGGCGAGGCCGTGGTCGGCAATTTCGGCGGCGAGGGCCGCATCCAGTACACTGCCCTGGGCGATGCGATGAACACGGCAGCGCGGCTGGAATCCGCCAACAAGGCGCTGAAGACGACGATGCTGGTCAGCGACGAGGCGAAGCGCGAAAGCAGCATCGATTATTTCCGGCCGATGGGCCGCGTGGTCCTGTCCGGGCGCGCGACACCGGTGATGGTCTGGGAGCCGGTGCCCGACCTTGACCCCGCCTTCGTCGCCGAGCTCAACGCCGTCTGGGAGCGGTTCGACGCGGGCGACAAGGCAGCGCTCGTTCAGCTGGAATCCATCGCCGTTGCGCATGATAAGGATGCGGCGCTGCAATATTTCGTCTATAGGTGCCGAGAGGTCGGTTCTGGAGGTCACTTTGTCCTGGGGTCCAAATAGCCGCTTGCTGCGCCGTGCCCTGATCGCGGCCGCGCTTCTCGCCACCGGCGGCAGCGCCGCCGCCAATGTACTCGTCGTCCGCTCGACCAATGCGTCCTACCGGGCGGGGCAGTCGCTGCCGGACAATACCCGGTTCACGCTGCGCGCCGGCGAAAGCCTGATCGTGCTCGCCCGCGGCGGTACCCGAACGTTCCGCGGACCGGGCACCTTCGCCGCGAACGCCGGCGGCACCGGCCCGGTGCTCGTCGCCGACGCCAATGGCCGCCAGGCGCGCGCCGGCGCGATCCGCAATGCGGGCATCGTCCCGCACGGGCCCACCATCTGGCATGTCGACGTGACCCAGAGCGGCAATTTCTGCCTGACCAGCGGCAGCAACGTCATGCTCTGGCGCCCGGATGCGAGCGCGCCGGTCCGCTTCACCGTCGCCGGCCCCGGCGGCGCCCGGACGCTGGACTGGGCGGCGAACGCGCCGACCATGACGCTTCCGCAGACGGTGGCCGACGGCGCCACCTATACCTTCAGCCAGCCCGGCGTCGCCGTGCCGGTGACGATCACCTTCCGGGTGTTGAGCAGCGAGCCGGGCGATGTCGAAGGCGTGGCCTCGGCCCTGATCGCCAATGGCTGCCAGGGCCAGCTCGACGTGCTGGTGGAAAGCCAGCCGCAGCAGACCGCGGCCAATTAGGGCCTGCGCCCAGGGGGCGAGATGGACCTGACCCGGCTGCTGATTCACCTGGGCATCTTCCTGCTGCTGAGCGCGGCGGTGATGGTGAAGCGGCCGATCATCGCGCGCAGCCTGATCGGCGGGGTCGGCCTGCTCTGGCTGGTCCGCGCCGCGCTCACGCGCGACGTGACCGACACGATCCTTGGCGGCATCCTCGTCCTGCTCGCCGCCGCGGTGGTCGGCCGCCGTATCTGGCGCGACCGCGCCGTGCGCTTCACGCCCGACGAGCAGCATATGATGGACAGTCTGTTCGACGGACTGCCACGCAGCCGCGCGCGCCATCTGGTCGATCAGGGCGTCTGGATCTCGGGCAAGGCCGGCGACACCCTCACCCGCGAGGGCGAGCCGGTCGATCATCTCTATTATCTGGCCGAGGGCGAGGCGCAGGTGCTCTGTCGCGGCGTCGAGGTTGGTCATTGTGCTGCGGGCGACCTGATCGGCGAGCTGACCGTATTGTCCGGCGAGACCGCGACCGCGACAGTGATCCTGACCCGCCCCTCCCGCTTCTGGTGCGCGCCGGCCGAGGATCTCCGGCCCTATGTCGAGACGCACGAGGATATCCGCCGGGCGATCGAGCATGGCTTCGCCACCGTGCTGAAGGCCAAATTGCGCGCCTCCAACCGCACCATTGCAGAGGCCGCGGGGGCCGTCGGCCCCGCCTGAGGCCCGATGCGCCTTGCCCCTTCTCTTCACGGTCCTTTTCACTTAGCTTGAGCGCTGGACATATCGGGGGGTCGTTATGCTCAGTGCATTTTCCTCGTACCTGCTGGCCGCCGCTTCCAGCACCGCCATGGCGCAGCCACCATCAGCGCAAGCTCCACAAGCGCAAGCCGGCTCGCCCCAGACCATCGTCGTTACCGGGGAGCGCATCGCCGATTTCCGGAACCGGCTGGCCGCCTGCCTCGCCCGCAATTGCCCGCCAAACGAGGATATCGACGCCACCACGGCGCTCGCCGAGATTCTGTTCGACAACGGCGAATATCGGGAAGCGCGCAGCGTCCTGCTGGCCTCGATCGGGCGCAACAGCCGCCATGCGGAACAATATCCCGAGCCGGTTTCGGACCTTTATCGCGCCAATGCGGTCCTCGCCCGCCATCTCGGCTTCGACCAGGACGCGCAGCGCTCGACCTGGGAAATCCTGCATGCGCTCCAGCGCGGCATCCCCGTGGAGGACGGGCGGCATTTCACCGCCAGGCTCGAGGTCGCCGAATCGCTCATCGCCTTCGGCGAATATTACCAGGCGCGGCAGCAGCTTCGCGAGCTGCAGGAGCGGGCGCGGGCGGCCGGACGCGACGACGTCGTGGCGACGGCGGAACTGCGCGAGATCTGGATCCAGTATCTGCAGGGCCCGGACAATGAGGGCATCATCCGGCAGCTGAACACCCTCGCCGCCGCGGCCGAACCGCGCCGCTCCTACGGGGCGAAGATGCTGCTCATCCGGATCTACAATGCGCGGGGCCGGAGAGCCGAGGCGAACCGGCTGATTGCACAGCTCGGCGGAAGCGGAACGCACCGGCGGCTGCTGTTCGCGCCGGACTATTCGGTCAATCAGCAGGACCATGGCGCGGGCGCGTCCACGACCAGCAGGACGATCCAGAACTCGGCCAATACGCAGCCGCCGGTGCAACCGGGCTTGCGCGGACCGACCCAGATGATGGTGGCGAACAATGCCGACCGGATGACCGACAATTTCGACGACCAGATGATCGATGTCGGCTTTCGCATCAAGCCAGACGGGACGGTGGCCGACGTGCAGATCGTCAACCGCAGGGGCACGGCGGGCTGGGACAGTCCTTTGCTGCAGTCCATATCCGGACGCCGTTATGCGATTGCCGAGGACGGGAGCGAAACCTACCGGCTGGAGCGCTACACCTATACATCCGAGCGGCGCACCACCGGCCTGACCTCCACGCGGATCAGCAATCGCTCGCCGCGCGGCCGCGTCGAGTTCCGGGAGCTCAACGAGACGCATATTCCTGCCACGCCGCGGCCCGGGACGCCCTAGCTCACGGCTCACTACTTTCACCTGGGACAAATCGGGGGTTGCCATGCTGATCGCATTTACCTCGTTCCTGCTCACCACCGCTTCGGCCACCGCAACGGTGCAGCCGCAACAGCAGCAACCGCCACCCGGTACGCCGCAAGCCATCGTCGTCGTGGGCGACCGCATCGCCGATCATCGGCGCAGGCTGGCCGCCTGCCTCGCCCGCCATTGCCCCCCGAATGAGGATATCGACGCCACCACGGCGCTGGCCGAGCTGCTGTTCGAGGCGGGCGAATATCGGGACGCGCGCAGCGTGCTGCTGGCCTCGATCGGGCGCAACCGGCGTCATGCGGACCGTTATCCCGAGCCGGTGTCCGAACTTTACCGCGCCAACGCGCTTGTCGCGCGCCATCTGGGCTTCGATGCCGACGCCCGGCGCTCGACCTGGGAAATCCTGCATTCGCTGCAGCGCGGCATCCCCGTGGAGGATGCGCGCCATTTCACCGCGAGGCTGGAAGTCATCGAATCGCTCATCGCCTTCGGCGAATATTATCAGGCGCGGGAGCAGCTTCGCGTGCTGGCGAACCGGGCGCGCGCCGCCGGACGCGACGACGTCGTCGCGGCGACGGAGCTGCGCGGGTTCTGGCTCGCCCACATCCAGGACCCGCACAACAACGACGTCGTCCGGCAACTGACCACGCTCGCCGGCTCGCCGGACGCGCACCGTTCGGTCGGCGCCAAGATGCTGCTGGTTCGAATCTACAATGAGCGCGGGCAGGCGAGAGAGGCCGACGCCCTGATTGCCACCCTCAGCGGGAGGGGGAGCCGCAGGCAGCTGCTCTTCGCACCGCCCTACGAACTGGCGCAGCAGGACAATCCCGAGAACCGGGCCGCAAACGGACGCTCGGTCATGCAGGCACTTGAAAGAGGGGGCAGACCGATCCTGGTAGACAACCTCGCCGATCGCCGGACGGACATTTACGATCAGCTGATCGATGTCGCTTTTCGGATCCGGCCCGACGGGACCGTCGTCGACGTGCAGGTCCTCAACAACAGGGGCGACCCGGGCTGGGCGCCGCCCTTGCTTCGATCCATCGCCGGACGGCGCTACGCCGTTTCGCGGGACGGCAGCGAATCCTACCGGGTGGAGCGCTATTCCTATACCGCGGAGCGGCGCACGCAGGATCTGACCGGCACCCATATCGGCATTCGTTCGCCGCGCGGACGCGTGGAGTTCCGGGAGCTCAGCGAGACGGAAATCCCGGCCACGCCGCGGACCGGCTCAAGCTAGAGCTTCCGGCGGATCACCAGGTTCCGGATCTCCGTCATGTCCTCCATGGCGAAGCGTATGCCCTCACGGCCGAGGCCGCTGTCCTTGACCCCGCCATAGGGCATGTTGTCGACGCGGTAGCTGGGCACGTCGTTGATCACGACGCCGCCGACCTCCAGCCGGTCCCAGGCGTCGAACATCTGGAACAGGTCGCGGGTGAAGATGCCGGCCTGCAGGCCGAACTTGCTGTCGTTGACGATGTCGAGCGCGTGACCGAAGTCGTCGAACGGCATCAGGAAGGCGACCGGGCCGAACGCCTCCTCGATATTGAGCTTCGTGTCGCGACCGACATTTTCGAGCAGGGTCGCCTCGAGCATCGCGCCGTCGCGCTTGCCGCCGCAGAGCAGGGTCGCGCCCTTCGCCACCGCCTCCTGGATCCAGCTGTCGAGCCGCTTCGCCTCGCTTTCCGAGATCATCGGGCCGATGAAGACGTCGCGATCCTTTGGGTCGCCGGCGACGAGAGACCTGGTCTTTTCGACCAGCATGGCGCGGAATTGGTCGTAGATTTGGGTGTGGATCAGGATCCGCTGCACCCCGATGCAGGATTGGCCGGACTGGTAGAAGGCGCCGAAAATGGTCCGCTCCAGCGCGTCGGCGAGGTCGGCGTCCCGGTCGATGATCACCGCCGCATTGCCGCCCAGCTCGAGCACCACCTTCTTCTTGCCGGCCCGCGCCTTGAGGTCCCAGCCGACCGCGGGCGAGCCCGTAAAACTCAGCAATTTCAACCGCTCGTCGGTGGTGAACAGGTCGGCGCCCTCGCGGTGCGCCGGCAGGATCGAGAAGGCGCCCTTCGGCAGGTCGGTCTCGGCCAGCACCTCGCCCATGATGATCGCGCCGAGCGGCGTGCGGCTCGCCGGCTTCATAACGAACGGGCAGCCGACCGCCAAGGCCGGCGCCACCTTGTGGGCCGCCAGATTCAAGGGAAAATTGAACGGCGAAATGAACGAGCAGGGTCCGATCGGCACGCGCTTCCAGATGCCCTGATAGCCCTTGGCGCGGGGGCTGATGTCGAGCGGCTGCACCTCGCCGGTCATCCGCACGCTCTCTTCGGCCGCGATGCGGAAGGTGTCGATCAGCCGGGTGACCTCGCCCTCGCTGTCCTTGATCGGCTTCCCGGCTTCGACGCAGAGCGCATAAGCGAGCTCGTCGAACCTTTCCCTGAAGCGCGTCACGCAATGCTGGAGCACGGCCTGGCGCTGATAGGAGGGCAGCCGCGCCATCGGCTCGGCCGCCGCGACCGCTCCCTCTATGCCAGCGTCGATCGTCGCCGCGTCCGCCTGCGCCACGCGGAAGGCGATCTCGCCCGTATATTTGTCGGTGACCTCGAGATCGGCGTTCGGCTGCTTCGCCTCGTTGTTGAGGTAAAGCGGATAGACGTCCTTCAACCTGGTCATGGCAGCTGCCCCGCCGGTATCACCCTGATCTGATTGGGCGCGCCGCCAACCATCACGATCCCGCCCGGCCCGCCGACTGCGATCAGCCGCCCGTCGTCCCGCGCTCGCGCCAGGAACATCAGATAGGTCGCCCCGACCGCGCAGCATTGCGGGTCCATTTCAGGCACACGATGTGACGTCGCGACGGTGAGCGCCGCCCCGGCTTCGCCCTTCAAAGTGCGCAGGACACGGATGGTGACCGATCCTCGCAGGTCCTCCCGTTGCCGGGCGGTGACGGTGCCGATGACGACCAGCTCAGCCTGCGCCATCTTCTCCTCGAAGGTCGGCTGAACGATGATATTTGCCACGCTGCGATCGCCTGCGCCGAACAGGATCAGAGCCAGCAGCAAATACAGAGCCTTTCTCATCTCCCGGCTTCTCCGCTCTAAAGCTTCGCGCTCAGCGCCTTGATGTCCTTGTTCAGGATCTGGTCGTTCTCTGAATAGTCGACCGGGCAATCGATCAGGTGGACGCCCGGCGTGTCGAGACAATGCTTCAGCAGCCCGGGCAGTTGCGCGGCGCTCTCGACGCGGTGGCCGATGCCGCCATAGCTCTCCGCATATTTGACGAAGTCCGGATTACCGTAGGTCAGGCCGAAATCCGCGAAGCCCATATTGGCCTGCTTCCAGCGGATCATGCCATAGGCGTCGTCGCGCAGGATCAGGACGGTGATGTCGAGCTTCAGGCGGACCGCGGTCTCCATCTCCTGGCTGTTCATCATGAAGCCGCCATCGCCGCAGATCGCCATCACCTTGCGCTCGGGATGGACCATTTTCGAGGCCATGGCGCTCGGCAGGCCCGCGCCCATCGTCGCCAGCGCATTGTCGAGCAGCACCGTGTTCGGCGCCCGCGCCGGATAATTGCGCGCGAACCAGATCTTGTAGACGCCATTGTCGAGGCAGATGATGCCGTCCGCGGGCATCGCCTCGCGGATCCGCTCGACCAGGCAGGGCGGGAAGATGGGGAAACGGTCGTCGCCGCACAAGGAATTGGTGTGCTCCAGCTCGGCACGCCGCGCCGCCAGCATCGCCTCGAAATTCCAGGTCGCGGAAGGGACGATGTCCTCCTTGATCTGCCAGATCGCATTGGCGATGTCGCCGATCACCTCGATCTGCGGGAAATAGACCGGGTCGACCGAGGCCGTGTTGGTCGAGATGTGGATCACCTCGGTGCCGCCGCGCTGCATGAAGAAGGGCGGCTTCTCGATCACGTCATGACCGATATTGACGATGACGTCGGCGGCGCCGATCGCCCGATGGACGAAATCGCCGGCGGAAAGCGCCGCGCAGCCGAGGAATTTCGGATGCGCCTCGTCGATCACCCCCTTGCCGAGCTGGGTGGTGACGAAGGGAATGCCGGTCTTCTCGATGAACTGGAGCAGCATCCGGCTGGTCATCTTGCGGTTCGCGCCGGCGCCGATGACGAGGATCGGCGAGCGCGCGGCCTCCAGCTTCTCGACCGCCGCCCGCACCGCCTTCTCGTCGGCGAGCGGGCGCCGGACCAGGCTGCGCTTCAGCGGCGTCGAGTCCGTCTGCTCCTCGGCAATGTCCTCGGGGAATTCGATATGGGTCGCGCCCGGCTTCTCTTCCTCGGCGAGGCGGAAAGCCTCGCGCAGCCGGCTCGGGATATTGTCGGCGCTGGCCAGCTGGTGGCTGAACTTGGTGACCGGCCCCATCATCTCGACCACGTCGATGATCTGGAAACGGCCCTGCTTCGATTTCTTGATCGGCTTCTGGCCGGTGATCATCAGGATCGGCATGCCGCCCAGCTGGGCATAGGCGGCTGCGGTCACGAAATTGGTGGCACCCGGCCCGAGCGTGGCGACACAGACCCCGGTCTTGCCGGTGTGGCGGCCATAGGTCGCGGCCATGAAGCCCGCGCCCTGCTCATGGCGGGTGAGGATCAGCTTGATCCGTGTGGAGCGCGAGAGACTGTCCAGAAAGTCCAGATTCTCCTCGCCCGGCACGCCGAACACATAGTCGACGCCTTCTTCCTCGAGGCAGTGGATGAACAGGTCAGAAGCCTTGGTCATTCGCGCTCGCTCCGCTCGCTGGAATGGACTCTGGACGGCCGCTCCAAGCCGGGCGGAAGGCCCCCCGAAGCGCACGGAAAGCAAGCTCTACCGGGCTTTGTTTCGGCTGTCACCAAGGCCTTGCGGACCGTCTTTGCAGCTTGCATGCACAGGGCCCCTGCCCCATAGTCCGAGGCGACTTCTTTGGCCGAAAACTGGGCGGCACGGAGGGCAGTTTGGGGGGCAGCCGAACAGTTGCGATCGGTCTCGGGGCCCTGGGCGCCGCCGCACTCGTCGCCCTGATCCTGCTGCTCCAGCCAATGCATGCGCAGGCGGTCCAGCCCGCGGTCAACATCGCTCCCGGAAACTATGTCGGCGTCGCCACCTGCGGCGGCACCACGTGCCACGGCCGCAGCCAGGGCGACGGCCCGCACGTCCGCCAGGACGAGATCATGCTCTGGCAGGATCCGGCGACCCCTGCCGGCGCCCACAGCCGGGCCTATGCAGTGCTGCGCGAGCCTCGCTCCCGGGCGATTGCCGAGCGGCTCGGCATCGGCGAGGCCACGGGCGCGCCGATGTGCCTTGGCTGCCACGCCACGCCGGCCGGACCGCGCGGCGTCCGCTTCCAGACCACTGACGGGGTCGGCTGCGAAAGCTGCCACGGCCCGGCCTCCGGCTGGCTGGCCAGCCATTATGCGGTCGGCGGCACCCACGCCGCCAATGTCCGCAACGGCCTCGTTCCGCTCGACAATGCGCAGGCGCGGGCGGACCGCTGCCTCAACTGCCACTTCGGTTCCGCCACCGAGAACCAGTTCGTCACGCACAGGATCATGGCCGCCGGCCATCCGCGGATCAGCTTCGAGCTCGACCTCTTCACCACGCTGCAGCAGCATTACACGGTCGACCAGGACTATCGGGACCGCGGCAAGAATCTCGCGGCCGGGACCCAGGTCTGGGCGACCGGCCAGGCGATGGCGCTGGAGCGCTCGCTGTCGCTGTTCGTCTCGGCGCGCGGCAGCGACGGTATCTTCCCCGAATTCTATTTCTTCGACTGCCACTCCTGCCACCGGCAGATTTCGGACGATCCCCGTTTCCGCCCCGGCGCGGTCGCCAATCCGGGGCGGCCGATCCCTTCAGGCATGCCGCCTTACAATGACGAGAATATGATCATGCTCTCGGCGGCGGCGCGGGTGGTGGCGCCGGGCCTCGCCGCGCAGTTCGACCGCGACAGCCGGGCCTTCCACCAGGCGATGGGCCAGGGCCGCCAGGCCGCGATCGCCGCGGCCGGGCGGCTGCGCGCGACGCTCCGCCAGCTCGCCAATGCCTTTGCCGCCGCCGACATGGGCCGCAACACCACCTTTGCGATCATCGACACGATCACCAGCCAGGCGATCAGCGGCCGCTTCACCGATTATGCGGGCTCGGTGCAGGCGGTGATGGCGACCGACACCTTGCTCTCGGCACTGGTCAGCGGCGGGCATGTGCCGCTGGCGACGGCCAATTCCATCCGCGTGGACATCAACGGCGCCTATCGTGCCGTCCATGATCCCAATGCCTATGATCCGGGAGGTTTCCGGGCGAGCCTCGGCCGCGCCGCGGCTGCCATTAGACGGTTGAGATGACCCTGTGATGATGCGTAACACTGCCTCCACGATCGCCATCGCCTCGTTGCTTCTCGCCTCGTGCGGCGGCGGCGGCACCAGCAGCGCCGGGCCTGTGCCCGGCCCGGTGCCGCCGGCCGCGACGCGCCTGATCGCCGATCCGGCACAGGTCGCCCTCACCGTGGCGGATGTGCAGCAGGTCATCGCCCAGGCGGTGGCCGAAGCGCAGGCGCGGGCGCGGCCGGCGACCATCGTCGTCGTCGACCGGGTCGGCAACGTGCTCGCCGCCTTCCAGATGACCGGCGCGAATACCGGCCTCGCCGTCCCCTCCTCGCCGAGCGGGACAAACCACGATCTGCAGGGCGTGAACGTGCCCGGCGGCGCCGTGGCCGGCGCGATCTCCAAGGCGATCACCGGCGCCTATCTCTCCTCCGCAGGCAACGCTTTCTCGACCCGCACCGCAAGCCAGATCGTCCAGCAGCATTTCCCGCCCTCGGTCGCCGCGCAGGGGCTGGAGAGCGGACCTCTGTTCGGCGTGCAGTTCAGCCAGCTGCCCTGCTCCGATCTCTCCACCCGCTTCGCCCCGGGCGGCCCGGCGCCATTCATCGGCCCGAAGCGCTCGCCGCTCGGCCTCTCCGCCGATGCCGGCGGCTTCCCGCTCTACAAGAATGGCGTGGTGGTCGGCGGCGTCGGGGTGATGGCGGACGGGGTCTACAGCTTCGATCCCGAAATCCAGGACGTCGACCATGACGACGAGGAGGCGATCGCCCTCGCCGCCACCCAGAATTTCGCGGCCGCGGCGGAGATCCAGGCGAACCGGATCAGCGTCGACGGCACGACTTTGCGCTTTTCCGATGCGACCACGGCCGATCTCCGTGCCGGGGCGACGCCGGCCTTTGCCAGCCTGATCCCCGGCGTCGGCACCTTGATCGCCGTCAACGGCTATACCGCGGGCCCGATCATTGCGGGCACGCCCTACGGCACCGAAGCCTCGGGCATCCGCCTCGCCACCGCGGCCGAATTCGCCAACCCCGACGCCTATATCCTCACCAACGGCGCTGGCGCGAACCGCTCTTTCCAGCACATTGGGATCCTAAGCTTAGAATTCCACGTGGACAAGTTGTCGCGGCCGCTTCTATAGTGTCACCTAAATACTAGTGACTCCAGCGTAACTGGACTGGCCACAGTTAGGCCGCAAATGTAATCACACTGGCTCACCTTCGGGTGGGCCTTTCTGCGTTCGCGAGTGGACCCGATAAGCTCATGGAGCGGCGTAACCGTCGCACAGGAAGGACAGAGAAAGCGCGGATCTGGGAAGTGACGGACAGAACGGTCAGGACCTGGATTGGGGAGGCGGTTGCCGCCGCTGCTGCTGACGGTGTGACGTTCTCTGTTCCGGTCACACCACATACGTTCCGCCATTCCTATGCGATGCACATGCTGTATGCCGGTATACCGCTGAAAGTTCTGCAAAGCCTGATGGGACATAAGTCCATCAGTTCAACGGAAGTCTACACGAAGGTTTTTGCGCTGGATGTGGCTGCCCGGCACCGGGTGCAGTTTGCGATGCCGGAGTCTGATGCGGTTGCGATGCTGAAACAATTATCCTGAGAATAAATGCCTTGGCCTTTATATGGAAATGTGGAACTGAGTGGATATGCTGTTTTTGTCTGTTAAACAGAGAAGCTGGCTGTTATCCACTGAGAAGCGAACGAAACAGTCGGGAAAATCTCCCATTATCGTAGAGATCCGCATTATTAATCTCAGGAGCCTGTGTAGCGTTTATAGGAAGTAGTGTTCTGTCATGATGCCTGCAAGCGGTAACGAAAACGATTTGAATATGCCTTCAGGAACAATAGAAATCTTCGTGCGGTGTTACGTTGAAGTGGAGCGGATTATGTCAGCAATGGACAGAACAACCTAATGAACACAGAACCATGATGTGGTCTGTCCTTTTACAGCCAGTAGTGCTCGCCGCAGTCGAGCGACAGGGCGAAGCCCTCGGCTGGTTGCCCTCGCCGCTGGGCTGGCGGCCGTCTATGGCCCTGCAAACGCGCCAGAAACGCCGTCGAAGCCGTGTGCGAGACACCGCGGCCGGCCGCCGGCGTTGTGGATACCTCGCGGAAAACTTGGCCCTCACTGACAGATGAGGGGCGGACGTTGACACTTGAGGGGCCGACTCACCCGGCGCGGCGTTGACAGATGAGGGGCAGGCTCGATTTCGGCCGGCGACGTGGAGCTGGCCAGCCTCGCAAATCGGCGAAAACGCCTGATTTTACGCGAGTTTCCCACAGATGATGTGGACAAGCCTGGGGATAAGTGCCCTGCGGTATTGACACTTGAGGGGCGCGACTACTGACAGATGAGGGGCGCGATCCTTGACACTTGAGGGGCAGAGTGCTGACAGATGAGGGGCGCACCTATTGACATTTGAGGGGCTGTCCACAGGCAGAAAATCCAGCATTTGCAAGGGTTTCCGCCCGTTTTTCGGCCACCGCTAACCTGTCTTTTAACCTGCTTTTAAACCAATATTTATAAACCTTGTTTTTAACCAGGGCTGCGCCCTGTGCGCGTGACCGCGCACGCCGAAGGGGGGTGCCCCCCCTTCTCGAACCCTCCCGGTCGAGTGAGCGAGGAAGCACCAGGGAACAGCACTTATATATTCTGCTTACACACGATGCCTGAAAAAACTTCCCTTGGGGTTATCCACTTATCCACGGGGATATTTTTATAATTATTTTTTTTATAGTTTTTAGATCTTCTTTTTTAGAGCGCCTTGTAGGCCTTTATCCATGCTGGTTCTAGAGAAGGTGTTGTGACAAATTGCCCTTTCAGTGTGACAAATCACCCTCAAATGACAGTCCTGTCTGTGACAAATTGCCCTTAACCCTGTGACAAATTGCCCTCAGAAGAAGCTGTTTTTTCACAAAGTTATCCCTGCTTATTGACTCTTTTTTATTTAGTGTGACAATCTAAAAACTTGTCACACTTCACATGGATCTGTCATGGCGGAAACAGCGGTTATCAATCACAAGAAACGTAAAAATAGCCCGCGAATCGTCCAGTCAAACGACCTCACTGAGGCGGCATATAGTCTCTCCCGGGATCAAAAACGTATGCTGTATCTGTTCGTTGACCAGATCAGAAAATCTGATGGCACCCTACAGGAACATGACGGTATCTGCGAGATCCATGTTGCTAAATATGCTGAAATATTCGGATTGACCTCTGCGGAAGCCAGTAAGGATATACGGCAGGCATTGAAGAGTTTCGCGGGGAAGGAAGTGGTTTTTTATCGCCCTGAAGAGGATGCCGGCGATGAAAAAGGCTATGAATCTTTTCCTTGGTTTATCAAACGTGCGCACAGTCCATCCAGAGGGCTTTACAGTGTACATATCAACCCATATCTCATTCCCTTCTTTATCGGGTTACAGAACCGGTTTACGCAGTTTCGGCTTAGTGAAACAAAAGAAATCACCAATCCGTATGCCATGCGTTTATACGAATCCCTGTGTCAGTATCGTAAGCCGGATGGCTCAGGCATCGTCTCTCTGAAAATCGACTGGATCATAGAGCGTTACCAGCTGCCTCAAAGTTACCAGCGTATGCCTGACTTCCGCCGCCGCTTCCTGCAGGTCTGTGTTAATGAGATCAACAGCAGAACTCCAATGCGCCTCTCATACATTGAGAAAAAGAAAGGCCGCCAGACGACTCATATCGTATTTTCCTTCCGCGATATCACTTCCATGACGACAGGATAGTCTGAGGGTTATCTGTCACAGATTTGAGGGTGGTTCGTCACATTTGTTCTGACCTACTGAGGGTAATTTGTCACAGTTTTGCTGTTTCCTTCAGCCTGCATGGATTTTCTCATACTTTTTGAACTGTAATTTTTAAGGAAGCCAAATTTGAGGGCAGTTTGTCACAGTTGATTTCCTTCTCTTTCCCTTCGTCATGTGACTTGATATCGGGGGTTAGTTCGTCATCATTGATGAGGGTTGATTATCACAGTTTATTACTCTGAATTGGCTATCCGCGTGTGTACCTCTACCTGGAGTTTTTCCCACGGTGGATATTTCTTCTTGCGCTGAGCGTAAGAGCTATCTGACAGAACAGTTCTTCTTTGCTTCCTCGCCAGTTCGCTCGCTATGCTCGGTTACACGGCTGCGGCGAGCGCTAGTGATAATAAGTGACTGAGGTATGTGCTCTTCTTATCTCCTTTTGTAGTGTTGCTCTTATTTTAAACAACTTTGCGGTTTTTTGATGACTTTGCGATTTTGTTGTTGCTTTGCAGTAAATTGCAAGATTTAATAAAAAAACGCAAAGCAATGATTAAAGGATGTTCAGAATGAAACTCATGGAAACACTTAACCAGTGCATAAACGCTGGTCATGAAATGACGAAGGCTATCGCCATTGCACAGTTTAATGATGACAGCCCGGAAGCGAGGAAAATAACCCGGCGCTGGAGAATAGGTGAAGCAGCGGATTTAGTTGGGGTTTCTTCTCAGGCTATCAGAGATGCCGAGAAAGCAGGGCGACTACCGCACCCGGATATGGAAATTCGAGGACGGGTTGAGCAACGTGTTGGTTATACAATTGAACAAATTAATCATATGCGTGATGTGTTTGGTACGCGATTGCGACGTGCTGAAGACGTATTTCCACCGGTGATCGGGGTTGCTGCCCATAAAGGAGGCGTTTACAAAACCTCAGTTTCTGTTCATCTTGCTCAGGATCTGGCTCTGAAGGGGCTACGTGTTTTGCTCGTGGAAGGTAACGACCCCCAGGGAACAGCCTCAATGTATCACGGATGGGTACCAGATCTTCATATTCATGCAGAAGACACTCTCCTGCCTTTCTATCTTGGGGAAAAGGACGATGTCACTTATGCAATAAAGCCCACTTGCTGGCCGGGGCTTGACATTATTCCTTCCTGTCTGGCTCTGCACCGTATTGAAACTGAGTTAATGGGCAAATTTGATGAAGGTAAACTGCCCACCGATCCACACCTGATGCTCCGACTGGCCATTGAAACTGTTGCTCATGACTATGATGTCATAGTTATTGACAGCGCGCCTAACCTGGGTATCGGCACGATTAATGTCGTATGTGCTGGGGAAAG
>JADMIO011006386.1_pt1 | contig 42504 bp, 41 predicted proteins | sample 8958161 | NCBI WGS metagenome assembly JADMIO01 (sample SAMN16585339, study PRJNA669376) | soil metagenome | isolation source: Crop rotation soil | place: USA: Cullars Rotation, Alabama | collected 2011 | reverse complement strand
GGTTCCGACAGGGACCCGCCGTTTCTCCACGAAGAAGGGCTTCCAGACCATGTGTCCCCTCGAGATAGGAGCTCGAGATGACGGATCTGGAAGCCCTTGTTGTCGCAGCGTATGTGTTCGCGGACGAGTATCGGGTCCCTGCGCGCGGCGGGCGGCGGCCGCTTGTGAGCGACGCGGAGCTTGTTGGGTTGGCGGTTGCGCAGGCCGCGATCGGGATCAGCTCGGATCGGCAGTTCCTCGGTCTGATCGGCCGGGTGTTGCCGGGTTGGTTCCCGCACCTGCCCGACCAGTCGCAGTACAACCGGCGCTTGCGCGGCCTGGTCGAGCTGATCAGCCACGTGCAGCAGCGGCTCGCGCGCTGGCTCGACGCCGGCGGTGTTCGGCTTAGCGACGGGACGCTGCTCGCGGTCGCCAGCTATCCCGGCTGCGCGCAAAGGAGTGAGTTCGCCGGCTTCGCCCGCTACGGCTACGCCAAGTCGCACCATCGCTACGTCTGGGGCGTGCGTCTTGTGCTGCTGACCGACAGCGCCGGGCTGCCGCTCGGCTACACAATCGTGCCGGCCAACGAGAAGGAGTACGAGCCGCTCGCCGATCTGCTCACCGGCACACCCAGCACGGTCGTGATTGGCGACAAAGGCTTCTGGGGCCGCGACTACGCCGCCCGGCTTGCCAGCTTCGGCACGACGCTGCTCACGCCAAACAAGACACGCACCGCCGCCAACCTCGGCCGCGAGCGGGCGCTCGCCTCAACACGGCTGGTGATCGAGAGTGTCTTCTCCAACCTGAAAGAACAAATGCGCATGGAGCGACACCCGGCCCGCACACCAGCCGGGCTCGCCGTCCGGATCGCCCAACGCATCCCCGCCCTCACCCTCGGCATGCTGCTCAACAGACTCAACGGCCGCCCAGCACGCGCACTGGCCGCCTACGACGGCCGCTGAATCACATCAACCCTCTAAAAGCTGCAGCCTCCGGAGAAGCAATCGTCCGGCGTATTGCCCTCGACAGTCGAGTGGTGGAGCGTGACGAACCCCGGTCCGAAGAAGTCGGGGCTGGCGACGCCGCCGCCTCCGCTGAACGCGCCGCCGTTCTCCGTGTTGTCCGAGATCACGCTCTTGTTCAGCGTCAACAGCGCGCCGCCGGCGGTGTTCCCGGTGCCCGTGCCGCTCGCGATTCCGCCGCCGCCCGCGCCGGTGTTGTGATCGACGACGCTGCTGTTCACGGTGAGCGTGCCGCCGTGGTTCAGGATCCCGCCTCCGCCCCCCGTGCTCGTGTTCCAACTCACCTCGCTGTTGTTCAGCGTTGCTTCTCCGAGTGGGCCGAGATCCGGCGTGCCAGTGGCGATGCCGCCGCCGCCGGCGCCGGAGAAGTTCCCGGTCACGAGCACGCCGTTGAGCGTCAGGCTGCCTTCGCGGTTGAAGATCCCGCCGCCGGGCCCCTGGACCTTGCCTCCCGAGACGGTCACGCTGTTCAACGTCAGGCTTCCGCCGGACGCACCGTCGATCTCGAAGATCCTGAACCGCGTGCTGTTGCCCGCGATCGTCGCTCCGTGCCCGTTCACGGTGATCGCTGCGAGGACCAACGGCAGCCCGTTGCCGCCGTCGGTCGTGTTGTTCGTGGCGATCAACGAGTACGTGAACTGCTCGCCAGGTTGATCTGACCGCCACCCGCGGCGTTTGCCGCCGCAGCAAAGACGATCGCGGCGGCGAACCATTTGTGCATGGCAAACCTCCTTGGGTCCAGCCTTCCCCGTGCCGATGCGAACCCGTTCCGGAGGTTCCGCGCGATTGTCCCGCAATCGCGACGGCGGCCAAAGCGCGCGCCTAGTCGGGATTCGGCAGCATGAAGTCGCGAATCGTCGCGACGAGATCCTGGTACGAGGCGATGAACGTCCGCAGCGTCCGGCGCGTCGCACCGAAGTCGTCGAACTCGTCGATCGTCATCCCGTCCGGCTCGTAGGCGCGCACGAAGTCCGGCACCTTCGCCGTGAGCTCCTCGAGTGCGTGCTCCGGCACGGGCTCGTGGAACCGCGGCTTCACGCCGATGTCCGACGCGTTGAAGAGCCGCTGCCACTTGTAGGGGATCGTGAGCACGATGTCGCCGCCGATCAGCTGCGACCAGTGGAGGTGGTTGCGATACGCGGCGGCGAGCAGGCGTGCGTGGTAGCCGCGCTCCTTGTAGATCGGGTACGCGCGCTTCACGCACGCGATGCCGGCCCAGTTGACGACACCGGGTGTCAGCAGCGTCCCCGCCTTCGCGGCCGCGATCTCGAGCCAGTCGTCGAGGCGGCCGACCATGATCGTGCACACCGGCGTCATGTCGTCGACGCGGCCGCGCCGCTCGAGGCCGCGCTCGACCGCGGCGCCGACCGCGAGCGCCTGCGGAACCGTGAAGCAGACGGTCGCGTTGACGGTCACGCCCTGCGCCGTCAGCTCCTCGATCGCGGCGATGCCTGCGCGCGTCGCCGGGATCTTCACCTGCATGTTCGGCGAGAGTGAGGCGAAGTGCAGGCCCTGTTCGACGAGCCGGTCGGCGTCGCGGTAGAGCTTCGGGTTCGTCTGGATCGAGAGCCGCCCCTTTCCGAGCAGCAACTGCGACGCCTTTGCCGCCATCTCCTCGATCAGCAGCCACGCAATCTCATCCTCGGTCGCGCGCGCGTTGGTCGCGATCATCTCCGCGATCCGGTCGCGCCACAGAGGCATCTCCTTCTGCAGCACCTCGCCGACGATCGTCGGGTTCGACGTCGCCCCGGTCGCGCCGTGCTCGATCGCATACGTCAATTCCTCGATCGAGCACGAGTCGTTCCAGTAGTCGGTCGCGGTCGTGGTGACCGTCTCGTGCAGTGGGCTCTTGACGTCGGCGCTCGTGCTCACAGGAACCTCCGCTCGGAAAGCTTCGCATGCTCGTACTCCTCGCGCGCCGCCCGCACCGTGGCAGTCTCGGAGACCTCCGCAACCGGGACGTCCCACCAGCTCTCGTAGCTCGGCACCCCGCGCGCGCGATCCGTCGCGACGGCGATCACCGTCACGCCTGCCTCACCCTTCGTCCTCTCGAGTGCGTCGCGCAGCTCGGCGAGGGACTCGGCGCGCACGACGTGCGCGCCGAGCGACGCCGCGTTCGCGGCGAGGTCGACCTCGGCGTTCAGCGCGGTGCCGAACCCGTCGGTGCCGAGCGACCGCGACAACGAGCCGATCGACGCGTAGCCGCGGTTGTCGACGAGGACGATCGTCAGCTTCACGTTCTGCTCGACGGCCGTGACGAGCTCACCCGGGAGCATCAGGTACGACCCGTCGCCGACGAGCACGTAGACCTCGCGCTCCGGCGCCGCCAGCTTCACGCCCATCCCGCCCGGGATCTCGTACCCCATGCACGAGTAGCCGTACTCGACGTGGTAGCCCTTCGGGTCGCGCGTCCGCCAGAGCTTGTGGAGGTCGCCCGGCATTGAGCCCGCGGCGCAGACGACGACGTCCTGCGGACGCGACGCGGCGTTGACGGCGCCGATCACGGCACTCTGCGCGAGCGGTGCCTCGTCGACCGCGTACAGCCGCGCCACCTCCTCGTCCCACTCGCGCACGAGGCGCGCGCACTCGTCGCGATACGCCTCGTCCACGGCGACGCCGTCGAGCTGCTCGAGCGTCGCGCGCGCGTCGCCGACGAGCGCGATCCCCGCGTGCTTCGCGGCGTCGAACTCGGCGACGTTGACGTTGACGAACCGGACGTCGGGATTGCGGAACGCCGTCTTCGACGCCGTCGTGAAGTCGCTGTAGCGCGTGCCGATCCCGATCACGAGGTCCGCGTCCGCGGCGATGCGGTTGGCTGCGAACGTGCCGGTCGCGCCGATCGCGCCGAGGTTCGACGGATGGTCGTACGGCAGGGACCCCTTCCCCGCCTGCGTCTCGCCGACGGGGATGCCGGTGCGCTCGCAGAACGCGCGCAACGCATCCGTCGCCTCCGAGTACACGACGCCGCCGCCCGCCACGATCAGCGGGCGCCGCGCGCGCTTGATCGCGTCGATCGCCGCTTCGAGCGCAGCCGCATCCGGAAGCGGGCGCGGCACGTGCCACACGCGCTCCTCGAGGAACTCCGGCGGCACGTCGAACGCCTCGGCCTGCACGTCCTGCGGGAACGCGAGCGTGACGGCGCCCGTCTCCGACGGGCTCGTGAGCGTGCGCATCGCTGCGAGCGCCGCCTGCACGACCTGCTCCGGCCGCTCGATCCGATCGAAGTACCGCGAGACGGGGATGAAGCAGTCGTTGACGGAGACGTCGCCGCGCCCCGGCACCTCCAGTTGCTGCAGCACGGGATCCGGGAGTCGCGAGGCGAAGACGTCGCCGGGCAGCAGCAGCACCGGCAGGCGGTTGACCGTGGCGAGCGCGGCGCCGGTGACCATGTTCGTCGCTCCGGGGCCGATCGAGCTCGTGCACGCGAACGCGCCGAGCCGGTTCAGCTGCCGCGCGTAGCCGACGGCGGCGTGCACCATCGACTGCTCGTTTCGCGCGGGGATGAAGCGCAGCAGGTCCGGCCGCTCGTGGAGAGCCTGGCCGATCCCGGCGACGTTGCCGTGCCCGAAGATCCCGAAGCAGCCGCCGAAGAAGCGGCGCCGCTCGCCGTCGCGCTCGACGACCTGGGCCGCGAGGAAGCGGACGAGCGCCTGCGCAGCCGTCAGGCGCATCTATAACTCCCCTCGTGCTCCGCGTCCGCAGCCACGCACCCGACGAGGGCGGGACGCTCGTGCAGGTTCAGATGGAGTACGTCGGCTTCGAGGCCGTGCGGCTCGGCCGTCGGGTCGAGCGGCGCGACGACGAGCGCGAGACGTGCGTCGTGCTGCTCTCCGGGCAGGCGATTCTCCACGGGCTCGGCGAGGCCGCGCGCGCGACGCCCTTCGACGGTCCCCCGGTCGCGCTCTACGTGCCGCCGCGCGTGACCTGGTGGGCCGAGGGCATCGGCGAGCTCGCGATCTGCAGCGCGCCCGCGCAGGGGACGCTCGAGCCGCGGCTGCTCGACTCGCCCGACCTGCTGACGCGCGGCGAGGGCACCGAGGAGCGGTTCATCGCGAACATCCTCATGGAGTCCGAGCCCGCGGAGTCGCTGCTCGTCACAGAGGTGGTCACGCCCGCCGGCCACTGGTCGAGCTACCCGCCGCACAAGCACGACACCGACGCCATGCCCGACGAGGCGATGCTCGAGGAGACCTACTACCACCGGCTCCGCGACGGCGCCGGCTTCGCGTTCCAGCGCGTCTACACCGACGACGGCACGCTCGACGAGGGCGTCGCCGTGCAGGACGGCGACGTCGTGCTCGTGCCGCGCGGTTATCACCCGGTCGCCGGCGATCCGCGCGCCGACCTGTACTACCTCAACGTCATGGCCGGCCCGGTGCGCGCCTGGCGCGTCACCGTTGCGCCTGGTTACTGACAGCCGCATGACCGGCGGACGACGAGCTCGACGGGAAGCCGCACCTCGGCGGGCTGCGGCACGGCGGTTGCCTGGAGGGCGTGCAGGAGGAGCGACGCGGCAAGGCGGCCCATCTCCTCCTCGTTCCGGCGCAGAGCCGTCAACGGCGGATCGAGGAGGTCGCCGTACGGCGGGTCGTCGAACGACGCGAGCGCGACGTCCTCGGGAACGTGCAGGCCGCGCCGCCGGCACGCGCCGAGCGCACCGAGCGCGAACGACTCGCCCGCGGTGACGACGGCGGTCGGCGGCCGGTCGAGCGCGAGCAACCGGTCCATCGCCTCGGCGCCGCTGTGCGCCGACCACGTCTTCGCACCGAACTGCATGTAGTCGTCGCGCTCGACGAGGCCGAGCTCGCGCACCGCCGCGCGGTACCCGTCGAGCCGTTCCGTCCCGGACGTCAGCCCGGCCGGGCCGCCGATGAACGCGACGCGCTCGTGCCCGTGCCCGCACAGGTGCTCGACGAGCAGCCGCATCCCGGCCACGTTCGCCCGCGTGACGTTGCCGACGCCCCGGTTGAGGACGATGTTGTCGTAGTAGACGGTCGGCACCTGCGGCTCCGTGGTCGAGCCGCCGTAGGTCGCGACGAGGACACCGGCCACGCGGTGCTCGAGGAGCGTCTGCAGTGCCTCCGCCTCGCGCGCCGCCTCGCGCTCCGTGTCCATGACGAGCACGGCGATGCCGTTCTGCTCGAACACGCCCTGCGCACCCTTGACGACGCGGCTGTAGAACGGCGCGGCGATGTCCGGGACGACGATGCCGACGATGCTCGCGGTCTGCTTTCGCAGGGACTGCGCGAGCCGGTTCGGGCGGTAGCCGAGGCCGCGTGCCGCCTCGCGCACGCGGAGCTTCGTCGATTCGCTGATGCGCGGGCTCTCCTGCAACGCACGGGAGGCGGTCGACGTGGCGACGTGTGCAGCGCGCGCGACGTCCGCGAGGGTCGGCTGGCGCTCAGCTTCCATTCCGCGCCCCCCGCACGAGCTCGAGCAGCTCGTCCACGATGCCCGGTGCCGCGCAAAGGACGGACTTGCCCTCGAACCGGACGGCCGCCCCTGCCTCGCGAGCAATCAGCGTGCCGGCGTGACAGTCGATCGGCCCGAACTCTCCGATCAGCGTCGCGAGCGCACGGCCCGCGCCGACGCTCGCGAGCGAGAGCGCGTTCGAGCCCATGATCCGCGTGACGCAGCCGGCGTCCGACAACCGCCCCATCAGCGTCGGCAGCCCGTTCCACACCCACTGCATCGTCAGCTCCGTGAGGAAGATCCCGCCGACCAGCGTGCCCGTGTCGACGCACCGCATCGGCTCGCCGTCGCGCCGCGCACCAAGGCCGCGAACGGCCGAGAGAACTTCGCGCCGGTACGGATCTGCGACTGCGCCGACCGCTGCGCCCTCCTCGTCGAGGACTGCGCAGCTGAACGACGACCACGGCAGTCCGTGCACGTAGTTCGTCGTGCCGTCGACCGGGTCGATGTACCACGTCGCGGCCGCGCCGTCAGCGTCGGTCGCGCCGAACTCCTCGCCGACGATGCGATCGTCGGGGAAGCGGGCGGCCACCGCGTCGCGCACGTGCCGCTCGACCGCGAGATCGGTTTCGGTGACCCAGTCGGCGTCGTTCGTCTTCGTCGCGATCTCGTCGCGCTGCGGCCGCGTCGGAATCCGGTCGATCGCCCACCGTGCGAGCTTCTCGACGAGCTCCGCGCGTGCGTCCAGCTCCGCCGCGGTCAGCACACCCGCTCCAGCAGGTCGACGAGGTCGGCGACGCGATTTGTGATCACTGCGTCGACGCCGACGTCGAGGCAGCGCTGCATGTCCTCGCGCCGGTCGATCGTCCAGACGGAGACGCCCGTGCCCCGGGCGTGCATCCGCTCGACCTCCCCGGGCCGGCGCGCGAGCACTCGGCCGCTCGGGTTCCAGAGCTCGGCGCCGAGCTCGTCGAGCAGCGAGTCGGGACAGGGGCCGTCGCCGGTCCACGTGCAGGCGATCCGCACCTCGGGCTCGCGCGCACGTAACGCACGGTGGGCCGTATAGCACTCGCCGGAGAAGATGCAGCGCTCGAGCGCGCCGGCCTCGAGCACGACGTCGAGCGCCGGCTCGGCAACCGCGGGCTCCTCGTAGTCGACCATCACCTGCACGGAGGGCGGGATCGCCGCGAGCGCCTGGGCGAGGTCGGGGATGCCGAGCGCGCGCACGTCGTCCGCCGCCAGCTCCCCGACCGGACGGGTGACTCCCCAGAGGCGCTCGAGCGTCGGGTCGTGCACGACGACGGGCTCGCCGTCCGCGCTGCAGCGCACGTCGAGCTCGATCATGTCGGCGCCTGCTGCGACCGCAGCCGAGAAGGCGGCAAGTGTGTTCTCGCGCTCCGTGACGGGGTCGCCGCGGTGGGCGATCACGAGGACGCTCACGGCTCCGCTTGCAGCGAGCCGTCGCGGTAGAGCACGGCCCGGGTGAAGCGGATGCGGGGCCGCTCGGACGCCGCCAGCTCCGGAGCGACGAACGCGCGCGCCTCGTCGGCGCCGACCTTGAGGACGAGCTCCTTGTAGTGGCCGCGCGGGATCTCGCGCACCACCGTCGCCTCGGCGCCGTCGCCGTTCGCCGCGATCGCGACGTCCTCGGGGCGAATACCGACCTCGAGCGTCCCGCCGCCGTTGCGCGAGACGCCGTCGCACGGGACGCGCGTCCCGTCTTCGAGCTCGATCGCGCCGTCGTGCACCGTCGCGCGATAGAAGTTCATCGCCCCCACGAAGCTCGCGACGAAGTGCGTCGCCGGCTCGCGGTAGAGCGTGCGCGGATCGGCGTACTGCTCGACCTTGCCGCCCGACATCACCGCGATGCGGTCGGAGATCGAGAGCGCCTCGTCCTGGTCGTGCGTGACGAAGACCGTCGTGATCCCGATCCGCTGCTGGATCTCGCGGATGTCCTCGCGCACGCGCACGCGGAGCTTCGCGTCGAGGTTCGACAGCGGCTCGTCGAGCAGCAGCACCTTCGGCTCGAGCACGAGTGCACGGGCCAGCGCGACACGCTGCTGCTCGCCACCGGAGATCCGCGCCGGGTAGCTGTTCACATGGTGAGTCAGCCCGACGAGCTCGAGGACGCTCTCGACGCGGGAACGGATCTCGGCTTTCGGCAGCTTGCGCAGCTTCAGACCGAACGCGACGTTCTTGAACACCGTCATGTGCGGCCAGAGCGCGTAGTTCTGGAACACCATCGCGGTCGGACGCCGCTCGGGCGCGAGCGTGCTGACGTCGGCGCCGTCGATCAGGATCTGGCCCGCGTCCGGCTGGAGGAAGCCGCCGATCATCCTGAGCGTCGTCGTCTTGCCGCAGCCGGACGGCCCGAGCAGGCACGTCAGCTCGCCCGCATGAACCTCGAGCTGCATGTCGGCGACGATCGTGCGGCCGCCAAGGTCCTTCGACACGTGGTCGATCAGCAGGCCGGCGGGACGAGCTTCGCTCATCGGATCTGGAACCCCTCTGCGAGCCGCCCGCCCATCACGTGCTTGCGCGCGAACGACATCAGGACGACGGACGGGATGGCGAGCAGGATCGAGAACACGGCCGCAGCCTGCTCCGGATAGTTGAGGACGAGCGTGTACATCTCGGTCGGCATCGTGATGTAGTTCGGGATGCCGACGAGGAAGGTGCCCTGCGCCTCGTCGAAGGCCGCGAGGAACGAGAGGATCATGGCGACGAAGATCCCCGGCGCGGCGAGCGGGAACGTGACGCGGAAGAACACGCGCAACGGTCCGGCGCCGACGTCGCGCGCCGCTTCTTCGAGGCTCCGCGGGACGGACGAGAACGCAGCGGTCGGGATCCACGTCATGAACACGATCGTCCCGATCAGCTGCACGATCACGACGCCCATGAACGTTCCCATCAGGTTGAGCGAATAGAAGACGCCCGCCATCGACACGTAGAGGCCGATCTTGGGGAACGCATTCGTCGCGAACAGCGACACGAGCAGCACGCGCCGGCCGGGGAAGTTGAACCGCGAGAACGCATACGCCGCCGGAACGCAGATGATCGCCGACGCGATCGTCACGACGATCGCGAACTCGAAGCTGAGGCGGATCGAGCGGCCGAGCGTCTTGTCGTCGAACACCGACCGCCACCACTGGAGCGTCCAGTGGCTCGGAAGGAATTGCGGAAACTGCCAGAGCCCGGAGAACGCGCGCAGCATCAGCCAGACGAGCGGGCCGACCATGAAGAGCAGGAGCGCGGCAACGAGCGCGATGCCGAGCACCCGCATCGACATCGACCACGGCGTCATCCGCCTGCGGCGGTTCGCCCGCGCGACCGGCAGCTCGGCCTGCTCGAGGCCTCCGAGCGCGACGCCCTGCTGCTCAACGGCGCTCATGTCGTCGAGCTCGCACGCTTCGCCGCGCGGACGTTCGCCCAGACGTAGATCGTCCCGATCCCCGCGGCGAGGACGAAGACGATCATCGCCATCACCTCGGCCTGCTGCGGCTGGTTGAAGGAGCCGAAGAACTGCTGCATCGAGACGCCGAGGAGGTTCGGCGCCGACGGGCCGGTGAGGTACGGCACCGTGAAGCTGCCGAGCACGTAGATGCCGGTGAACGTGGCGACGATCACCGTCGGGATGATGTTCATCGGCAGGAGGACCGACCGCACGGTCCGCGGCAGCGACGCGCCGGCGTCGCGCGCGGCCTCGATCAGCGCGTTCGGGACAGAGTTGAGGCCGGAGCTCATCATCAGGACGCCGAACGGCACGTTCACCCAGATCTCGCCGATCACGACCGCGGTGAGCGTGTAGCCGAGTGTCGGAAAGCTGTGCCAGCCGAGGTGGTAGGCGAGCGTCTTCATGAAGCCGGTCGCCGCGTAGAAGGTGAGGATCGCGTAGGACGCGATGACGACGGGGATGAAGAGCGGAATGACCGAGAGCGCGGAGACGACACGGGAGAGCCAGTTGTTCGTCAAGCGCAGGTAGAGCGCGATCGCCCAGCTGACCAGGACGACGAGCGCGACGCTGATCAGCGTCACCCAGATCGTCGCGTAGAGGTCCGTACGGACGTGCGGGTTCCCCAGAACCTCCCGATACGCCCCCGTCGTCACGCCGTGATGCGCGACGTGCTGACGCTGCGCGATCAGCGCGACGGTGGAGTTCGGACCTCCCGTCTTGCCGAGCGTGTAGGCGATCGCCGCCCCCACCGGAAAGCCGATGAAGACGGCGACCACCGCGACGGGCGGGAGCACCATGAGCAACCCCTGGAGCTGCTCACGGCGCGCCCGCCGGCGTGCCCGACGGCGGAAGTCGGTTACGGCACCGACTGCTGCCACGCCGCCTTGAAGTCGTTGCCCATCTTCGTCTGGTACGTCGGACGCAGCGTGTTGGCCGACACGTCCTGGAACTTCTGCTTGATCGAGTCGCCCATGTACTTGATGTCGATCGCCGGGAAGCCGGCCATCACGTCGACGATCATCTGCTGGGCCACCGGCGAGAGGATGTAGTTGACGAACTTGTAGAGCACCTTCTTGTGCTTCGCCGTCTTCGGAACGGCGAGGTACGCCGCGCCGCCCGTGAACGACGGATTCGAGATCTGCGTCAGCTTGATGTTCGGCCCGAGCTGACCGGTCTTCAGCGCGGTCAGCGACTGGTCCGACCACACCGGAGCGACCCAGATCTGGCCCTGCCCCAGCAGCGTCAGCACCGCCGAGTTCCCGTTCGGGTACACGCCGTTGCCGTACATGAACTTGTTGAGGCTGTGCAGGAAGTCGAGCCCCTGCTTCCAGGCCGGCTCGAGCGACTGGTCATAGCCCTGATCCATCTTCGTCAGCGTCGCCGAGTCGAGGAAGCTGTCGACGACCGTCTCCGCGAACGAGTAGCCGGAGCCGCCCGTGTTCGGCGAGTTGTAGGTGAACTTGCCGGGGTTCGCCTTGATCCACGTCAGCAGGTCGGCGAGCGTCTTCGGCGGCGTCTTGACGTGGTTCGAGTCGTACGCGAGCACGACCGACGAGCCGCGGTACGGGATCGCCGCGCCCTTCACGGGCACGAGCAGGTCCTTGTTGACCTTATTGAGGTTCGGCGCGGTCGCCTTGCTCACCGGCTGGTCGAGCCCGGCGAGCGCCATCGTCGTGACGAGCCCGCCGTCGACGAGGTCGATGCCCGGCCAGTGGCGGCCCTTCACCGCCGCGCCGATGCGCGCCAGCGTCGTCCCGTCATCCGTGCCGTGCTCCGAGAAGATGAACTTGACATAGATGCCTTTGTTCGCCTTCTCGAAGTTCGGGATGATGTTGTTCTGCCAGAGGCTCTGCACGTTCACGTCGCCGCTGGCATAGATGACGATCGTCGTTCCTGCATTCGCCTTCTTGGCGTGTTCGCCGGCGTACGTTGCCGAGAACGCCGCCGGTACGAAGACGAGCACTGCAACGGTGATCGCAAGGAGCCTTGCCTTCACCGAGCACCTCCCTTTCTTTCGTCCCAACGTCGATGAATTCCGGAAGTAACCCTCACGTGCCGCCCCCTGCGGCTTCGCCGCCTACAGTGACCCCTTTCCTCGCCGCGAGCAAGACCGTGGCGGCCTGGCACGCGACGACGTCCTCTCTCCCCTCTGCGATCCCCGCCCGCGGCGCGTCGCCGCCGCGCACGAAGTCGGCGAACGCGAGCCACTGCCGCTCGAACGCCTCCGCAGTCCACCGCGACTCGCTACGCCGCTCTCCCACACCGTCCGCGTCGACGACCGTGAGGACGGTCGGCGCGTGCAGCAGGTACGGCGTCGGAAAGGCGAGCGCGACCGTCCCCGCGTCGTCGTGGACGCGGACCTCTTCGCGGTACGCCGGATACCGCTCGAGGTAGTGCCAGCGGATCGACACGCGCGTCCCGCCGGGGAGGCGGCCGTCGATCGCCACCGAGTGCTCCCAGGCGTCCGCCGAATCCACAGTGAGCGGCCCGCCGACGAGGTACCGGATCACGGCAAGCTCGTGGACGATGCTCCCGAGGATCGCACCGCTGTACAGGTGCGCGATCTCTTCGGGGACGGCGCCGAGCGCACGCGCGAGCGTTGCCGCGTCCGCGGCGTTCAACGCCTCGAGCATCGACGCGTCGAGATCGGTCGGCCGCGGCGGCAGTGCGGCATGCGCGAGCTGGGGCGCGTCCGGCGGGTGAAGCACGGTCACGTCGACGGCCCGTGGAGTCGGCCGGCCGGCGAGCAGCTCCCGCGCGCGCTCGACGGCCGGGTCGTAGAGCTTCATGTAGCCGAGCATCAGCCGCGGCTCGAGCGCCGCGAGCTCATCGATCTCCGCGAGCGTGTACGCGAGCGGCTTTTCGCAGAAGACCGCGAGGTCGGCGCGCGCCGCGGCCGCCGCGAGCTCGCCGTGCGACCCGGACGTCAGGATCGCCACGGCGTCGAGGTCGTCCGACGCGACGAGGTCGTCCGCCGACGAGAACAGCCGAATGTCGTCGAGCCCGAGACTGCCGGCGAGCCGCGCGCACGTCGACGGCGAGAGGTCGCAGAGCGCCGCCGGCCGGAAGACGGCCGGATGCTTTGCCAGGAGCGGCAGGTGGACGGCCTGAGCGACGGCGCCGAGACCCACGACGCCGACACGCAGCGGCGCCGTCGCTTCCGACCTTCCCTCCCCGATCGCAGCCGCCACCCCCGTTGTGACACCCAAGTCGCGGGAACGTTTGCACTGTCGAATCAGGAAGTCAAGCGCCGATTTCGTGCTCCGCCGCGCAATCGATCGCGCAGCGGAAGCCGAGGTTGCCCGCAGACGAGTCGGGCGTGTTCGACGTCCGCGCCGCGACCCGGTAGCGGCGGCAGTAGGAGTCGTGGCACAGATAGGAGCCGCCGCGCATCACGCGCTCGCTCCCGGCCTCCGGCCCCTTCGGATCGTCGCGCGGCGACGCGTCGTAGTACGTGGCCGAGAACCAGTCGGCGCACCATTCCCAGACGTTTCCGACGAGCTGCCGCAGCCCGAACGTGTTCGCCGGCCCGGCGTCGGCGGCAACCGTCCCCACGGGCCCGGCCGGGTCGTCCGGGAAGGCGCCTTTGAAGATGTTGCACTCGCCGGGCTCGTCGCCCCACGGGTAGCGGCTCCCGTCCAGGCCGCCCCGTGCGGCGTACTCCCATTCCGCCTCGGTCGGCAGGCGCCGGCCCACCCAGCCGGCGTAGGCGACGGCGTCCCGCCACGACACGTGGACGACGGGATGGGCGCCGCGCCCCTCGACGGTCGAGCGGCCGCCCTCGGGCGACCGCCACGTTGCGCCGCGGACGTTGAGCCACCACGGCGTCCCCGGAACGGCGCCGGCGACGTCGGCGCCGCCGGCGACGAGCAGGTGGAAGACCGCCGACGAGCCGTAGCGCTCGGCGTCGGTGACGTGGCCCGTCGCGGTGACGAATGCGGCGAACTCCTCGTTCGTCACGGCCGTCGCGTCGAGGCGGAACGGGGAGAGGCGCACGGGATGCACGGGCAGCTCGGAGGGGTCGCCCTCGGCGAACCCGTCTCCCATCGCGAACGCCCACTGCGGCGACGACGCGCGCGCCGGCGGCGGGTCGTGCGCGACCGTTCCGTTTCGCTTCGGCGCGCAGCAGCTCACATCCACGCTTCCTCTTCGCCCTGCCCGCGGCGCGCATAGAGCTCGAGGATCCGCTGCCAGGGAATGACCTCGGCCCGTTCCGCCCATTCATCCCACAGCGCCGCGAGCTCGCGGACGCGCGCCGGGTGCTCGTCCGCGACGTCGCGCAGCTCCGTCCGGTCGAGCTCCATCGAGTAGAGCTCCCAGTCGCCGCCGAAGCCGCGCACGAGCTTCCAGTCGCCGAGCCGGATCGCCGCGTTCCCCGTGTGCTCCCAGAACAGCGGCCGCGGCTCGACGGTTCCGCCGCGCAGCGCGGGCAGCATGCTCCGCCCCGCGAGCTCGGACGGCGCATCCGTCCCGGTCGCATCGAGGATCGTCGGCAGCACGTCGGTGAGCTGGAACAGTGCGTGCTCCACGCCGCCAGCTCGGAGCCGGCCGTTCGGCCAGTGGACGACGAGCGGCGTCGCGATCCCGCCCTCGTGCACCCAGCGCTTGTACAAGCGGAACGGCGCGTTCGAGAGATTGGCCCAGCCGACGCCGTAGCTCGCGTACGTGTCGGCATGCCCCGGTTCGATCGCCGGCGTGTTGCCGACGCGCACTCCGGCGGGCACGACGTCCGTGCGCCGTTCGAACTTCGCCTTCGGCAGCTCCTCGTCGGAGGCGCCGTTGTCGGAGACGAACAGCAGCAACGTGTCGTCGAGCGCGTCGGCGGCACGCAGGGTCTCGACGATGCGTCCGATCCCCTGGTCCATGCGGTCGATCTGCGCCGCGTAGGCGCGCATCCGCGCCAGCTGCCACGCGTCGTGCTCCCACGGGCCCACGCGCTCGTCGCGCGGGCTCAGCTGCGCGCGCTCGTCCAGCAACCCGGCGTCGGTCAGGTTGCGCAGCCGCCGCGCGCGCAGGACGTCCCAGCCGTCGTCGAAGACGCCGTCGTACCTGGCGATGTCGTCCGCGCGCGCGTGCAGCGGCCAGTGCGGCGCGGTGTACGCGACATAGAGAAAGAACGGCGTCGTGGTGCGCTCGAGGAACGCGCACGCCTCGTTCGTGATCGCGTCCGTGTAGTAGAAGTCGGGCTCGCGCGCCTCGTGCTCGACGTTCGCCTCGCCGCGCGTGAGCGTGCGCGGCTCGAAGTAGCTTCCCGCGCCGACGAGCGTCCCGTAGAACTCGTCGAAGCCACGGCGTGTCGGCCAGGTGTCGTCGACGACGAATGGGTTGCGCGCGAGGTGCCATTTCCCGATGAGCGCGGTGCGATAGCCGCGCCGCTTCAGGATCTCTGCGACGGTCGTGCAGCGGTCGTTGAGATGTCCCTGGTAGCCGTCGGGCCGGTCGTCGACGCCTTGCGCGAGCACGCCGACGCCGGTCTGGTGGGGATGGAGCCCGGTCAGGAGTGACGCCCGCGAGGGGCTGCAGCGGGCAGTGTTGTAGAACTGCGAGAGCCGGACGCCGCTGCGCGCGAGATCGTCGACCGTCGGGGTGTCGAGCTCGCCGCCGTAGCAGCCGACGTCGGAGTAGCCCAGGTCGTCGCAGACGACGAGAACGACGTTCGTCATCCGAGGAAGGCGCGGTTCCGTGCCTGCGCTGCGATCTGCGCCTCCGGCTCGTCCCCGGGCTGCGGCACCCAGTCCTGCTCGACGACGAGCCAGCCGTCGTAGCCGTCGAGCGCGTCGAGGAATCCGCGCACGTCGACGTCGCCTGACCCGAGCTCGCAGAAGACATTCCGCCGCCACGCGCTCGGCCAGTCCGCCTGCGCGCGAAGGAGCTGCAAATCGACGTCCTTGAGGTGGACGTAGTCGATCCGGTCGCGCCAGTCGTCGAGCGCCGCGATCGGATCGACGCCCGCGGCGGCGAGATGGCCCGTGTCGAGCAGCAGCGGGACGTCGACGTGCTCGAGCAGATCCTCGATCTGCGCGCGCGTCTCGATGCGCGTCCCCATGTGGTGGTGGATTGTCGGCGAGTAGCCGCGCGCTCGGGCACGTTCGACGACGCCTGCGACGTCGGCGGAATCCAGCGGCTCGGCCCGCTCACCGGAGTCGGCGAGGATCGGTCGCGCATTCGGCGCGACGGCGTCGAAGACGTCGAGCGTCGCCTCGAGCAACCCGAGCCCGTCGCCGAACGGAACCGAGACGTACGCGCCCGCGAGCTCGAGTCCGTGGGCCCCGATGCTCGCAGGCTCCAGCCAGCCGAGCGGGCCGAGCTCGATGCCGTCGTAGCCGGCCACTGCGACCTCCGCGAGCACCCGCTCGGGCGGCGGCACGCTCGGGCTCCGCGACGCCTCGAGGTTCCATGCGCCGAAGCTCACGGGGGCGTTGCCGATGCGGTAGCCCAAGGCGGCGTCAATCTACTTGGTACGTTCAGATGCAGTGCAATCGTTCGCACAGTTCGACGTCGTCGTCGTCGGCGGCGGGATCGTCGGGGCGGGCACGGCCGCGCTCGCGGCGCAGCAGGGGCTTCGCGTCGCGCTCCTCGAACGCGCAGACTTCGGCGCCGAGACGTCGAGCGCGTCGTCGAAGTTGATCCACGGCGGCCTCCGCTACCTGCGGCTCGGCGACGTGCGGCTCGTCCGGGAGGGACTGTACGAGAGCCGCGTCCTCCGGCGTCGTGTCGCCCCGCATCTCGTTCGGGAGCTGCCGTTCGTCCTTCCCGTGTATCGCGGGGCACCGTACGGCCCACTCGCGATCGGCGCCGCGATGGCGGCGTACGGCGCACTCGCGCTGCGACGGCCTGCCGTCGTCTCTGCCGCCCGCGCCCGCCGCCTCGTGCCGCAGCTGCGGCTCGACGGACTGCGTGCGGCCGGCGTCTACGTCGACGCGCAGACGAACGATGCGCGGCTCGTCCTGGCGAACGTGCGTGCCGCGGCAGACGGCGGCGCGTTCGTCGCGAACCGGTGCGAGGTCGTCGGCATCGAGCGCGGCGTCGTCCATACGAGCACCGGGCTCGAGCTGCGGACGCGGCACATCGTCAACGCGACCGGAGCGGCGATCGACGCAGTGCGGCGGCTGGAAAATCCGAGCGCGGGCACCTCCGTCGCACTGTCGAAAGGCGTGCATCTCGTGCTCGACCTGCCGGCCGGGTGGGAGGCGGCGCTCGCGGTGCCGGTCGACAAGACGCGCATCGCCTTCGCAGTCCCGTGGGAGGGGATGCTCCTGCTCGGGACGACCGACACGCCCGCCGAGCGCGCGAACGTCACCGACGAGGACGAGACGCAGATCCTTCGCGAGGCGGCACGGGCGCTGCCGCCGGAGGTGCTGGCGCAGGAGGCGGTGCGCGCACGCTTCGCCGGCCTGCGCGTGCTGCCGCTCGCCTCGCGCTCGACCGCGGAGGCGCGCCGCGAGGTGACGCTCACGCGCGGCCCGCTCGACATGGTGTCGGTCGCGGGCGGGAAGCTGACCACACATCGGGTGATCGCACGCGCGGTACTGCACGAGCTCGGCTATCGCGTGCCCCCGACGGCGGTCGCGCTGCCCGGCGCCGCCGATCCGGCCGCGGTCGCGGCGCAGCTCGACCTCGAGCCGCCGCTCGCACTCCACCTGGCGCGGACGTACGGCGCTTTGGCGCACGAGGTCCTCTCCGTCTCGGACGACCTGCGGCCGCTCGCACCGGGAGCGCCCGAGATCGCGGCGCAGGTCGTGTACGCGCGCGAGCGCGAGTGGGCGGTCGACGCCGACGACGTCCTGCGGCGGCGAACGACGCTCGCGCTCCGCGGGCTGGCGACGCCGGCCGTGCGTGCCGAGGTCGAGGCGCTGCTCGATCGAGCGGCCGTCTGACGTGACGCTCGTCGTTGCACATCGCGGTGCGTCGGCGATCGCGCCCGAGAACAGCATCGAGGCGTTCGAGAAGGCGATCGAGCTCGGTGCCGACATGGTCGAGTTCGACGTCCGCCGGAGTGCAGACGGCATCCTCGTCGTCTCGCACGATCCGCTCCCGCCGCCGGGGGCGCCGACGCTCGAGGAGGTCGTGGGCCTCTGCACGGGCCGGATCGCCCTCGACGTCGAGCTCAAGGAGGCGGGGCTCGAAGACGAGGTGCTGCGCGTCGCGTCGGGCAGCGACTTCGTCGTCACGTCGTTCCTCCCCGAGGTCGTCGCGGTGACGAAGCAGCTGCGACCCGATATCCGCGTGGGACTGCTCCTCAACAGCGAGACGGTGCCGCAGACGCCGGCCGACTTCCTCGCGCCGCGCTACGAGCTGCTCGATCGGGTGCCGGGCGACAAGCTCGTCGTGTGGACGGTGAACGACGAGGCCACGCTCGCGCGTCTCTTCGCCGACCCGCGCGTCGCCGGTGTCGTCACCGACGATCCCGGGCTCGCGCTCGCCGTCAGGTCTGAGAGCGAACGGTGACACGGATGTGATCGATGTCACGCCGCTGGTCTGACGCGCTGGCGCCTCACCGAGCCGCTTCATAGGGTCGAGGCCTCGGCACCGAAGAGGAGGTCACGGCCTTGAAGCGTTTCCTGTTCGCGTCGGCGCTCCCGATGGCGCTCGCGCTCGTCGCGGCAATCGGAGCGACCGCCCGCCCGCTCGCGGACGGCGCGCACCCGACCTGCGGCACCTTCACGCTCGGCGTCATGGCGCCCGTGACAGGTCCGGCGGCGTCGATCGGCGTCGACCAGCTTCATTGGCCAGAGTTCTTCGTCACGCAGTGGAACAAGCGACCGCATGTGCCGTTCAAGCTCAAGATCTTCCAGGGAGACGATCAGCTCGATCCGGCGAAGGCGTCAACGGTCGCCCAGCAGTTCGCCTCGAGTAAGAGCATCGTCGGGATGATCGGCCCTCCTGGCTCATCGGAGGTCCTAGCGATCTCACCCATCCTGAAGCGGGCGGGCCTTGCGTTCATCAGCGGCTCCGCCACCTCCGTCGCGCTGACGAACGGGTCGCTCGCGCACTACTTCTTCCGCGTCGTGCCCAACGACAGCGAGCAGGCACCGACGGTCGTGCGGTACATGACGACGAAGCTCGGAGTGAAGGCCGGAACCGCCGTGATGATCGTCGACGATCAGGAGGCGTACTCGACGGGGCTCGCAGATTTCGTGCAGCAGGCGCTCCAGCGCGCCGGCGTCAAGGTGGATCGAGAGTCGATCCAGCAGAAGAACACCGACTTCTCCTCGGTCGTCGCCAAGGTGACTCCGGACACCAAGGTGCTGTTCGCGCCGCTGCAACTCGCAGCCCAGACACAGTTGATGGCGGAGCAGCTCGCCTCGCAGGGAAAGCACACCGTCGTCTTCGGGAGCGACGGCAGCTTCGACGCGTCGAAGTTCAACATGAACGGCGGTTACATCTCGTTCTTCGCTCCGGACGTCACGACGGTTCCCGCCGACAGCTCGGTCGTGAGGGCATTCCACGAGCAGTTCCCCGGCGCGACGAGCCCGTTCGGCACTCCGAACTACATCGCCGCTCAGGTGTACGCGCAGGCGATCTCATCCCTGTGCGCGGCGCACAAGCGCGTAACGCGAGCATCGGTTCGGGGCGCGGTCGCGCGTGTCAACCTCAAGTCGACGCTGATCGGCCCGATCAGGTTCACGAAAAATGGTGACGTGAGCAACGCCCGCTTCTACATCTACAAGATCGTCGACGGCAAGTACGTGACGGTCGGATGAGCGCGTCCGAAACCGCAGCCGCTCGCGTCGGCGCCGACGTTCGGGGCGAGTTCCCGATCCTCGAGCACACCACGTACCTGAACTCGTGCTCGCAGGGCGCGCTCTCGCATCGAGTCCGCACGGCCTACGCCGAGTATCTCGAGGGCTGGGACGAGAACGGCGCCGAATGGGAGCACTGGGTCGAGCGTGCCGAGACGGTGCGCGGGAGCTTCGCGCGTCTCATTCGCGCCGACCGGGACGAGATCGCGGTGACGACCTCGGTTTCACAGGCAGTCAGCGCGTTCATGAGCAGCCTCGACTTCGAGCGCGGAGGGCGTCCGAAGATCGTCATCGGCGACCACGAGTTCCCGAGCGTCGGCCAGATAGCCCATGCGCAGGAGCGGCGCGGCGCCGAGGTGGTTCACGTGCATCCCGAGAAGGACGGCTCGCTTCCGCTTGAGCGATTCGCCGAGGCGATCGACGAGCGAACCGCACTCGTGTGCTGCACCGCCGTCTCGTATCGCACCGGTCACCGCCACGACGTCGGCGCGATCGCACGGCTCGCCCACGAACGAGGTGCGCTCTGCCTCGCGGACAGCTACCAGGCGGTCGGCGCCGTCGACGTCGACGCCCATCGCCTCGAGGTCGACGTGATCACGGGCGGCACCGTCAAGTACCTCCTCGCATCTGCCGGTCTCGCCTTCGCGTATTTCCGGCGCGAGACGACGGCGCACCTGATACCGACCCAGACCGGCTGGTTCGCCGACGAGAACATCTTCGCGATGGACATCTCGGATTACTCCCCCGCGCGAGACGCGCGCCGCTTCGAGGCGGGCACGCCGCCCGTGCCGAACATCTACGCCGGCGTTGCGGGCGCCTCGATCATCGAGGAGACCGGGACCGCCGCGATCGAATCGCACGTCGAGTCCCTCGGCGCTCGGTTGATCGATGGGCTGGCCGCGGACGGCGCCACGGTCGTCACGCCCCGCGGGGCCGAACAGCGCGGCCCGCTGGTGTGCGTTCGCTCCACCGACGTCGACACCCTGGTTCGTTCCCTCGCCGCGGAGCGGATCGTCGCCTCGTCACGCGACGGCAACCTCCGGATCGCTCTGCATCTCTACAATACGGAGGACGACATCGCGGAGGTGATCGCCGCGCTCAGGCGTCACCGGTCATTGCTCGCCTGACCGCTCGATCCAGTAGCGCGGCCCGCGCCCCTGGTCCGGCCCGAGCATCGAGTAGCCACCGTCGACGGCCAGGTCGGTGCCGGTGATGAACGACGCGGCCGGCGAGCAAAGGAAGACGACCGCCGCACCGACCTCCTCGGCGTCGCCGGCCCGGCCGAGCGGCTGGGTCGTCGCTGCAGCGCGGTCGGCGGCCTCGCGGCTTCCGCCGGTCATCCGTGCGAGAGGATCGGACCACGTCCACCCCGGCGAGACCGAGTTGACCCGGATCCCGCGCGGCGCGAGCTCGACGGCCTGGTTCTTCGTCAGCTGGAGGATCGCGGCCTTCGAGGCCGGATAGACGCTGCGGCCGGCCGCGCCGAACTTGCCGCCGACGCTCCCGAGGTTGACGATCGCACTTCCGGGCTCCATGTGATGAGAGGCCTCGCGCACGAAGATCGCGGTGCCTGCGACGTTGACGTTGAGCGCGTAGACCCAGTCCTCGCGCGTCGTCTCGAGGCCGCCGTCGATATATGCAACCGCGTTGTTGACGAGAAAGTCCAGTCGGCCGAAGCGTTCGAGCGCCGCCGCAACGCATGCTTCGATCGACTCGTCTTCCGCGAGATCCGTCTGGACATATACCGCGTCGAGCTCGCGTGCCGCTGCAGCGCCGCGCTCTGCATCTCGCGCGGCGATGACGACCGAGGCGCCGGCGCCCACGAAGGCGCGGGCGATCTCCTTGCCGAGATGGGAGTTGCCTCCCGTGACGATCGCGACGCGACCGTTCATGCAGATCAGAGGATGATGCTCACGGCGCCGTACGGCGCAAGCGTCCACGCGTCCAGCGTCACCCATTTCCCGACGAGCTTGAGCTCGTCGCCCACGCGCCGCACACGCCAGTCGTATTTCCCGACATAGCTGTCGCGGTCGTTCATCCGAAATCGCCAGACCATAAAGGCGGCGTCGCCGTGGATGACGCCGTCGTCGTCCTCGCCGAGCACGCGGACGTTCGAGACGAGGTGGCGGGTCTTCGACCACGGATACTCACGGTGCGCGTGCACGCTCATCAGCCGGACAACGAGTCCTTTGAGCAGGCGGTAGTCATGGTTGATGTACATGAGGTCGTTGTCGGGATCGGCCCGCGGGTTGTCGTTGGTCGGGACGATGTATTCGGCGTCCTGCTCCCAGAGCTCGAGCCACTCCTCCATCCGCCACTCGTCGAGGAGGAACGCCTCGCGGTACAGAAGATCCTCGACCTCCGCCCGCCCCACAACGGTCGGGCGGAGATCGGGACGATCGAGGACGAGTGACTCTCGGCGGCTCATGCCCGCTCCCGGCGCCGGCAAAGCCGGCGCCTCCTCTCTGGGGTGAGCTCCGTCGAGCCTACGCTCATGCCGGCACCGGGTCGCCTGCGAGCAGCTGCTGCTGCCAGCGCCGCCAGAAGACGCGCATCTGCAGCTCGCCGGACATCGGCGGCTCCTCGCTGAAGTAGCCCCGCGAAAGGAGGCTCCACTCCACGCCGGAGCGTGCGCCCTGCTGGCACGACTCGAGCGCCTCCACGTCGTCAGGCGTTGCGAGCCCGCCCGGCCCCGCGAACGTGACGTAGCTCTCGAGTCGAACCTTGCGGACGGTCGGATCCTCGATGCGCGGGGCGAGCTCGTGCTGCGCGACATCCATGTAGTCGACGGACGTCGGCTCGATCACCCGGAGTGCGGTCGCGTTGTTGTCCATCACGAAGAGGTTCGGATAGATGAACAGGTTGCGGTTCAGCTCGGCCATCCGGTAACCCGTCTCTCCGAGCTCGGCGACGATCCGCTCGCGCAGGGCTTCGAGCTGGGCCTTCGACGCTTCGCCGAACTGCGACGCCCACCGCGCGATCGGCCGGCCCCACGAGCCCGTGTACTCGATGACGGCATGCCCGTTGCCGAGCAGCTTCATCGACCCGGTGCTCGGCGAGACCTCGACGTTCTGATCCTTGAGGAACTGGAAGTACGTCGCGTGCGTCGGGCCAAGGTGGTAGCCGTCGAAGCTGTTCTCGACGAGCAGCTTCCAGTTGGCCTTGATCGCGTACTGGTGCGTGCCGCGCAGCACCTGCAGCGGGGTGGACGCCTCGCCGCTCGCGTGTCCGTTCGACCGGCCGGCGAAGGTCGCGGCAACCTCGGCGGCGTCCATCATCGCGTCGATGTACTCGCGGGCGCCCGCGAGGTAGTCGGTGAGCTCCTCGACGTGTGGGTCGTAGCTGACGAAGATCAGCCCGCGATACGACTCCTGCCGCGGCACGTGGACGAGCCCGTGCTTCGACTTGTCGAAGACCGGCCCGAAGCACTCCTCGTCCGGGACGCCGATCAGCTTTCCGTCGCTGTCGAACGTCCACGCGTGGTAGAAGCACTGGAACGTCTTCCCGTTCCCGCGGTCACGCCGACAGATCGTCGCGCCGCGGTGCGTGCAGCTGTTGTAGAAGACGTTGACCTCGCCGGTCGTCTGGCTGCGGACGAAGAACAACGGACGGAGGCCGACCGTGCGGCGGACGAAGTCGCCGCGGTTCGGAACCTCCGACTCGTGACCGACGTAGAGCCAGCTGCGGTTGAAGATCCGCTCGATCTCGGCGCGGTGGATCTCCGGTGACGTGAGCGCCGACCGGTGGTACGCGAAGTACCCCTCCGTCTCCCGCTCGACGATGATGTCCGCGATCTCCATGGCCTTCCTTTCAGTACGGGAATTGCCGGCGGCCGTGGTTCACGGACACCCACTGGAGCGTCGTGAACGCGTCGAGGCTCCACGCGCCGTTGAGCCGGCCGAGCCCGGACTGCTTCTCGCCGCCGAACGCAACGTTCGGCTCGTCGTGGATCGTGCAGTCGTTGACGTGGATCATCCCCGTCTGGACTCGCCGCGCGAGCGCGACGCCGCGATCGAGATCGCTCGTGTGGACGGCACCGCTGAGGCCGAACTGGGTGTTGTTCGCCATCTCGACTGCCTCGTCGTCGTCCTTGAACGGGATCAACGAGACGACGGGGCCGAACAGCTCACGCTGCGCGACCTCCATGTCGGGGTCGACGTCGAGCAGGACGACGGGCTCGAAGAGACCGCCGTCGACCGTACCCCGGACGATCGGCGTCGCTCCGTCGGCGACCGCCTTGTCGACTGCAGCGTTGAGGTTCTCCGCCTGCTTCGCGGTGATCAGCGGACCCATGATCGTGTCCTCGGCGCGAGGATCGCCGACCTTCAGCGTCTTCACCTTCTCGACGTACCGCTCCGTGAAGTCCTTGAACACGTCCTGGTGGACGAGCACGCGGTTCGCCGACATGCAGATCTGGCCCTGGTGCGTGAACCGGCTGAACACCGCCGCGTCGACGGCGTACTCGAGGTCGGCATCGTCGAGGACGATGAACGCGCTGTTGCCGCCCAGCTCCAGCAGCACCTTCTTGAAGTTTCGGGCACCGACCTCGTTCACGTGGCGTCCGACCGCCGTCGAGCCCGTGAATGCGAGCACACGCGGGATCGGATGCTCGATGAATGCGTCCCCGATCTGCTTGATGTCCGTGACAACGACGTTGAGGAGGCCGGACGGCAGACCCGCTTCCTCGAAGATCTTCCCGATGATCGTGCCGCCCATGATCGGCGTCTCCTCGTGCGGCTTCAGCACGACGCCGTTTCCGGCTGCGAGCGCCGGCGCGACGCATTTCATCGAGAGGAAGAACGGGAAGTTGAACGGGCTGATCACACCGACGACCCCCACCGGGACGCGGTAGAGGAAGTTCTCCCGCTCGTCGACAGCCGACGGGAGGATCCTGCCCTCCATCCGCAACGGGAACGTCGCGGCCTCCTTCAGCATGTCGAGCACGAGCCCGATCTCGAAGCCGGCCTTGAGCCGCGTGCCGCCCAGCTCGTCGATGATGATCTCCGTGAGCTCGCCGAAGCTCGACTCGACGTATTTGACTGCATTCTCGAACACTGCGCGTTTCGCGTAGGGATTGACGCGATCCCACTCCTCCTTCGCCCGCGCCGCCGCGCGGTACGCCGCGTCGATGTCCTCCGCGGTCGCGACCGGGAACTCCGCGATCACCGACCCGTCGTACGGGTTTCGATCGACGAGGATCTCGCCGCTCGAGCCCTCCTGCCACTGCCCGTCGATCAACTGCCGGCTAATCGCTGTGACCATCGGTCCTCCAGGTTGATCGGAACGTATTCGCGAATATTCGCGTAGATACGGGCGCCACGTCCACTTGGATTTGCAGGGGATGTGCGTCCGTCACCCCTCGTTGACCACCCCTCCGCAACCGGTGTAGGTTCGGGCCAAGGGTCATTCTCACTCCCGACACGGATCTGGAGGGATCATGGTCAAGCAGGGGGCGAAGTTCGTCGTCCTGGCCGGGGTTGCTGCGCTCGCTGCCGTCTCTGCAGCCGCAGGCGGCACGCATCACAGCACCGCGAAGCTCACGCTCGCGAAGGCACAGGCCGACGTTGCGGCGGCCCGGAAGCCGATGACGACGTTCACGGGCCCGAAGACATCGGCGGGTCCCGTGCCGAGCGGGAAGAGCATCGTCTCGATCTACAGCGTCCCGGCGCCGCTGCCGCAGCGCTCGGCCGGCGGCGTCGTCGACGCGGCGAAGCACATCGGCTGGAGCGGCAAGGTCGTGTTCGGCAACGGCAACCCGCCGGGCTGGCTCGCCGCGATCAACACTGCTGTGACGGGCGGCGCAAATGCGGTCGTGATGAGCGCCGGTGTGCCCGCATTGATCGCTCCGGGCATCGCGAAGGCAAAGGCGGCCGGCGCGCCGTTCGTCGACATCTTCAACGGCGTCAAGAATCCGCCGCCCGGGCTCGTCGCGCAGATCGGTCCCCCGGAGTTCACGGAGGGCTATCGGCTCGCGGAATGGATCGTCGCGAACACGAAGGGCAAGGGCGCACAGATCATCGCCTACAACTCACCGCAGTTCTCCGACCTGCAGGTCGCGTTGCGCGGGTTCGAGCAGGGCATCAAGGACGCCGGCCCCGCATACAAGATCGTCAACGTGACACAGTCGCCGGCGACCGACATCGGAACGTCGGCGGGCGCGCAGCGGATGTCTGCGCTCTTCGAGAAGTACACCGAGGCCAAGTACATCTTCTGCCTCTCGGAGTCGTGGGCAGGGACGTTCTCGCAGGCCGTCCAGCAGAGCGGGCGCAAGGACATCACGGGTCTCGGGACGGACGGCGACTTCTTCCTCCCCGCAATCCGGAAGGGAGCGAAGTTCGTCGAGATCGGCCCGGACACGAACGAGTACGGCTGGTTCGCAGTTGATGCGGTTCTCCGCGCGATGAATCACAAGCCGGCGGTGAAGTACAACGTGCCGTTCCGGCTCATGGACAGCACGAACGCCCGCTCGACGTCCGGAGCGGCGATCAGCAACTCGTACGACTATCGCTCCGCCTGGCTCAAGCTGTGGGGCAAGAAGTAACGGCGCTCTCGACGGCGAGGACGCCCGAGGATGACGTCCTCGCCGTCGAGGGGCTCGATTGTCGGTTCGGCGCGACGCACGCCCTGCGCGGCGTCTCGCTGAGCGTCCGCGCAGGCGAGGTGCTCGCGCTCCTCGGCGAGAACGGGGCCGGCAAGAGCACGCTGATCAAGATCCTCGCCGGGGTCGAGCGCCCGAGCGCGGGCACGATCCGGCTCGGCACCGACGTCTTCACTCACAGCCTCACGCCCGAGCAGGCGCGGACGCACGGGCTCGCATTCGTGCATCAGGATCTCGGCCTGCTGCCCGGCCTCTCGGTCGCCGAGAACATCGCTCACGTCGCAGGATTCGCGTGCTGCGGCGGACTCATCTCGTGGCAGCGCCAGACCGCATTCGCACGCGAGCTCTTGTCCCGCTGGGAGATGGACATCGACCCGTCCACGCCGGTCGACCGCCTCGAGGCGGCGCAGCGGTCCCTCGTGGCGATCGCGCGCGCCGTCGCCGCGGACGCCAGGGCGATCGTCCTCGACGAGCCGACGGCGTCGCTGCCTCGGCACGACGTCGACCTCGTCTACGGGGCGGTCGAACGGCTGCGCACCGCCGGTGTCGCAGTCATCTACGTCACGCATCGGCTCGGCGAGGTCGCGCGACTCGCCGACCGCGCTGCGATCCTGCGGGACGGATCCCTCGTCGGCCTCGTCACGGTGGGCGAGGTGTCCGAGCAGGAGATCGTCGAGCTCATCGTCGGCGCGAAGCTCGACCATGTGGCGTCGGCGCCCGGCGCTCGACAGGACGCGCTCCTGACCTTGCAGGAGGTCGGCGGCGGGGGGACGGACGGTGTGTCGCTCACGTTGCACCGAGGCGAGATCCTGGCGCTCGTCGGGCTCGTCGGTGCCGGGCATCGGCCCGTAGGTCGAATGGTCGTCGGCGCCGAGCGAACGGCACGCGGCGAGATGCGACTCGGCGGCGAGCCGTACGACCCGCGCACTCCGCGAGAGGCGCAGCGTCGCGGCGTGGTCTACGTGCCGGGCGACCGACTGCGCGAAGGCGCGTTCCCGACGCTCGACACCGGCAACAATTTCGCGCTCCGCGACCGTGCGACCATGGCGCTCGCCTCTCTCCGCAGGGAGCGCGCCGACGCTGCAAAGGTCTTCGACGAGTGGCGTGTGACGCCGCGCTCGCCCGTTGTACCCTTCGCGGCGCTCTCCGGGGGCAACCAGCAAAAAGTCGTGTTGGCGAAGTGGATGACGCCGACACCCACGGTTCTCGTGGCCGAGGAGCCGACCGCCGGGATCGACGTCGCCACGAAGAGTGCGATCTACGAGCGGCTCGCCGACGCCGCGCGTGCAGGCACCGGTGTACTCCTGCTGTCCTCCGATGCCGACGAGGTCGCTGCGATCGCCGACCGCGCGATCGTCTTCGGGCACGGGACGCCGCGGATCGAACTCGGACGGCACGAGTTGTCACCCACGCGCATTGCGCAGGAGTGCTACGTCGGTTGAGCATGTCGCGTCTCTTCTCGCGCTGGGGCCTCGTGCTCGTCTTTGCCGCCGTCTTCGGCGCGTTCTCGGCCTGGCTGCCCAACAAGTTTCCGACGAGCGGCAACCTCCAGGACATCCTCACCTCGCAGCCGCCCGGCATCTTCATCGCCTATGCGGCGATGCTGGTGCTCGTCGTCGGAGAGTTCGACCTCTCGATCGGCGCGACGCTGGGCCTCTCGCAGTACATCGTGCTAAAGCTGGTCACGCACTACGGCCTGTCCTGGCAGGCAGCCATCGTCACCGCGATCGGCGTCGGCGCCTTCGTCGGCGCCGCGAACGCTGTGGCGGTCGTCGGGCTCGGGATCAACTCCTTCATTGCCACCATCGGCATCGCAACGATCCTCGGGGGCCTGCTCCAGTGGATCTCGAGCGGCAACGAGCCGATCTTCGGCGGCGCGCCCCACGGGTTCACGTCGCTCGCGCAGACGAAGCACATCGTCGTGCTGCCCGTGTACTACGCGCTCGTCGCGTCGATCCTGCTCTGGGTCGTCCTCGAGTACACCGTTATCGGACGCCAGATGCGCGCGACGGGAGCCAATCGCGCAGCTGCGAAGCTTTCCGGCATCCACACCGGCCGGGCGCGGGTCACCGCCTTCGTCGCCGCCGGCGTGCTCGCCGCAATCGGCGGGATCCTCGTCACGGCCCAGGTCGGGGCCGCCGACGCCAGCTCCGGCCCCGCCTATCTCCTCCCGGCGTACGCGGCCGCATTCCTCGGCGCGACGGCGATCCGGCCGGGCTTCTTCAACGTCTGGGGGACACTGATCGCGATCTTCCTGGTCGCGATCGGGATCACCGGCCTCCAGCTGAAGGGCGCTGAGCCGTGGGTGACACCCGTCTTCAACGGCGGCGTCCTCCTGCTCGCGGTCGCGGTGTCGAACTTCGCCGCGACGCAGCGCGTCCTCGTCCGTGCCCGCAGCGCGGTCCCACGCCGCCGGAGCACACCGTCCCCTGCCCCACCACCACCGGAGAGCGCATGAGCACGAGTCGTACCGTCGTCGAAGATTTCGTCGTTCCCGCGTCCCATGGCCGCGGATTCGTCGTCCCGAAAGGCCACACGCTGCGGATCGAGGAGATCGAGGGAAAGCAAGTCGTCGACGCGACGTTCCAGAACGCGGACAATCTGCGCGAGACGTTCCACGCCGGCCAGAGCATGGCGCTGAACATGCTCGGCGGGACCGGCAACTTGAAGCAGGTCCGGTACCTGTACTCACGCCCGCCGTACGAGAACATCCTGATGGAGGTGACCGACGATCCCGTCGGGGTCAACTTCGCGTGGATGGGCGGACGCTGCACGCGCAAGATCTACGAGTTCCGAAATGAGCGCGGTATCGGGCGCACCGTGGAGGTCGAGGGGCACCGGACCTGCCAGCAGAACCTCGAGGAGGCGCTTGCGCCGTTCGGCGTCGCGGCCGACCTCGTGCCCGACGTGTTCAACATCTGGATGAACAACGACGACGAAGCGACGGTCCGCGAGCAGCACATGGTCTTCCTGCCGCCGGTCGCGGATGTCGGCGACTACATCGAACTCCGCGCCGAGATGAACGTGCTCGTAGGCATCTCGGCATGCCCGAACGACCAGGACGCCGTCAACGACGGCCGCCCGAAGCCGCTCGGGATCAAGATCCTCGCGCCCTGAGCAGGGCGTGAACCGCCGCCGCGGCCAGCGGCAACGACGTGACTGCATCGCCCGCGGCCGAAAGCGCGTCGGCGACGGCGTTCGCGACGGCCGCCGGCGCGCCGGTCATTCCCCCCTCCCCGGCTCCCTTGATGCCGAGCGGATTCGTCGGGGTCGGATGCTCGATCGGGATCACCTCGACGGCCGGAAGCTCCGCCGCGGTCGGCATCTGGTAGTCGAGGAACGACGTCGTCAACGGGTTGCCGTCGTTGTCGTAGACCAGCTCCTCGTAGAGCGCGCCGGCGATGCCCTGTGCGGCTCCGCCGGCGAGCTGGCCGCGAACGAGCGCCGGGTTGACGGCGCGACCCACGTCGAACGCGACCACATGGCGGAGCGGCGTCACCTTTCCCGTCGCGTCGTCGACTGACACGACGCTCAGGTTCGCGCCGAACGAGAAGCTCGGATTTTCCTTCTCGAACGTCCCCTCGCCGCGAAGGCCGGCCGCCGCCAGCTCGGCGGCGGCGCCCGCCAGCTCGCGGCCGGCCTTCTCGCGGAGATCGCGCGCGGCCAGGGCGACGGCATTCCCGGCGAGTACGGTGCTCCGGCTTGCAAAGGCGCCGAAGCCCTCCGGAACGTCGTCCGTGTCGTGGTAGGCGACAACAACCTGGTCGAGCGGCACGCCGAGCTCGTCGGCCGCAATCTGCGCCAGCACCGTCTCGACGCCCTGGCCGACCGATGCCACGCCGACGCGGACGACGTACCGGCCGTGCTCGGGAACGATCCACGCGTGCTCGAACGGGCCGACGCCGCCGACCTCGACGAACGCGGCGACGCCGAGCCCTGTGCCGGCCTCTCGCTCCGAGCTGAGCCGGTCCTGTCCCGACTCCGCGAGCAGGCGCTCGAAAAAGGCCGGAAAGTCGCCGGTCTCGTAGACGAGCGGCGGCGCACCGGGCCCGAAGTCGTAGACGAACGGCATCCTGTCGCCGGGGATCAAGTTGCGGCGGCGGAGCTCGATGGGATCGATCTCGAGTTGCCGCGCGACGATGTCGAGCATTCGCTCACGGACGAACGTCGCCTCGGTCGCGCCGGGGCCGCGGTAGGTGCCCACGGGCGTGCGGTCCGTCGTGACGCCGATCGACTCGATCTCGAACGCCTCCCACGCGTAGGGCCCGGGGAGGTGCATCGCCGGCAGCAGGGCCGGCAGGATTCCTTGGGTCCGCACGTACGCGCCCTGGTCGCACCAGGCACGATCGCGAAAGGCGAGAAGCCGGCCGTCGGCCGCCGCCGCGACCTCGATCTCGTGCACCTGCTCGCGTGCGTGGTTCGTCGCGATGAAGTGCTCGTATCGATCCTCGATCCACTTGACCGCGCGGCCGGTGCGCCTGGCGGCCAGCGGGACGAGATAGTCCTCGGGGTAGAACTCGCCGCGAACGCCGAACGCACCGCCGACGTTGACCTCGACGAGGCGGATTGCCTCGACCGGCAGCTCGAGCATCTGCGCAAGAACCGCGCGGTTGAAGTGCTTCACCTTCGCGGCGCCCCAGACGGTCAGCCGCCCGTCGTCGAACTCCGCGACGAGGCCGCGCGTCTCCAGTGGGACGCCGGTGTGACGGTGCATGCGCAGCGTCCGGCGCACGACGACAGCGGCATCCGCGAACGCGGCCGCCACGTCGCCGTACCGCATCGGCACCCGCTCTACGACGGCACCCGCCCGCTCGGCCTCGACGACGTCCACGACGGCGGGCTCGACGTCGATGTGCGGAACGACGAGCTCGGCGGCGTCCTCCGCGGCCGCTGCGCTCTCTGCGACCACGACCGCGATCGGCTCGCCGACGTAGCGAACGGCGTCGCGCGCGAGCGGCGGCTGCAGATGCTCGTTCGCCGACGGCGTTTCCGCGAATGGAAGCCGAATCGGGATACGGACGTCCCCGATGTCCGCCGCCGTGAAGACGTCTGCGACCCCGGCGGCCGCGCGAGCCCCGACGACGTCGACGCCGACGAGCCGTCCTCGCGCGAACGGGCTGCGGACGACGCGGGCCCAGAGCTGACCCGGCCGATCCACGTCGCCCACGAACCGGGCCGCGCCCGTCACGAGCTCGAGCGCATCGGCGCGTTGAGCATCCCTCCCGACCTGCGCGCTCAGACGGACTCCTCCAGCCGTCGAACCGCCCGTTCGACGAGCGTCGCGACGAGCGCCTGCCGATACGCCGCGGACGCGTGCGAGTCGGACGTCGGCTCGCATTCTGCCACGGCGGTCCGACCGACGACTTCGGGTGGTTCGCCGGCGGCGAGCGCCTGCTCGGCGGTCCGCGCGCGAAGTGGAGTCGCACCAACGCTGCCGAGTGCAACGCGAGCGCCGTCCCGTCCACGGACGACGCAGGCCGACGCGAACGCGTAGTCGCCGGCCCGCGGCGCGAACTCCTCGAATGCGCTCGACTCCGGGCCGGGCGGCAGAACGACCTCCGTCACGAGCTCGTCCGGGCCGAGCGCGGTCGAGAACGGCCCGAGGAACAGATCCGCGGCCGCGAGCGTGCGCTCGCCCGCAGGCGACCGCGCGACCACGTTCCCGTCGAAGGCGAGCGCGGCGACACACAGCTCGGCGGCGGGGTCAGCGTGCGCGAGGCTGCCGCCGAAGGTTCCCCGTGTCCTGATTGGGAGATGGCCGACGTGCGCGGCGGCCTCCCGCACCGCGCGCCAGGGACCCGAGAGCCTCACTTCTCGCTCGAGCCGCGCGTGTCGCACGAGCGCGCCGATCCGAACGCCGTCGCAGACCTCGAGCTCGTCGAGCTCCGCCAGTCGATCGATGTCGACGAGACGCGCCGGCCGCACCAGCCGATAGTTCAGCGCCGGCAGCAGGCTCTGTCCGCCGGCGAGGATCTTCGCGTCCTCGTCCAGTGCCGCCACGGCCTCGTCCACCGAACCGGCGCGGACGTACTCGAACGGCGGCGGCTTCATCGCAGCTCAGCCTGGGCGGCGCGAACGGCAGCGACGATCGATGTGTAGCCCGTGCAGCGACAGAGGTTCGCGGAGAGCACGTCGACGATCCGGTCGGCGGTCGCGTTGGGCTCACGCTCGAGGAGCGACGCGGCGAGCACCACGAAGCCGGGCGTGCAAAAGCCGCACTGGAACGCGTTGTGCTCGAGAAACGCCCGCTGGACGGCATGGAGCGCGCGGTCTGCTCCGAGGCCCTCGACGGTGGTGACCGAGCGTCCGTCTGCCTGCAACGCGAGCACGAGACAGCCTCGTACCGGCTCGCCGTCGAGGAGCACCGTGCACGTCCCGCATGCCCCGTGCTCGCAGCCGATATGCGTTCCGGTCGCTCCGAGCGCCCGCACGGCATCTGCGAGCGTGGCGCGGACGGGGACCGCAAGGGTGTGCGTCCGTCCGTTCAGGCTCAGCTCTATCGAGCTAGCCGAGTCGTTCACCGGTGTCCTCCGGCAGCCAGAGGAGCTTGCAGATCACGCTCGCCCGGTCGACGCCGAGCGTCTCGAGCACTGCGTCGGCGTAGTCGTCCCGCCCGAGGCCGCAGTCGAACGGCAGCGCTGCCTGCCACACGAACGACGAAAGGTCGGGATCGACGAGATTGCCGTCGAGATGGGCGTTCGAGACGACGAGCCCGACCGGACGCGCGGTGTCTCCGCCGAGCAGCGTCTCGTCGTCGTCGGCCCCGACGGCGGTCGCGAACGCGTCACCTGCGGGTGCGGCACCGCGAAGTCCGACGAAGAGCCGGCACACGCCGAGGCCGTCCCGCTCGGGCAGAGGCTCGGCGACGGCGCCGATGCCCTCGACGACGGAGGAGCCGGCCGCCACGAGCTCGTCGATCAGGCAGGCGACGGCGAGCCCGTTTCCGCCGGAGACGACCACGAGATCTTCGCTCTCGCCGCCGGCCAGGAATGCGCGCACGGCCGGCGACCCTGCGCCGACGGCGTCGCCGACGCGCACGAGCGGCTCGGGGACGAAGACGTCCAGCGACGGCAGCGGCGGGCGGCGTATGAGCGGCGGCCCGAGGTTGAAACGGAACGGCGTCATGAACGACTCGGTGATGAGCGCCCCGCCCGCGCGCAGCGCAGGCTCGACGTACTCGACCCGACGGCCGCGACGCGCCTCCTCGACCGCGCGCACGAGGCCGGGGAAGCCGCCGCCCACGATCTCCGTCGTGACGCTCACACCGCCGCCCGCGCAGGAGCGTTCGCCGCGAACCAGTCGAGCGGCTCGTGGCGCCACCACGGCTGGTCGCGGATCCCGAGATCTTCGGCGACGACGGTCGCGGTGTTGTAGCCCGCGGCGAGCCATGACAGGGCGGGCGGCCACACGCCGTTCGACAGGTAGAGGCGATCGACCGGTGCGCGATACGGCAGGCGCTCCTCGATCCACTGTCCGCCGACGAAGTCGCCTCCGATCGGATTGCCGTGGGTCGCAGCCGGGTTGCTGCGCCAGAAGTCGAGCGGCGTCGCGACGTGCTCGAGCTCGATCACGTCGCCGAGCTCGTGATCGAGCAGCTCGAGCCGCGCGCGCATCCGCTGCACGAACTCGGTGCGCCGCCAGTCCCACTCGCCGTCCGCGAACGGCCCCGTGCCGTAGCGCACGCGCAGCGCGACACGATCCGGGCGGCCCGGATAGAGACGATGGAACTGCGTGAGCTCGATATCGCCGAAGTACGTCTCGAGGTCGTCCGTCCTGCTCTGCCGCAGCCACTCGACGCATTCGGTCCAGCTGTCCCACACGAGGTAGACGCGGGGCGCCTCGGCGACGTCGCCCGGCAGCTTCAGCGGCCGGCGCAACACCATGTCCTGCACCGTGAGGACGCGGTTCTCGGAGCGCCATTCGCCGAGCCGAGGCCAGGCGTGGGGGCCGAGCAGCTTCGCGGTTTGCGCCGCACCGAGGTTCGAGACGACGCCGGCGTTTGCCCACAACGTCTGTGTCTTCGTCGAGCCGAACGGCGCGACGACGGCGCCGACGCAATGTCCGGCCTCGACGACGAGCTCGTGTGCCACGGTGTTGCGCATGAAGGTGCCGCCCGCTGCGACGAACGCCCGCTCCAGCGCCTTGACGAGCGATTGGTTCGCAGCCGGTGCCACCGCCGCGCGCAGCGCGAGGCTCCACAGCCACGTGAGCGCGCCCTGCCCCGGTTCGAGGAGGTCACCGAAGAGGTTGAGCGCCGGCAGCGCCGTGAGGAAGCGCCGGACCGCGTCGCTCTCGAAGAGCGACTCGAGCAACTCGATCCCCGTCGTGCGCAGGAGCGTGGCTCGGTCGATCTCGAGGATCGCGGCGGACAGCTCGAGCGCCTCGTCGTACGCCTCGCGATTGGGGTGCGGCGTGTAGATCGCGCATTTCAACAGGCGCGACGCGCGGGGGCCGAGCCGGGCGAAGATCGCCGCGAGCTGGTCGGCGTCGGCCTGCGAATGCCGTGCGAGCTGCGCGTGCGTCCGCGCCGGATCGCCGTAGAAGACGGCGCTCGCGCCGGAAGCGTCGAGCGCAGCGAACGTCACCTCGGGCAGCCGGAGCGAGTAGCCGAACGATTCGAGCTCGAGATCGCCGATCGCCGGCGAGAGGCCGGAGAAGTTGACGGGTGAATGGTCGAAGCGCGCACCCGGCAGCAGGTCGTACGAGAGATAGAAGCGCCCGGCATCGATCGCCTGCTCGACGAGCGCGACCCGAGCGCCCGCCTTCTGGAGATACGCGGCAGCCGGGAGGCCGCCCGACAGGCCGGCGCCGAGAACGACGACATCGAACTCTCTCATTGTCCTCCCGACTCTAGGGTCGACCCCGTGTCGGTTCGTGTGACGGATGTCTCACGGCGACCGAGGTACACATCACGCACACGCTCGTCCTCGGCGAGACGCGCGGCGGGGCCTTCGAGCGCAACGCGACCGCGCTGCATGACGAGCGCGCGATCAGCCGTGTCGAGTGCCAGCTTGGCGTTCTGCTCGACGAGCACCACCGCCGTGCCTTCGGCGCGAATCGTGCGCACGAATTCGAACACGGCCTCGATCACCTTCGGCGCCAGGCCGAGCGACGGCTCGTCCAGCAGCACCACGCGCGGCCGACTCATCAGCGCGCGTGCGAGTGCAAGCATCTGCTGCTCGCCGCCCGAGAGCTGACCGGCGGGCCGCCGTCGTAGCGTGCGTAGCTGAGGGAACGTGCCGTACCAGCGTTCGAGGTCCTCCTCGACCTCACGCCGCACCCTGCGCGTGTGCGCGCCGACACGGAGGTTCTCGTCCACCGTCAACGTCGCGAAGACATGGCGACCCTCGGGCACGAGCGCGATCCCGCCGCGGACGACGTCGTGCGGCTTCCGGCGCCTGACCGGCTCCCCGTCGAGCTGCACCCGCCCCGACCAGATCCGGAGCTGCCCGACGAGCGCGTTCAGCAGGGTTGTCTTCCCGACACCGTTCGCGCCGATCACCGCGAGGATCTCGTCCCGGGCCAGGCGGAACGAGACGCCCTGAACGACCCGCAGCTGCCCGTAGCCGGTCACGAGCTCGTCCACTTCGAGAAGCGGCGCCGCGGCGCTCACTGCGCGTCTCCGAGCGTCCCGAGGTAAACCTCTTCGACGCGCGCGTCGTGCTGCACCTCGATAGGCGTTCCCTCCGAGATCAACGTGCCGTGGTCGAGCACCGTGATGCGGTCGCAGAGCCCCATGACGAACGGCATGTCGTGCTCGATGACAAGGACTGTCGTCCCGCGTGCGCGAAGGCCGCGAACGATGTCGGCCACTGCGGACGACTCGCTCTCGTTCATGCCCGCAACCGGCTCGTCGAGCAGCAGAAGCCGAGGCTTCGACAGCAACGCCCGTGCGATCTCGGTCAGGCGCATGTGCCCGTAGGAGAGGGCGCCTGCAGGTACGTCGAGCAGCGCACCCAGTCCGACCTCGCCGCCGACGCGGGCGGCTTCGTCGCGAAGCTCGGCGAGCGTCGACCGCCGGCCGCGCGACAGGAGATTCCCGAACCGCGCCGTCGCCAGGCGTTGGTGGGCGCCGATGACGATGTTGTCGAGCGTGGACATCGCAGGACAGAGCTGCGGCGTCTGAAATGTCCTGCCGATCCCATGGCGCACCCGCGCGTGCGCGGGCTGCGCGTCGATCCTCGACCCGGCGAGCGCGATGCGGCCGCGCGTCGGTGCGAGAAAGCCCGACAGGAGATTGACGAGCGTCGTCTTCCCGGCGCCGTTCGGGCCGATCAACCCGTGGATCTCCCCCTCCTCGACCCCCGTCGTCACTCCGTCGACGGCCGTGACGCGACCGAAGGCGCGCGTCACCTGATGGAGCTCGAGCAGCGTCATGCGCGCACCCTTCGAGCGATGCTTCGGACGACGCCGCCGACGCTTGCGATTCCACCCGGTAGGACGATCATCAGCAGCGCGATGAGCGCGCCGTAGAGCAGGAACCGATACACGGCGATCGACTGCAGGTAGACGGCGACGTACTGGGCCAGAAGCGCGCCTGCAAATGCCCCCCAACGGCTCGCGACACCGCCGACGATCACCATCGTGATCAACGAGACGGACTCATTCTGGTCGAAGACGGTCGCCTGGACGATGCCGTGCACCTGGGCGTACATCACGCCGGCGACGGCCGGTGGGACGACGCCGATCGCGAGCGCGAGGAAGCGCATCCGTGCGACGTTGACTCCCGACGCACGTGCACCGTTCTCGCTCTGTCGGACTGCATGCAGCGACAACCCGTATCCCGATCTCGCAACGAGCGCGAGCAGCGCATAGCAGACGAGCGCAACCGTGAGCACGAAGAGGTACGAGTCCCGGTTGCCGAGCAACTGGTGCCCGAGCAGCTTCGGCGGCGGGATGAGGTAGAGGCCGTTCTCGCCGCCCGTGAGGCTGACCGCCTGTCCGAAGATCTCGAACATCATCGCGCCGAATGCGAACGAGGCCATTGCGAAGTAGACGCCGCGCAGGCGCAACAGCGGTGCCATGACGACGGCGCCCGCCAGCGCGACGACGATTGCCGCCGCGAACGCACCGAGCGTCGTCCAGTGCCAGTGCTGAAGGACCCAGACGCCGCCGTACGCGCCGAGCCCGAAGAAGGCCGCCTGCCCGAGGTTCAACACACCGGCGTCGCCGACCTGGTGCTGCAGACCGAGCGCGGCCAGGCCGAGGATGACCACGTCGACCAGGAACGAGAGGAAGAACGTGCCGCTGTAGATCGGCGCGAGCGCGTACGACACGACGACTGCGGCGAGCGTCAGCGACCATGTCGCTGCGCGACGCCTGTCGAGCCGTCGCCGAGCTCCGACGCGCACGACCGGGACTTCAGGCGCGGACAAGGAACCGCCTTCCCACGACCGTGCCTGCGCGGAACAGGAGCACGACGATGATCAGCCCGTAGACGATTGCGTCGCGCCAGCTTGCGGAGATGTCGGTTGCGACGAGGTTGTCGAACACTCCGAGCAGCAGGCCGCCGGCGATCGCGCCGGGCACGTTGCCGAAGCCGCCGATCACCGCCGCGGCAAGCGCCTTGACGCCGATCGACCCCGTCGCAATGCCGGCCGAGAAGAGGTAGCCGACGAGCAGGCCGGCGACGCCGCCGAGGAAGCCGCTGATCCCGGCCGCGAGCGCAAGCGTGCGCTCGACGTCGATTCCCATCAGCGACGCCGTGCGGCTGCTCTCGCCGACGGCACGCAGCGCACGCCCGGCGGTCGTCCGTCGGAGGAAGAGCGCGAGTGCCGCGGCGAGAACCGCTGCCGTGGCGAGTGTCCCGACGGTGTCCCACCTGACCTCGACGCCGAGCACGTGGAACGGCGGCCTCGCCCCGCTGCGGAGGTTGAGCGCGCTCGGCCCGTACGCCCATTGCTGCCGGACGAGCTCGACCAGCACGATCCCCCACGCGACGGTCGCGAGGATCATCGCGATCTCGCTGCCGCCACGTCTGCGGATCGGCCGCAGCCCGACCTGGTCTACGGCGACGGATGCGACCGCCGTCGCGATTCCGACAGGCACCGCCGCTTCCCACAGCTCGAGGTGGAGCTTGACGAGCGCCGTGTAGCCGAAGACGGAGCCCAGCATCACGAATTGCGGATGCACGAAGCTGAGCAGGCCCATCGTCCGATAGATGAGGCTGAACCCGATCGCGACGAGCGCGTAGATCGCCCCGAGCCCGAGACCGAAGACGATCTGCTGTGGAAGGTCGCCGAGCGTCATGGCAGAAGCGGGCTCCGGCCGAGCCGGAGCCCGCGAAGCGTCCCTACGGCTTCTTCAGATGCACGACCGGCTGGACATCGCACATCACGTTGTTCAGCTGCGTTCCGTTCTTCGCCCACACGACGATCGGGATCGGCGTGTGCTTGAGGTTCCCCTTGGCATCCCACTGCTCCGCGAAACGGATTCCGTTGTACGACATTCGGTGCAGCGCGTCGACCATCTTCTGCCCGTCCGTCGAGCGCGCCTTGCGAATTGCCGCGGCGATGACGCCGATCGCGTCTGCACCGGCGATCTCGTTCGCACCCGGCGGGCGGTTGAACTGCTTCTGCCACGCGGTCACCCATGGCTTGCCGACCTTCCGCTTCAGGGCGCACTTGTAGTGCCCCGTGTCGGTCATGATCAGGCCGTTCGCCGCAGGGCCGAGGAATTGTCCGAAGTCGGTCGTGACGAAGTCGCCCGTCGCGCCGATTGCGACATTCCAGCCCGACTCGCGGATCTGCTTCGCGAGCACGCCCGCGAACGGCATCGGAGCGCCGATCAGGACGACGTCCGGGTTCGCCGACTTGGCCTGCGAGATGACGCCGGAGAAGTCCTGCGTCGTAAGCGGCAGCGTCGTCTGGAAGACGAGCGACGTTCCCGCCGTGTGCGCGACCGCGTACTGCGTGCCCTGCAGCGACGACTGCCCTGCCGCGAGATTCCAGCCGATGAACGCGAACCGCTTTGCGTGCTTGAACTTCGCGAAGTAGCTCGTGAGGGCCTCGAAGTGATGCGGCAGGGTCGTGTTCGAGCGGAACTGCCACGGGCTACCCGTCGCCGTGAGCTGCTCCGCCCCGGACTGGTAGGCGACAGCCGGGATCGAGGCCTGTGCGAGCAGCGGCTGGATCGCGATGCCGGAGACCGAGTTCGTCGGACCGGCGATCGCCACGACGTGATCCTGCTGGATCAGCTGCGTCGCTGCCTGGACCGCTAGCTGTGGATTGTTCGCATCGTCCGACGAGTCGAGCTCGAACTTCTGACCGAGCACCCCGCCGCGCTTGTTCAGGTAATCGACCATGAACTGCGCGCCCCGGGCGGTCTCGACGCCGATCGTCGCGCTCGGCCCAGTCAGGATCGTGATGGAGCCGATCTTGATCGTGTCGGCAGCGCGCCGGGCCTGGGCAGCGGTGACCGCCGCCAGGGCCACCGTCAACGCGACGGCAACCGACGCGACCCCCTTGAGCCGACGAATCCTCATTCGGTGACGCCCCCTTCCGCGGATGAACTTTGCGATGTCGTACCAGCAGCTGTGTTGGAGTTCCACCCCGACGTGCAGCCGTCACACGGTTGCTTCACGGCGCCGCCGGCCGGCGATACATTCGCGCCGACGATGCCGATCGCGCGCGACACCGACGTCCCGGCCTTCGAACGGTTCGGGAACTTCATGCAGGGCCTGGCGACGCCGAGCCGTGGCGCACGCGAGGTGATGGTCTGGCGAACGCGCGTCGCGCCGGGCGGCGGCCCGCCGGTGCACAAGCACGACCACGAGGAGGTCGTCGTCATCGTCTCCGGCACGGGCAGGTTCGTCGAAGAGGACGGAACCAGCCACCGGTTCGCACCCGGCGACACGCTCTTCGCGCCGGCCGGCATCGTGCACGAGCTGAAGGCGGACGAGGGCGTCGCGGTCGAATGGATCGCGTGCATGCCCTCGGGGACGAAGACCTTCAAGCCGGACGGCGACGAGCTCACGACGCCCTGGTCCGAGTAGCAGTCACGCGGAGAGCGCCTCCGGGGCGACACGCAGCTGGTACGAGGTGCCGCGGCGCTCGACGAACCCTTCGCGCTGCAGCTCGTCGAACGCCCGCGTGACAGTCTCCCGCGCGCAGCCGACCATGTCCGAGATGAGGTCGTGCGTCAACGGCAGATCGATGCGGATGCCGTCGCGGCACACCCGTCCGTGCTCGCGCGCGAGCTCCAGCAGCTGCCGCCGGACGCGGTCGGTGTTCCTGATCGCGGCGAGCGACCGCGCTGCCTCGCGTTGACGCAGAAGCGTCTCCTCCAGGCCCGTGACGAGCCGCTCGGCGACCTCGGGGACGGCGAGGAAGCGCCGCCATGCCGCCTGGGGCACCGCCGTCATCCATGCGTCCGTCAGCGCCTGCAGGTACTCGTTCGCCGCCGGGGCCGGCACGATCGAGCCGGGACCGCAGCGGGCGAGGATCATGCTCCGCTCGCCGACACCGCCGAACGACCGGACGAGGACGATGCCCTCGTCGACGACGAAGAGGCGCGCGGCAGGCAGCTCGGCCGCGGCACGGCGCGAGCCGGAGGGCAGCATCACAGCAGGGCAGAGGCGCCAAAGCTCGGATCCCGCCGGCTGCTCGAGCGCCCTCGCGACTGCGACCGCCATGATCGGATCACGATAGGGCTCGGCAGATGCCGGGCGCTATCGGCAGAACTGCCGATCTTCAGTTCCTCTAATTGAGGCCGTGCTCGAGCGCGTACCGCGTCGCGGCACTGCGCGAGCCGATCGCGAGCTTCTTGTACATCGAGCGCAGGTGGGCGTGCACGGTCCGTTCGCTGACGACGAGCTCCGCCGCGACTTGCTGATTCGTCAGGCCGCGGGCGACGAGGCGCAGGACATCGACCTCGCGCGCCGTCAGGTCGGGCTTCGACGCCCGCCGGCTGCCTTCGACCTCGCCGAGCGCCCCTTGAAGCGTGAGCGCCCGCCCCTCGGTGAAGGCCACCGCGAACGCGTCGGGCGCCAGGGACTCGCGGGCGGCTTCGATCGCCCGACGGTACTCCTTCGCGAGGAGCATCGGCCACTTGGCGCCGACGCCCATCCGGAGCGCATCGGCGCCGCCGAGCAGCCGTGCGGTCCGCACGCCGGGCTGGAGAGCGTCGGCGAGCCCGACGATGCACATCGCCGCCAGAAACCGCTCGTCGATCGCCGTGCAGATGGCGAGCGCGTCGGCCGCGTGTTCGATCGCCTGCGCGACGTCGCCGCGGGCCGCAGCCACGCGCAGCAACCCCCCGAGTGCAAGCGCCGTCTGCCAGCGATCGTCGAGCCGAGCCGCGTTCTCGAGCGCCTCGTCGAGAAGCGGCGCGGCGCCCTCGAAGTCGGACTCGGCAATTCGACAGAACCCGAGAAACAGGCGCTCGGCTGCGAGCTCGCCCGGATTGCCGTGCTGCTCGAACAGCTGCTCGGCCTCGGCGTGCAGCCGCAACGACGCACGATTCGCGCCGGCGAAGAACTCGACGCGCGCGAGACACGAAAGCGCCAACGCGCGCTGATAGTCGTCGCCGATCGCCTTCGCCTCGTCCACCGCCTGCCGAGCCAGCGAGCGCGCGGTTGCGTGCTCACCCTGATCGCGCGCAACGAGCGCGAGTGTTCGCACGGCTGCGCAGGCGATGGCGTCATGACCGCCCTCTCGCGCAAACGCGAGTGCGTCGGCCGCGAGCGACGCGGCAATCTCGTAGTCCGCCTGGTGCAGCGCAAGCGTCGCAGCGCCCACGGCTGCGCGTGCGCGAACCGCCCCCGGTGCGCGGATCGGCGCGTCGAGGACGCGCCCGAGCCACCGCCGTCCTTCGCTGATGCGCCCGCGCAGGTACCAGAGGCGCCAGCTTGCGGCGGCGAGCTCCACCGCCCGGACGTCAAGCGCCTCGAGCAATCGCGCCAGCGCCACGAGCAGGTTGTCGTACTCGGCGTCGATGCGCTCGAGGATCGCGAGCGCCCGAGGTGACGAGAGCTCCGGCTCGAGCGTCCGCGCGAGCGCGAGGAAATACGACGCATGCAAGTCCGTGCGCTCATCCCAGTCTTCGTTGTCGACGAGCGCGTCGTGCGCGAACTCGCGGATCGTCTCGAGCAAGCTGACGCGGGTCGCGCCGGCCGCAACCGAACGGCGTACGAGGCTCTTGTCGACGAGCCTTTCCAGCACATTGGGATCCTAAGCTTAGAATTCCACGTGGACAAGTTGTCGCGGCCGCTTCTATAGTGTCACCTAAATACTAGTGACTCCAGCGTAACTGGACTGGCCACAGTTAGGCCGCAAATGTAATCACACTGGCTCACCT
>JADMIO010361594.1_pt1 | contig 42510 bp, 43 predicted proteins | sample 8958161 | NCBI WGS metagenome assembly JADMIO01 (sample SAMN16585339, study PRJNA669376) | soil metagenome | isolation source: Crop rotation soil | place: USA: Cullars Rotation, Alabama | collected 2011 | reverse complement strand
CTTGCCTCTGCCGACAAAGATCGTCATCGGGCTCAGTAATTTTATCGGCCGCTTCTGGTGGCTGATCTTCCTTGGCTTAGGGCTGATTTTTGTGGCCATCAAGTACATTCGCAAAGATCCTAAAGGCCGCTACATGTTTGACAAGATGCTGCTGAACCTGCCGGTCGTCGGCAACGTTTTGCGCAAGATTGCCGTGGCCCGGTTCACCCGCACTCTGGGCACGCTGATCACCTCAGGCGTTCCAATTTTGGAAGGCTTAACCATTACTGCAAGAACGTCAGGAAACGCCGTACTTGAAGATGCGCTGATGAAAGTCCGAAAGGCTGTAGAAGAGGGCCGGACCATTGTTGATCCGCTGAAGGAAAGCGGCGTGTTCCCCAACATGGTTACGCAGATGATTGGAGTCGGTGAAGCCACCGGCGCTATGGACGCCATGCTGCAGAAGATCGCCGACTTTTATGAAGATGAAGTGGACGCCGCAACCAAAGACATGCTCACCTTGCTTGAGCCTATTATGATTGGATTCCTCGGCGTCGTTGTGGGAGGCATTGTAATTTCTCTATACATGCCGCTCTTCTCGATGATTGCAAAACTCGCGGGCTAAATTTTCGTCGCGCGACGAACCAAACGAACATTCTGGCCCGCCTGTGCTGCAGGCGGGTCTTCAATCGAAGCACCACAAGAAACAGGGCGGAAATGGGAGACATCAGGTTCAACGAGCGAGCGTGGCTGGCATGGCTGGTAAAAGTCCGTGTCATTGTCATCTCGGCTCTGTTGGCGGTGGAACTCCTCATTGCCCATTTCACGCCAAACAATGTCAACGTACGCTTGTTTGAGACCGTAATTGTTGTCTGGTTTACGGTTTCGTTCTTTTTCATGTTTCTGGTCTCGCTCTGGCAAGAAAGCAAGCGCCAGGCGATTGTCCAAATCTTTACTGATCTCGCGTTTATCACGGCGCTGGTCTATGTCACCGGCGGCATTGATACCTTTTTCAACTTTCTCTATCCGCTGGCCATCATTGTGGCCAGCATCCTGCTGCCGCGATATTGGGCATATCTCACCGCTGCTATCTCGTTTATCTGTTTTGGCGCTCTACTGGAACTCATCTATTTTGAGCGGATACCTTCTTACCAGTTTTCAGCGCGCGGCGATCTCAAGTCCTTGCAGATTGTCATCATCATCAATTTCTGCGCCTATCTTGCTGTTGCGCATCTTTCCAGTTCTCTGGCGTCAAAGCTGCGACAGGCCGGCGTTGAGCTGCGCGACAAAAGCGGAGAACTGCTCAGCCTTCAGGCTCTACATGAAAATGTGATTCATTCCATTCGCAGCGCGCTGATCACCACCGATCTTGAAGGCCGGATTACGCTGATGAACGCCCCCGGACAAAAAGTGCTGGAGCGAACGGCTTCATCCGTTTACGGCCGGCACATTTCTGAGCTGTTTCTTGATCGGCTTCCGGATATTGACTCGCTTTCCGTTCAGTGTGAAGTTCGCGGCCTCACGCCATCGGGCACGGAGAAGACTTTCGATGTAAACACCACCGCGCTGGTCGTCCCGGAGCAGGGAACCATCGGCTACGTTTATACCTTTGAAGACCGCACTGAGCTTCGCCGGCTGGAAGGTGAAGTGCGCAGGCGCGATCGCCTCGCCGCCGTAGGACGCCTGGCTGCAGGCATCGCCCATGAAATTCGCAATCCGCTTGCTTCCATCGCCGGTTCCATCAATGTGCTTGCTGAAGTGACTCCATTCAACGAAGAACAGAAAACTCTGGTCAACATCATCACTCGTGAATCTACGCGGCTGAACGCCATCATTTCTGATTTTCTGGTGTATTCGCGTGAAAAGAGTTTCAAGTTCTCGCGCATGGACCTGATTCCCCTGATTGAAGATGCGCTGGTGCTTCTTGCCAATCGTTCGCAGACCAAAGATCTCACTATCGTGCGCGACTATGCCGTGCCTGATGCGTACGCTGCGGTCGATGCTGACAGAATCAAGCAGGTGCTGTGGAACCTCCTGGAAAACGCTGTGCGCGCCATGCAGGGCAAAGGGACGATTACGGTCTCTGTGCGCGCCGCAGGAGATTTTCTGCGCGTCGGAATTCGCGATACCGGTCCGGGCATTCCACCCAACCTGACGGAGAAAATTTTCGAGCCATTCCAGTCTCAGTTTGAAGGCGGTACCGGCCTGGGATTGGCAATCGTTTATCAGATCGTGCAAGCCCATGGGGCCAGAATTTTTGCCCAATCAACTTTGGGCAGTGGAGCGGAGTTTATTTTGGAAATCCTTCATGCCAGGGCCGCCGCGGTCGAGCCTGACGATGTTGCGATGAAACAGGAGGTCTCACATGGCTAGTATTCTTGTCTGTGATGACCAGCGCTCGATTTGCGAAATGCTGGACATTTCGCTGCGCAAAGACGGCCATCGCGTTGAGACCGTGAACGGCGGCGAAGCGGCAAAAAAGAAGCTTAGCTCCGCCAATTACGAGCTTTTGATCACCGATATCAAAATGCCGCAAACCGATGGCATTGAAGTGCTGCGCTTTGCTCGCCAGTCATCGCCGGATACTTCTGTGATTCTCATTACGGCCGTTGAAGACTATGAGGCTGCTGTGCAGGCCGTTAAGGGTGGAGCATTCGACTACATTCATAAAGGCCCCGGCCTGCTGGAAGAGCTAAAGCTTGCTGTGGGACGTGCCCTGGAAACGCTGGTGCTCCAGCGGGAAAACTTTGCTTTCAAGCGCGATGCTGCCAGCCGCAACTCGCTCGAAAATTTTATCGGCAGCAGTGCGGTCATTGAAAAACTGAAAACCACCATCCGCACAGTTGCGCCTACTTCAAGCACCGTCCTGATCTATGGTGAAAGCGGTACGGGCAAAGAGCTGGTGGCGCGCGCCGTGCATGCCTGCTCCACCCGCTCTGCGGAGCCGTTTGTCTCCATCAACTGCGGAGCGTTTCCGGAAACTCTGCTCGAAAGCGAGCTCTTTGGATACGTAAAAGGCGCTTTTACCGGCGCCAGCCAGAACAAGCGCGGCCTTTTTGAAGTGGCCAGCGGCGGAACCATCTTCCTCGACGAAATCGGTGAGATGAGCCTCTCCATGCAGGTCAAGCTGCTGCGCGTGCTTCAGGAACGAACCATTCGTCCTGTCGGCGGCACTCAGGAAACTCCGGTGGATGTGCGCGTGATCGCGGCCACCAATCGAGATCTGCGAGAGATGATTGCCAATGGCACATTCCGTGAAGATCTTTATTATCGTGTAAGCGTAATTCCTATTCAGGTGCCGGCTCTGCGTGAGCGCCGTGAGGATGTTGAGCTGCTCGCCAATCACTTCCTGAAAAAATATTCCACGGCGGCGCAAAAGAGCATTCTGCGTATCTCGCAGGCATCGCTCGAAGCGTTAAAGAGTTTTGATTGGCCCGGCAATGTGCGCCAGTTGGAAAATACCATTGAGCGCGCAGTGGCCATGGAAACCGGCAATGAACTTAGGATTGATCTTGAGGCTGACCGTCCGCGTGCCCGTGCCGCAGCCGCTTCCAGCAACGGTCACAGCAGCCCTGACGTCCCCAGCGATGGCATTGATTTTGAAAAGTACGTCGCAGGCATTGAGCGCTCGCTGATTGAATCTGCCCTGCAACAATCCGGCGGTGTCCAAATCCGCGCTGCTGAATTGCTGAAGGTTTCTTACAGGTCGTTTAGGCATCTGCTGAAGAAGTACGATATCTAGCGGTCAGCAATCAGCCAAGGCAGCAGCTAGCAATTGGCAATCGTTAGCAATTAGCAATTAGACTGCTTCCTGAATTGCTGTATCTACTACGCACATCGTGGTTAGCGATCCATGGCACTCCCGCGACACGCTATCCTGAGGCGAGCCAAGCGAACTGCAAATTATTTCGACACAGTTTCCCGCGAAGCCGAAGGATCGGCTCCGCTGCGCCGTAAGGCCATCCACGATGGTGTGGATGTTTTTCTTTGCGTCCTTCGCGACCTTTGCGGTAATGAGGTTTAGCGATTTTGCGGCTACCTCGTCTTGATCTGCGTCCATCAGCGAAAATCTGCGGCGAATCTGTCTCTTTTTTTTGCGTCCTTCGTGTCCTTTGCGGTGAAATAAGCTTATGTCGCAGGGCCATTGGCAAGTCGAGGGTGATGCCGCAGAACTCTACCAGCGTTACCTTGTTCCGGCAATCACAAGCAAATGGGCAGTGGACCTTGTTAATCGAGCACGGCCCACCCTCGGCGAGACTGTGCTGGACGTCGCTTGTGGAACGGGTGTTGTTGCGCGGATGGCGGCGACCAGGATGGCGCAGGGACGCGTCACCGGCCTTGATTTCAATTCAGCCATGCTGGAGATAGCCCGAACCCTCCCATCTGAAGGAGCACCAATTACCTGGGTTGAGGGCAGCGTACTCAATCTGCCTTTTCCTGCGGAGAGTTTTGACGTAGTGCTCTGCCAGCTCGGCCTTCAGTTTTTCCGGGATAAGGAACGGGCTCTCAGTGAAATGTATCGCGTGCTATCCAATCCAGGACGTGCGGCACTCAACGTTTATAGCGGGATCGAACGCACGCCGGGGGCCTACGCGTTTGTCCGGGCTCTGGATCTCGTACTGGGACCGGACTCATCAAAGATCAAGCGCGGCGAGCACTCGTTCCACATTCCGGAGCAATTACAAAATCTTTTGCTGGAGACCGGCTTTGTAGGCGTCGAAGTACAAACTGTTACCCAGCAGATTACATTTCCATCTGTGCTTGACTATGTTCGCTTTCAACTTACGGCAACTCCGATGGCTCTGCTTCTGAATGCAAGTATCGAAAGCGATCGTCAGGTCGCGATATTGCAAATCGCAACCGAGACCGCGCACCTTTCAACCGCTGCAATGCTGCGCGATGGAATGTTTTCCTTTCCCCAGGAGGCGTTTGTCGCCACTGCCCAAAAGCATCTGGTCACGAGCGAGCCTAGGTAAGCGTTCAATAATTGAACAGGCCGGAGAAGCGCGCAGAAAATTACAGTGATATAGCAGGATTAGAAGCGGTCAGCTAAAAATTCACCATAGAGGGCGAGGAGATTGGGCAACTTACCAACTGCTCCGCTTACTATTTCCTCTGTGTTGAAGCTATTCCCTTTTGGCCCGTGCTAAGTGCTATGCCGGCCTTGTCTTCAATGATTCCAGAAACGCTGCTACCTCGGCCGCATCTTGTCCGCCTTTTTGCGCATGGGCCATAAGCGGTATTCCATGGGGCCCCTTGGAATCCGCCAGATGCGGGAAAGCTGTCAGCATGGGTTTCACCACGTCGAGCCGTCCCAGCATGGCGGCGACGAACAGATCGAAACGCCCGCCCTGGCCGATAAGGAACAGCGCGATGTCTCTCCGCCCCATGTGGCCGGCGCCACCAATGGCCATTTCGAAATCGCCGCCTCCCCAATCCCACGTGGCATTCAGTAAGGCAGGTGTTTCAGCCAGCATGGACTTGGTTTTCTCCAGATTGCCGTGCGCTGCAATTACGAATTCCTTGACCAACTCCGGCTTCAGAGGATCAGGACGTGGAGGCTGGGCCGCGGCGGCGGGTTGTTGCGGCGTTGAACTTGACTGCGCAAACAGCATGCTTCCGGGACACAACGCCAACCCGGTTGCTCCCATGGAAAGTGCTAGAAACGCGCGGCGGTCGGTGACGGGGCCTGATGAATTTCTCATGGCCTGCCCTCCTTGCTGATTCGACTGCTACCAATCCTAAATGAAAGCAGGCTTCCAGGCGAAAAGTTTCAACACGGTCCCCTCACGCCGCATCTTCCTTCTTTCTGTTTGGCGGAAGATCGTCCGGCCGGCCATACTCTAAATGCGTATGCACCGGGCGCTCAGGATGGTCGGCCGCATCTTCCACGCCCTCAACCGCAGCGGCCTCAATTGCCTGATCAGTGTTTGAAAGTTCTTCTACCGATTCCTCATTGGCATCTTCGACAAGCGAAAGCTCTTGCGGATCACCCGACTGCCCGGCGCTGTCCGCGCCCACCTGCCCCGGATCAGTCCCTGATTCGTCCGCTCTCGCCTCCAGATCGCCCTTCCTCTCCGGCGATCTTTCATCTATGTCGTGTTTGCGCTTTTTCTCAGCCATGAAATCTCCTGTTTCCGGCAATTACTCGCCGAGGTTTACTCGCAATAACTTGGATGCTGTGGAAGTAGAAATGAGAGTCACCCTTCTCCCTTTGTGCACCTCTCAACCCTTGCCGGTAAAGAGGTTTGGGCGATTCGCGGCTCCCCGTCTTGATCTGTGCTTATCAGCGAAAATCTGAGGCGAGGTCCTTTGTCTGAGTTCTGGCTTGGCTAAGTGCCATTGGCCAGTTGCTTTGTCTGAATGCTGATTGCTGAGCGCTGACCGCTAAGGATTTTTCGGCTTCGGTCGCGCGTAGTTGTCCATCTCAGCGGTCCACTTCAGAAAGCGGCGGAGCTGTTTCCGTTCGCGCACCATGAACCCCCAGAACTCCACAAAGCCGATCTTGTCCATCTTCAGGCCGGAATAGGTCTCCATGCGCCATCGCAGGTAGGGGCTGCGCCACGGGGCCAGGCGATGCCCGCGGGTTGCATTCCAGAAAAATCGTAACAGTTCGCGCATGGATCATGAGTATAGCAAGCAGCTATGCAACAGGAGGAGTTACAAGGGTTTACATTCTTTTAGGCATTGTCCCACGGCGGGGTGGAGCAGGTCTTTAGACCTGCGGTAAAGCTGCTTAAACCGTCTGGCTTCAGCCACTGAGGTACATCGCACGCGGGTAAACAATCAAAAAAGGGTACAGCTGATTTGATATAGCACTTCCTCTTGTAACTTTCGCGCTTTCCGTGAGTGCGTTTCTGACGAACGAAGCTCATTAGCTAGAATCGAGCAATGAAACCAAGCGATAAATCAGGGCACCAAACAACCGATACAGGTTCGGTCGAATCATGGCTCGTCTCGGCAGGGCGGGACCGGCGTCCGGGTTCTCCACTCAATGTGCCGCCATGGCCGGCCTCGAACTTCGTATTGGGGGAGAGCCGTGCGTACTCTCGCGATGACGGCACGCCCGGCTGGGAGGCTTTGGAAGAGATCGTCGGCGGACTTGAAGGTGGCTCCTCAGTTTCGTTCGCTTCGGGCATGGCAGGAATTGCGGCAATCTTCGACCAACTCGCTGCAGGATCGGTCGTGGCCCTGCCGGACGACTGCTATCAAGGCGTCGTGGGACTCGCCAAGGCCGGTGAAAGCCGTCGCCGCTGGACAGTACGATACATCCCCGTGTCCGACACCGCACGCTGGATCGAGATGTGCGGAACGGCTGACTTGATTTGGCTTGAATCGCCTTCAAACCCGCTGCTCACCGTTGCCGACCTGGACACGATCTGCGCTGCTCCGCGCAAGCGTGGCGCGATCCTGGCAGTGGACAACACCTTCGCTACCCCGCTCAATCAGCGTCCACTGGCCCTGGGGGCCGATTTGTCCGTGCAATCGGTAACAAAGTTCATCGGCGGACACTCGGATCTGCTCGGAGGCGTTGTCACCGCGCGCGATGCCAACCTTCTGGCAGCACTGAGGCAATCACGTGAACTCACAGGGGCCACGCCCGGAACCCTGGAAGTTTTTCTCGCGGTCCGTGGAGCCAGAACACTGGCACTGCGGCTGGAGCGTGCACAGCAAAATGCGATGACGCTGGCCGGACGTCTTGCGTCTCATCCAAACGTGTCTCTGACGCGCTATCCCGGCTTGACAAGCCATCCAACTCACGCTGCCGCTCGACGCCAATTGAAGAGCTTTGGCACGATCATCTCATTTGATGTGCGCGGCGACTCCAGTACTGCCGACTCCGTCTGCGCCAATCTGCAACTCATCCAACACGCGACCAGCTTGGGAGCGGTTGAATCCACCATCGAACGGCGGGCCAGCGTTCCAGGGCAGGAACATTTGCCTCCGACCCTGCTGCGGCTCAGCGTGGGGATTGAGGCCGTCGAAGATCTTTGGAGTGATTTGGATCGAGCGTTGCGCAACCTGCCGAAAACCTAACGCTCCATTCAGTGGCGTGGAGCCGGCCCTCGTAGCGCTGCCTGCAACTCAGGGGATGCCGCTGGTTCCTGACGCAAGCTACGCGCGCTTTCGCCGTCGCTCCTCACTGGCCTTGAACACTTCGCTCATGTCCGCCACTGGCCGAACCTCGAAAATGTTGCCATACATCAGCGATGGATGCTGGCTGATGAGCTGTACCGCATGATTCATGTCCCTCGCCTCAAGTAGAAGTATGCCGCCGAGCTGTTCCTTGGTTTCCGCAAAAGGACCGTCGGTCATCGCCAGCTTGCCGTCCTTTCGAGATACGGTCAAGGCGGTTTCCGGCCCCTGAAGCCCTTCGCCTCCACCCCAGTGACCGTTGGCGCGAAGATGGTCGTCGTATTCAAAACATGTGTCGAACATGGCAGTTTGTTCGGCCTCAGTCATGCCATCGAATTTGCTTTTATCGTAGTAACCCAAACAGATGTACTTCATTGCTCTTCTCCTCGTTTTTATTGTTTTGGACTGGGGCCAGCGTGGATTGTCCTGACATCTCTTATGTACAAGCGATGATGAGAACTTGCGATGTGCATGCTGGATCGTCCGCCAGCCCAGACCCTTTATCAATCATCTAGTCTTCAATAATTTCAACACCAAGCTGCCTTGATCGTTCAATGTTGGCCTTCATGTTGTTGAGTTCATCCGCGGAGTGGCCTTGCCAATGGATGACTTCTCCTATCACACGAAGCGGCTCCTTGGAGCGATAGGACAATGTCGGATTGCCTGGGTATTTTTTATCAGTAAGATTGGGGTCATCTTCAATAGAGCCGGTCGCCTCCACAACGTAGATTCTGCCGGGTTCTTCGCCCAAGGCCAACTCGGCTCCCCAGATCGCCGCATTCAAAGTACCTGACAGGTAGACGTAAGCAGCTGCCGCCCTTTTCCCATAGTTGGGGTTGTACCCTGGCTTGATGAGATCTCCTTGTTTCAATCTTGCCTTGGTGCCGTGGAAGAAACTTCGACCGGGGAAGACGGGGTTGGTCACGAATATCTCCTATTTTTTGGTTTGTTGCTTTGATGGCGATCAAAGATGCGTTCGGCTGACTTTGTCTAGCCGACAGTGCTCGTCCGCAAAGATCCAGCGGCCTTGTAAGCATTGATAACGATGCCTGAGGGCAAAGCTCGCGTGTTGGCGAGTTCGAATGCACGCGCCGGAGTTCCGTCGGCAAAAATGCGTTTTCCCTGGCCCAACAGGACTGGATAGACAAACAGCACGACCTCATCGGCAAGGCCATGTTCCAGCACCGCAGAAGTCAGCGTTGAACTGCCTGACAGGATCAGATCAGGGCCGTTCTGCGACTTGATACGGCGCACACCCTCGACGACGTCCGCAAGGCCCTCGGACGGGCCCCATTCAAGGCTTTGCGGCCGGTGGGTCACCACGTATTTTTTCGCCGCGTTGATGCGGTCAGTCATAGGATGGCTGGGCGCCTTCGGCCAGAAGCCTGACCACATATCGTAGGTTCGGCGTCCGAGCAGCAGATCGTAGCGTTCGCCATACAGCGCGAGGACTAAATCTCTGCCGGCAGGAGTGCGATAGGGCACGGTCCAGTCGATGTAAGGGAAATTATTTTCATCGGCGGATTGCTGGATCACACCGTCCAGCGAAATGTGTTCGAAAATTCTGAGCTTTCTCATTGCAGGTTCTCCGTGTTCTTGGCTTCAGGTTTCTATGCTGGAGTTTCTATTCTGGGGCATTGCCAGGAATTCGCGCACCTCAACCGATGCGCGGCAGGCGACGACGGCTTTGCGTCCCCACGCTACGGCCTCATCCATGTTGGCTGCGTCGAGTATCCAAAAGCCGCCAATGTGTTCCTTGGTTTCAAGGTACGGTCCATCGCTGATAAACACCCCTCCGCCAGGCTGCTTCCGCAATGATTTCGCGTGGAGCGCCGATTGCAGTCCGCCGGCAAAAAACCTGGCGCCGGCAGCCACCATCTCTTCATTGAGTACATCGATCTCGCGGCCCATGGCTTCGTCTTCAAGGGATGGGTCGTAGTTGTCGGGGTGGTGAATGGCAACTAGATATTGCGGCATGTTCTTCTCCTGTATAGTCCTTCAGATCGGCCTTGTCGGAAAATGCTGCCACTGTCGCTCAATTGCTAGTCGGTGGACGGCATGAAAAAGATTTCTCGCACCTCAACCTGCCCTTGGGTGGCGGCAACGCCCTTGCGCGCCCATGCCACCGCCTCGTCCATGTCAGCGCATTCCAATATATAAAGACCGCCGATGTGTTCCTTGGTCTCAAGGTATGGCCCGTCGGTGATAAGGATTCCACCATCGGTCTGCGTCCGCAGAGACTTAGCAGCCCCAAGGCCGCAAGCAAGCTTCATGATGCCTGCATCCTCCATCTCTTTGTTGAATGCGTGGATCTTGCGGCCCGCCGCTTCGTCCATTGTGGACGGGTCGAAGTCGTCGGGGATGTAACCAGCAACCAAATATTGCGGCATAACTCTCCTTTATCTTTGAATGGTCTTCTCTTCCAAGTGGGGTTCGGCAGCACATGCTTGCCCATCTGGAGTCTTTATCATTTCGACGCGTTCACCTATAGTCGTCGCTTACAGAGAAAATCGACAGATGAGGCGATTATTTTTGTTTCAATTCTTGGAGCCGCCTCGTTAGGAATTGCCGCTCTGGTTCCTGCTGGGTCAGAGCCAGCGCTTTCTCATAAGAAACGCGAGCTTCAGCGGTCCTGCCGAGCCTGCGGCACATATCCGCCCGGGCTGAGTGCGCCAGGTAATAATTTCCCAATTCGCCATACTCCAACACCGCGTCAATATGCGCCAAGCCGGCCTCTGGACCATCGCGCATGGCAATTGCCACTGCACGGTTGAGTTGCACAATCGGCGAAGGCTGAATTCTCATTAATTGGTTGTAAAGTGCGACAATCTGCCGCCAGTCGGTCACCGCGACAGATTCTGCCTCGGCATGAACCGCCGCTATCGCAGCCTGCAGCGTGTAAGCGCCAAAGCGGCGGGACTTGAGGGCTTTCTGCACCAACGCCACTCCCTCCGCGATCTGCTCCCGGTTCCAGAGCGAGCGCTTCTGGTTCTCCAGCAAAATCAGCTCACCGGTTGGAGAGGTCCTTGCGGCGCGACGGGATTCCTGTAGCAACATCAGCGCGAGCAGCCCCATGATTTCCGAACGCATGGTTGCTTGCCCAACGGCATCCGGCTCCGGCTGGAGCTCGGCCAGCAACCGGCCCAGTCGAATCGCCTCTCCGGTTAGCTCGGCCCGCGTTACTTCTTTTCCAGCCGCGGCGGAGTACCCCTCGTTAAAGACGAGATAGATCACTTGAAGCACCGCGTGCAGACGTTCCGGCAATTCCTGCGGCGTTGGTACCTCGTAGGGAATCGGCGTCTCGCGAATCTTTGTCTTCGCGCGCACGATGCGCTGGGCAAGCGTTGCCGGCGTAACCAGAAAGGCGCGGGCAATCTCTTCTGTTGTCAGGCCGCAGACTTCGCGCAGGGTGAGCGCAACCTGTGCTTCCGGAGGCAGTGCGGGATGGCAGCAGGTAAAGATCAGGCGGAGACGATCGTCTTCGATCTCCTCGTCATCTTCCTGTACACCGGAAGCTTCGCTCATGCGCGCTTCCATATGCAGCGTCAGATCTTTCTGTGTTGCGTCAAAGCGTGCGCGCCGGCGTATCCCATCGATTGCTTTGAAGCGTGCCGTTGAAATCAGCCATGGGCGAGGGTTGTGCGGGACACCCGTCTTGGGCCAGGACTCCAGGGCAGCGGCGAATGCCTCATGCATTGCCTCTTCAGCCAGATCCAGATCTCCCAGGAGGCGAACGAGCGTCGCCAGAACCCGGCCGGACTCTGTTCGGTACAGAGTCTCAACGGTCGTGCTGAGTTGTTCGGGTACCGGTGGCGGCATCTACACCAAGCTAGCAAACGCGATGGACCGGCACAACCGAGCCTCAGACGACTCTACTCATAACTGAAGAAGAGGAAGGGCCTGCTGGTGGAGTAGCCAAGATTCAGTTCTTTGATCGCCCACTCACACCTACGTGTCCGCTAGAGGATTGTTACCAGAACCTCACTGCCTTTATCAGCCATTGCCACGCGTGATGCTGCTGCTTTGTTTGCGGAAATCTCCAGAAACCCCGTGCTGCCTAGCAGCGCGAACAACTCTCCCGGTGCGCCTTCAGAGTAACTGGAAACAAGCTTGGTAACTTCAGCTTTACCCACGGTGATTTTGAAGGTTTTAGACGAACCATCAAAAATCTGCGGAATATCGTTTGGAGAGATATTGGTTATCAGGTTGCCGAACTTATCTGTCTTAAGAACCACGCCTTTCCACACATTTTCAGCGGTAATCTTTGGCTTAGGTGCAAGAAAGCGCACGTAATCAGTAATCTCTTCTCCGAACTTGGCGGTATCCACGCCTTTGCTCAGGTAGGCTGCAACCGGTGCAAATATATCTCGTCCGTGAAACGTCTTGCTGATCGGATTATGGAAATAATGTTCTGAAGTTACGTGCCGAACACTTACGCGCTCCTCGCGCTCATAGACTAAAGACAGCACACCGTTATCGGGCGCTACAAAAACGTATTGGCCAATCGTTGCAAGAATCGGTCTGCGTGGCCCTCCCACGCCGGGATCAACCACGACCACATGTACAGTGTCCTTGGGAAAATAGTGGTACGCCTGTGAGACAGCAAGCGCGCCGTCCAGAACGTCAAATGACTGTACGGCATTGGTGATATCAACCACCTGTGCTGTTGGATTAATGCTGTAAATAACCCCTTTCATTGCACCCACATAATGCTCGGTCAAGCCGAAGTCGGTGGTGAGCGTGATCATCCGTTGAAAAGGCACTAAGTTCTCCCTGCTGTGGTTGGAAAGGCTTCCCGCGAAGGTATCGCGTGGCTTCTGTTCAAGTCAAGCCAGCGTAGTCCTTTGGGCAACAACGCGCGAGAACGCGGAAGTCCGTGACCTATTGTTACTGTAATCGCTGCAACGAGTGTTCTGAAATTGGAAATTTTTAATTCAAAGAGTAAAAAAGTTTGGGCAGTCGTTTACCTTGCGGACTGTAGTTAACTTTTTAAAGCGGACACCGTTAGCGGCGGAGATCGCTCACCTCATTTAGTAAGGCAGAAAGAAAGTTAATGGAGCGGGCCTGGCGAACATTCGCGGGCCTTAAATGTTTCGCCGCCACGATTCCGGAAGTCACCCCTTACTGGCCAAGGACAATATATGGCTTCCAGAGTAGCGGAAAGGGAACCTATGTCGAGTGCAGTTCGTGCTATTCCACGTGAAGAAATTTCCCCAGCTGAATCTCTGTTTTTACTAGTTGTCGATGCTGATCGCTGGGCCAGGGACCTCTCCAGAGAGGTCGCAAGCAACATGGGTTTCAAGGTTTACACGGCTGAAAGTACCCGCGCCGCGTTGCGGCAAATGGAAGTGCAGCCTGTCGATGTGGTCCTGCTCGACATTCGCCAGTCAAGCCAGGACGGAATTGATTTACTGGCAAAGTTCAAGGAAATGCATCCCCAGACTGAAATCATCATGGTCAGCGGACACGCCACAGTTGATTCCGTGGTTACCGCCATGAAGAGCGGCGCTTGCGACTTTATTCGCAAGCCGTTTAAAGGTGAAGAACTTAAGACCCTGCTTACACGCGTTGCAGGACGGCTGCGCAATTCGCTGGAAGATCGCATGTCCCGCGAGCATCTACAGGTGAGTCCCGCTGGCGATCACGGCATGCTGGGTCATTCCCCGGAGATGCAGAAGCTATATCGCATTGTGAATAAGGTAGCCACCAGTAAACATCCTGTGTTGGTTCAGGGTGAAAGCGGCACTGGCAAAGAGACAATCGCCCGGGCCATCCACTCGAGCGGTCCTTGCCATGACCGTCCTTTTCTGCTGGTAGACTGCGCCGCCACCGGCAATGGCGTTTTAGAAAATGAACTGTTTGGACCCATGAAGTCCGCCAATGGCTTGGGAAAAACAAGGGAAGGGCAGTTTGCCCTGGCCAGCGGAGGCACGATCTTCTTTGATGAGATCGGTGAGATGCCGCTCGACATTCAGGGCAAATTGGTTCGTGCCTTACAGGAAAGAGAGTTTCACGTTCAGGGCAACGGCAAGTCCATGCCTGTCGACGTACGCGTTGTGGCGTCTACAAGTCATGACCTGGAGACAGCGGTCCAGCAGGGAACCTTCCGCCGCGATCTTTTCTTCCGGCTCAACGTAGTAGGGCTCCGCCTGCCGCCCTTGCGTGAGCGCAAAGAGGACATTCGGCCTTTGGCGGAGAATTTCCTTGAGCGTGTTGGCCATGCCCGGCAGGTTCAGTACTCCATCCATCCTGACGCACTGAAGCTGCTCCAAATGTATGAATGGCCAGGTAACGTCCGCGAACTGGAAAACTGCCTGGAGCGTGCTGTGGCCATGAGCGCTGGGTCAGTATTGCAAGCTACTGACTTCCCACCACATGTACGGTCAGCGACTCTTCGCCTTGCTGATCCCGGCAAGCAGTCACGGATTCTGCCTCTGGCTGAGCTGGAAAAGCAGGCGATCATCGATGCTTTGCGGCAGCTCAACGGCGACAAGCTTATGACCGCCCGTGCGCTAGGGATCGGCAAGACCACGTTGTATCGCAAACTGAAGGAGTACGGGATAAACCACTGGTCTTCTTCTCCTTCGGCCGTGTCCTTAGATTAAGCACCTCGGTGCTTCAGGGCGGGAAATCTTCCGCGTGCGGCTCGCACGCGGAAGCTGTGCATCCAAATACAGCAGGGCAAGCTGCGCTTTGTCCATGAGAGTAAAGTTTCGCCTTCCAGAAAACATATTTCCAGAGACAACTCCGCCTGCACATACCGCTTCTCACTTTTGGTGGTTATCTGACTATCTTTGAAGGGTGTGTCTATGCTTTGGACGATTTTTGCAATCCTCATTATCCTTTGGCTTCTGGGCTGGGGATTCCACGTGGCCGGCGGCCTGATTCACCTCTTGCTTGTGATCGCACTCATTGTCGCCGTCATCAACCTGGTTACGGGCCGCAGGGCTGTCTAGCACTTCAACGGCGCGCCTCTGACTGACCCAAAGATTGTGAGAAAAACAGGGAGTGGGCTGGCAGCAGAGAGCAACAGCTCTGCTCCCTCCTTTTTGCGTTTTTACGCTCAAAAGAATTCTGGCCCATCCCTCTCGGATTAAGAGAAGAGGCGCTTCTTTGCGCCATGTATACGCATTCAAAGGACATCCTAAGTTCCTTGCATCGAGTCTAATCCCATTTACAACCGCCAAAAGTAGCGGAGATTGGTAGTAAATCAGATGCTTACAACACGCGCGAGCGCGGTTGAGGTCGATGTGGCTCCCAATGGCGACCGCAACCAGGAACTCACACGCCGGATCGCTGAAAAAGGTGATTGGTTTCACAACATCAACCTCAATGGAGTCTGGACCGCGCCCCATCATTTCCTGGGCGACTTCCCTAACGTAAAGTGGAAGCACATTGCTCCTGAGCTGCCTGCGGATCTCTCTGGCGCCAGCGTGCTTGATATTGGCTGCAATGGCGGCTTCTATTCCATCGAGCTTAAAAAGAGGGGCGCCAGCCGTGTCCTGGGCGTTGATGTGGACGATCGCTATCTTGAGCAGGCGCGCTTTGCTTCCCAGACTTTAGGCCTGGACATTGAATTCGCTAAATGCTCTGTTTATGAAGTGGATTCCATCCCCGGACAGTTTGATTTTGTGCTGTTTATGGGAGTTTTTTATCATTTGCGCTATCCTTTGTTCGCGCTCGACAAAGTCATCAAGAAAGTCGGACGCAGCCTGATATTCCAGACGATGATACGCGGCTCTCTTATCAGTCCTGAGCTGCGCGAAGATTATCATTTCTGGAACACGGAGATCTTCAAGGACCCAGATTTCCCCTGCATGTACTTCATTGAAAAGAATTATGCGGGCGATCCCACGAACTGGTGGATTCCCAATCATGGCGCAATGGAAGGAATGCTGCGCAGCTCAGGCCTGGAGATCGTCTCTCATCCTGAACAGGAAACCTGGATTTGCGCCCCATCCCGTGTCACTAAGAATGACGGGAAATATCTTTTAGATCACGAACTAGCGGGCACCCTGTAACCTGGCCCAGCTCTGTACAAAGGTGCATGCATGGTTGAAGCAGTCATGTTGTGGAATGAGCCGAACAATCTTTCTCATTGGGACTTCAAGCTGGATCCCGATTGGAAGATGTTTGCCAAAATGGTGCTTGCTGCCAGCGCGGCCATTCGCCGTGAGAATCCTGATCTGCCCATAGTTCTGGGCGGCATCTCCCCAATCGATCCTCATTTTATTAGTCTGCTGAGCTCTTACGGAGTGCTGGATGCGGTGGATGTAGTTTCCGTGCATGGATTTCCGCTGGACTGGAACCATTGGCAGCTTCAGGATTGGCCCAAGAAGATCGACGAAATTCGCGCCGTTACCAGCAAGCCGGTCTGGGTTTCAGAAGCGGGCGTCTCCTCTTTTGGTGCGGAAGAAGTCCAGGTATTTGGCATGCAGCGCACGGCTGAGCTGCTGTTGCCAATCGTGGACCGGGTGCACTGGTACAGCCTGCTCGATCTGCCGGCCGCGTGGTCGGCCACAACGCGTCACAAAGAAGCCGAAGGCAGCGCTTATTATCGCCATTACTATATGGGGCTTTTGCGTGAAGACGGCTCGCCCAAGCTGGCTGCAGAGTCCTTTCCCAAGGGTCTGGGTATCTGCCAATGGTTTCATTACGAAGATCCGCGCCTTGATCTCGCTGTCGATTGGCTAAAGCGCCTGGGCGTAAAGTACCTGCGCACCGGCGTGAGCTGGGCGGATTGGTATCGTGAAAACGCTGAAGCGTGGTTCGATCATCAGATGCAGGCTCTGGAACCATTTAACACGACCCTGACGCTCTGCTTTACTCCGGAACATATGGGCGTTGCTCCTCATTACACTAGTCCGCCGAAGCGTGCTGAAGACTTTGCCGAATTCGCGGTGTGGGCGGTGCGTAAATACGCCATGGCGAAAAATGACAATCAAGTTCTTATAGGAGCCAGGTAGGAATGGCAAAGAACATACTCATCACCGGCGGAGCAGGGTTTGTGGGATCGCACCTGGCTGACGCCTTGCTGGCCGCGGGCCACCACGTTCGTATTTTTGACAACCTCACAGGCCAAGTCCATCTCCACGGAATACCTGAATACCTGGCAGAAGATGCTGAGTTCATTCAAGGTGATGTTCGGGATTCTGCCGCTGTACGCCGCGCGCTCTCCGGCATCCAGGTCGTCTTTCACATGGCGGCTGCCGTTGGCGTTGGTCAATCGATGTATGAGATTGAACGTTACATGGGTTCCAACACGCAAGGTACAGCGGTGCTGCTGCAACAACTGCTGGACAACAAGAGTCGCGTTGAGAAGCTGGTGCTGGCTTCTTCCATGTCAATCTACGGGGAAGGGAAATATCTCTGCCCGCAATGCGGCAGTGTCGCGCCGCAGCTGCGTAGCGTTGAGCAGCTCAGGCTCAAGCAGTGGGAACCCAACTGCCCTGCGTGTAATGAGCCGCTCACGCCCATTCCTACGGATGAATCCAAGCCGCTCCAGTGCAGCTCCATTTATGCTCTATCCAAAAAAGATCAGGAAGAGATGTGTCTGCTCTTCGGGCGCACGTACGATCTTCCGACGGTGGCGTTGCGTTATTTCAACATCTACGGAACGAGGCAGGCGCTTTCCAATCCTTATACCGGCGTGGCGGCAATCTTTGCCTCGCGGTTCATGAACGGCAATCCTCCTTTGATTTTTGAGGATGGAGAGCAATTACGCGACTTCGTGAGCGTCGAAGACGTCGTCCGCGCGAACTTGCTGGCGATGGAATCTTCACAAGCAGACGGCATGGCCCTGAACATTGGATCGGGCGAACCGATTTCAATTCGTGAAGTGGCAGCCGAGCTGGCGCGCGCTATGGACTCTGAAATTGCTGCCGAGCTTACGCAGAAATATCGCGCCGGCGATGTCCGGCACTGCTTTGCCGATATCTCTGCAGCGCGCAGATTTCTTGGCTATAAGCCGCAGGTGCGCTTTGCCGACGGATTAAAAGATCTGGTGGAATGGCTGTGCTCGCAGCAGTCGCAAGACCGCGCCGCAGAAATGGTGGCTGAGCTGAGTGAATTTGGTTTGACCGCTTAGTGGAATTTTTTGAAAGAAGGGGAAAGAATGCCTACCCAGGATAGGCGATCGGTGTTGATTTTTGGAGGAGCAGGATTTATTGGCTCAAATCTGGCCTACTCTCTGCTTTCCCACACCGATGCCAAAGTGCACATTTTTGATAATCTCTCCCGCGCCGGTGTGCACCACAATGTGGAATGGCTGAGGAAGACTGCGGGCAATTCCGGGCGGCTTCAAGTCACCGTCGGCGACGTTCGCGATACCCGGCAGGTGGAGAAAGCCGTCGCCCACGCGAATGAGATTTATCATTTCGCCGCGCAGGTAGCAGTCACCACATCCGTGGTCGATCCTCGCCATGATTTTGAAGTCAATCTTGGCGGCACATTCAATGTTATGGACGCTGCACGCAGAGCAGGGAACCGGCCTTTTATCCTCTTTACTTCAACTAACAAAGTTTATGGCGAACTAGGCCTTGGGACGCCTGTCATCCGCGGCAAGCGTTATATAACGCCGGGGCGTGAAGGCGTTTCAGAAGCGCAGGCGCTGGACTTCCATTCTCCTTACGGTTGTTCCAAGGGCGCGGCCGATCAGTATGTGCGTGACTTCGGTCGTATCTACGACATCCCTACCGTTGTCTTCCGCATGTCGTGCGTAGCCGGGCCACGTCAGTTCGGTACGGAAGATCAGGGATGGGTGGCCCACTTCGTCTATTCGGCTTTGCAGGAAAAGGCTGTCGTCATCTATGGCGATGGCCGGCAGGTTCGCGATGTGCTCTGCGTTGATGACCTCGTGCGCGCTTTCGATGCCGCGCGCCAGAATATTGAAACCACGCGCGCTGAGGTTTACAACATCGGCGGCGGTCCGCAGAATTCAGTATCGCTTCTAGAGTTGATGGATGAAATCGCCTTGCTGACCGGGCGTCCTATGGAATTTGTTTTAGACGAGCGCCGCGTCGGCGATCAACTGGTTTACATCACTGACAATGCGAAAATTCAGCGTGATACAGGCTGGAAGCCCGAGATCGGCTTGAAGAAAACTCTTCGGCAGTTGCAGGCGTTCTGGGAGGAAAACCACGGAATGCTGGCCCAGAGAAGGCGTTCCTCTGCGGCAATACCTGCCTTTGAATTGGCCACTGAGCTTTCCGGGAGGGCGGGATGAAGTTTGCCCTGCTCAATCCCAACTGGGACTTCAAGGGCTCGATCTATTTTGGCTGTCAGGATCCACACACTCCGTTGGAGTTGTTGTTTGCCGCCGATCAACTGCATATTGCCGGGCACGAATCTCTGCTCGTCGACGCGCAGATGGGCAATCTGACCATTGAGGAATCTCGCAGCCGCGTGAATGCTTTCGCCCCCGATTTCCTGGTTATCCCGACTGCGCCTTCGTATCTTTTCTGGCGCTGTCCACCGCCCGAACTTCGCGTTCCCATGGAGTGGTTTGCCGGCTTACAGAGCAAAGCTATCAAAGTTGCTATTGGCCCTCATGCCTCAGCTACACCGGCAACTACCATCCGAAAGACAGGTTGTGACGTCGCCCTGCGTGGAGAAGCTGATCAGACGTTAGCTGAACTTGCCAGCAAACCATGGCAGGAGATTGCCGGCTGCTGCTTCAAAAATGAAGATGGCCAGTTGCATATCAGCTCCGGTACTGCCGTGGCCGACATGTCCGCGCTCGGCCCGCTTGATTTCAAGAATTACGATGCGGAAGCCCACGCGCATCGGCACCACGTATTTACCAATGATCGTGGTCTCGGCGCCGAATTGGAGTTTGCCCGAGGATGTCCTTGGGCCTGCACTTTCTGCAATAAGACGCTATTCCGCAATAAATTCCGCGAGCGCAGCGTTGACGCCGTCTTAAGGGAAGTGGATAAGCTGATTGCTCGCGGCGTCCGATACATTTATTTCATTGATGAGATTTTTGGCGTCGGCAAAAACATTCATCGCCTGCTTGAAGGCATTGCTGAACGCCCAGTAAAGATTGGCTTTCAGACGCGCATCGACCTTTGGAATGAACACTCTCTCGATCTTTTGGGCCGCGCCCACTGCATCTCCATGGAGTGCGGCGTGGAATCCATCACGCATGAAGGCCGTGAAGAACTGAACAAAAATTGCCGCATGGACACAGATCGCATTGCTGAATTGCTGGTCTATGCCCGCCAGCGCATTCCCTGGGTGCAGGCAAATCTAATTCTGACAGAGCGAGACGACCGCGCGGAGGTCCACCGTTGGCAGCAAGGGTTGAAGGCGCAAGGTGTTTGGGTGAGTGAGCCAGTGCCCATGTTCCCATTCCCTGGCAGTCCTCTATATAACAAGACATTTGCGGCTACGCCGGACGACATGGCCTGGGAACGCGCTCATCGCCACTACACATCCATGTTCGCCGAAAAGGGCTACAGCGATATTCAGGAGCAAACGCCGCTGGCAATTGAGGAACTGGAAACATGCATATCTTAGTCACGGCGGACACGCTGGGCGGTGTCTGGACGTATACGCGCGAACTGGTGACCGGACTGGTGCGCCGTGGCGACAAGGTGACGCTGGTCAGCTTTGGCGATATACCCACCGCCGCGCAAACTCGTTGGATGGACGGCCTCGCTCATCTCGATTATCGTCCCACGGCGTTCAAGCTGGAATGGATGATGGATTCTGAAGCCGACATGGAGGCTTCTTCACGCTATCTTGAGGCTCTTATTGAGGAGAGCCGTCCTGATCTTTTGCATTTCAGCCAGTTCTATTACGGTGCTATACATTGCGATGTTCCGCGAGTAGTTGTTGCGCACAGTGATGTGGTGAGCTGGTGGATGTCCGTTCATCGGCAGTTGCCGCCCGAAACAGAATGGCTGAAATGGTATCGGCAAATCGTCACGTGTGGATTGCATGAGGCTACCACTGTGGTCGCGCCAACGCGCTGGATGCTGGAACAAGTGGAGCTTCACTATGACAAGCTTCGCTCCGCTTCAGTCATTCACAATGGCCGTACCCCTGCTCTGTTTAACCCGTATATCAGCAAACAAGAGACCACCGTTACGTTGGGACGGCTCTGGGACAGCGGTAAAAACGTTTCACTACTTTTGAAGCGTGAGATGCCCGGCTCGGTAACTATTATCGGCTGCGACCAGCATCCTGACTTGCAGAACCATTCCTTTGTGGCCGAAACAATGAGGCCAAACATTTTTCTTGAGCCGCATCAGGATGAGCGGCAGATCACCCAGACGCTTGCGCGCGCGGGAATCTATGCTGCTACTTCACAGTATGAGCCGTTTGGCCTGGCGCCGGTAGAAGCCGCGCTTTCACGTTGCGCCATTATTGCCAGTGACATTCCTTCATTCCGCGAACTCTGGGATGGCGCCGCAGTTTTCTTCCGCAACAATGATCCCGACAACCTGGCGGAAGCCCTGGAAAGGGTACAGCGCGACCGTGCTCTTCGTTTGAGCCAAGGCAATCTTGCTCTTAAGCGTGCGCGGGAGTTTTACTCGGCTGACCGCATGGTGGCCGGGTACAAACACCTGTACCAGAAACTGGTTCCCGCAGAGGCCCTCAGCGCATGAGTGAGAAGCTCAATATTGCTCTTTTTGCCCACTCCATTGTCTCTGACTGGAACCATGGTAATGCTCATTTCCTGCGCGGACTGATGCGCGAACTGGTCCGCATGGGACATACAGTACGCTGTTACGAAGAGTTGAATTCCTGGTCGCTTACCAATTTGATGAAGCAGGAAGGCGAGCGTGCCATTGAGGCCATTGATTCTTTCCGCCGCGCTTATCCTGAGCTCGATGTTCGTTTTTACAAGTCTGGCGACGATGAGTTCCCCCGATTTCTTGAAGAGGAATTGAAAGAAACTGATTTGGTGTTGCTGCACGAGTGGAATGACCCGCAGGTGATCAATCAAGTGCTCGCTCTGAAGAAGAAGTTCGGCTTCATTGCTTTGTTCCATGACAGCCATCATCGCGCTCACACCAGGGCCGGTGAAATTTTGAAATTTGATCTGCATCTGGTGGATGGTGTGCTTGCGTTCGGTGAGGCAATCCGCCGGATTTATGTCGACGGCTTTGGAATCAACAGGGCATGGACTTTCCATGAAGCGGCTGATGTTGAGCAGTTTCGTCCACTGCAGCGACGCAAGGACATTGATGTGGTCTGGATCGGCAACTGGGGCGACGATGAACGCTCCGCCGAACTCGAGGAGTTCCTGATCCAGCCGGCGCGGACACTGCCTGAAATGCGCGTGGTGGCACACGGCGTTCGTTATCCAGATTTTGCGCTGCAAAAGCTGGTGAGCGCTAACGTGGAATACCGTGGCTATCTTCCCAATCTTTTTTCTCCGCAAGTCTATGCGGAAAGTGCACTCACCGTGCATATTCCGCGACGCGAGTATGCGAACGGTCTCTCTGGAATTCCGACGATCCGGGTGTTTGAAGCTTTGGCTTGCGGCATTCCACTGGTCTGTTCGCCATGGACGGACCAGGAAAATCTTTTCCGTCCGGGCGAGGATTATGTTGTGGTGCGCGATGGAGTGGAGATGGCGGAGCAGTTGCGGTACCTTCGTCGCGACGCCAAGGCCCGTTACCAGCTCGCGGAAAATGGGTTGCAGACGATTCGGGAGCGCCACACCTGCGCTCACCGCGCGCAAGAACTTATGCAAATATGCCAGGAGATTTCGCGATGAGGATCTTCGTCTTCGGCTCCAGCATCACGTCTTCTTACTGGAATGGAGCTGCAACCTATTACCGCGGCATTTACAAACAGCTTCACGCGCGGGGCCATCACATTACATTTGCTGAGCCTGATGCCTATGGCCGCCTGCAAAATCGCGACGCCGCTGATTTCAGCTACGTCACCACGGTTGTGTATAAAGAGGCTGAAGAAATTCCCGCGCTGCTCAGACAAGCTGCTGAATGCGACCTGGTGATTAAGCACAGTGGTGTAGGCGTGTTTGACGAACTGCTGGAACAGAAAGTTCTGCAGTGCCAATCCGAAAATACGCGGGTGGCATTTTGGGATGTAGATGCTCCCGCAACGCTGTCGCGGGTGGAAACCGTTTCTTCAGATGCATTTCGCGCGCTCATTCCTCAATACGACTTTATTTTCACCTATGGCGGGGGTGCCCCGGTTATCGCACACTACCGACGTCTGGGCGCAGAAAATTGTCATCCGATTTATAACGCGCTTGATCCGGAAACGCACCATCCTGTCCCGCCGGACCCCGCGTTGGCCTGCGATCTGTTGTTCGTCGGCCACCGGCTGCCGGACCGCGAACGCCGGGTTGAAGAATTTTTTCTGCGCGCAGCGGAACTTGCGCCGGAGTTCCAGTTCGCGTTGGGTGGGGAAGGCTGGGGTGGCAAGCGGCTTCCCGCAAACGTTCACTGGATAGGCCATGTCGCCACGGGAGATCACAATCGCGTGAACTGCTCTGCGCGCATGGTGTTAAACATCAATCGTGACTCCATGGCAGGCGTGGGTTTTTCTCCGCCTACGCGTGTTTTTGAAGCGGCGGGGGCGGCGGCCTGCCTGATCACCGACCGTTGGGCGGGAATCGAACAGTTCTTTGCGCCCGAAAGAGAGATACTGATAGCCGGCAGCGCTGAAGAAATTGTTTGCTGCTTGCGGAATACCTCTTCTGCAAAGGCGCGAGAGATTGGGGAGAACATGCGGACGCGGGCGTTGCGCGATCATACTTACGCTTTGCGCGCCAAAGAAGTGGATGCCGTTCTTGAAAATGTTCCCGGCAGAACTGCGGCGTGATGAAACGAACTTTGTGATGCCGGGAAAGCCTCTTGCAGTGGCGTTGCTGTTGAAAAAATTGCAAATGGCTAAATGCTAATGGCCAGTTGCTAATTGCTAATTTTATGAAGATCACTATTTTCGGCCTCTCTATCACTTCATCGTGGGGCAACGGGCACGCGACCACGTTCCGCGCGCTGTGCCAGGCGCTGCATCGTCGCGGGCACCGCATTGTGTTTTTTGAACGTAATGTGGAGTGGTACCAGAACAATCGTGATCTCCCCGAGCCTCCTTATTGTGAGGTGAAGTTATTCGAAAATTGGGATGACGTGCTGCCAGTGGTCAAATCTGAGCTGCGGGATTCCGATGCAGCGATGGTCGGCTCCTATTTTCCAGATGGCATAGCCGCGCTGGATGAGGTACTGGCGTCAAACGTTCCGGCGAAGGCTTTTTACGATATTGATACTCCCATTACCGTGCGCAGCCTGCGTGAACATGGACGCGCCGATTACCTGTTGAAATCTCATCTTCCTGAATTGGACATTTATTTCAGCTTTACAGGCGGTCCAATCCTTCAGCAACTTCAAGAAGATTTCGGAGCTCCCTTCGCTGTGCCGCTCTATTGCTCGGTTGACCCGGATAAACATCGTGAAACCCCCGTGAATCCAAGGTTTGCCTGCGATATGAGCTATATGGGCACTTACGCGCCAGATCGCCAGCCTACGATTGAGAAATTTCTGTGCGAACCCGCGCGCCGAACGCCAGAAAAGAAATTCATCATTGCCGGCCCGCAGTATCCGCGTGATATCCGCTGGCCAGAGAACGTGGAGCACATCATGCATCTGGAGCCGCGCTACCATGCGGAGCTCTATAGCTCTTCTCGAATCACTCTGAATGTCACCCGCAAGGAGATGGTGCTGGCCGGCTACTCGCCTTCAGTGCGCCTGTTTGAGGCGGCGGCCTGCGGCTCTGCAATTGCTTCCGACAATTGGCCCGGCTTGGATACATTCTTCGCTCCCGGACGCGAAATACTTCTGGCCACAGGATCTGACGACATGGTTCGTTACCTCACAAGCGATGATTCCCAGCTTCGACGAATCGGTCAGGCCGCTCGGGACCGTGTTCTTGCTGCGCATACCAGCGAGGTACGTGCTCGGGAATTCGAGAACGCTGTGGAAATCGCGATCCGCTCCTCACGTCCAAGTGCCGTGACCGCAACTTAACTTGTTCGAACTAAGCAGAGCCCCGAAAATATTCTTCGCTATCCCGTTCACGCGCAGAATTTCTGTTCAAAAATGCTCCCGCCGTCGAGCTCACGTTTTGAAATCGCCAGAGTTGGATTCCGCATCTTACTACTGTACATACCTATTATGAGAGTAGCCCTTATTGCGCCACCATTCATTGCTGTGCCTCCAAAAAAATACGGAGGTACGGAGTTGTTTATTGCAGAATTGGCCCACGGACTCCAGCGTCAGGGAGTGGACGTGGTGGTATACACCAACGGCGAATCCACAGTGGATGCGCCCATTCGCTGGCTTTATCCTGAGGGCCAGTGGCCTCTAAAGCATGAAGTGGAAGCCTCGCTGAAAGGATTGAACCATTTTGCCTGGGCGATGAAAGAAGCGGCCGCTGAAGCAGACGTAATTCACGTGAATAGCGCTCCTGCCTTGAGTTTTACCCAATTCATTGATTTGCCTGTGGTGAATACGGTGCATCACGCCTATGACGAATCACTGGCCCAGTTTTACAAGCGTTACCCCAATGTTTCTTATGTCACCATCAGTGACTTTCAGCGGGAAAAGCTGACCATGCCGCACATGAGGACCATTCACCACGGAATCAATCCCTCGCTTTATACGATGTTCGAGGGCAAGCGTGAACACCTCAGCTTTCTCGGCAGAATCGCGCCACCCAAAGGTACACACCTTGCGATTGAAATCGCCAAAAAATCAGGTATTCCTCTCAAGATCGCCGGTGAGATTCAGCCCATCAATCAACAGTATTGGGAGACCATGGTCAAGCCGCACGTCGATGGCAAGTTCATCGAATACATTGGCGAAGTAGGAATGCAAGGCAAGGTGGAACTGCTTGGTAAGTCGGTGGCCATGCTTTTCCCCGTGCAGTGGGACGAACCTTTTGGCCTTGTTATGATTGAGGCCATGGCGTGTGGTGCTCCGGTTTTAGCCATGCCCGGCGGATCTGTTGCGGAAGTAGTGAAAGAAGGCGTGAGCGGAAACGTGCGCAAGACTACGACTGAGCTGGCGGAGTGTGCTCGAAATCTTGATCTTCCGCCCACAATCGTTCGCGGCTATATGGAAGAGTTCTTCTCGGTAAAACGGATGACCCGGGATTACATCGCTCTTTATTCAGAAATTCTGCGCGATGGCGTAGCTGAAGCGGAGCAGATCGTGGCATGAGCGCAAAACTTCTGATTCCCCATTCCGAACTGGTCAAAATATCTCCGCCCTATCCAGAGCCGCGACTGGTGTATCAGAACGCAGAGCCGCGCAAGGTCAACAACCTTACGCTTATCGACGGCAAAACGTTTCTTTCTACTACCATTGCGGGGGACGTGATGCCGCCGGGCGCTCCCGACGTCGGTTTCTTCCATGACGACACGCGCTTTCTCAGCCGCCTGGAGCTTCGTGTCGACGGATATCGCACCGTGGTGCTTTCTTCCAGCACCGAGCAGACGTTTACGTCACAGATTGAGCTCACCACGGGCAAAAGCACAATGCGTGACACCTATGAGATTCCTGAGAACACGGTCCATATCCGCCGCGAGCAACTGCTCTCCTCTGAAACGCTGTTTGATAATTTCTCTTTTGAGAATTTCAACTTCCATGAACTTGAGCTGAACGTTGAACTGGCTTATGAAGCCGATTTTATGGATGTATTCCAGGTGCGCGGAGTGGCGCGGGAAAAACTTGGACAGTATTACCTGCCGATTGTGCGGCATGATTCCATTGTCTTCCATTACTGCGGCCTGGATGGTGTTGGCCGTGAAACCATGATTCATCTTTCTCCTGAGCCGGACATGGTAGATGGCACCACGGCAAAGTGGAAGCTTCGGTTGCCTCCCTTCAAGCGCTTTCAGTTGCACACCACGGTAGTTCCTTATGTGGAAGGCAAGCGCTCTCGCTCTGTGCGTTCTGATTTTGGGCAACAACTGCGGCTGCGCAGGGAAGCGATTGCGGAATGGGCATCGCATTCAACCAGTTTTAGCGCAGGCAACAGCATTTTTGCTGAGATGGTCGATACCTGCAAAGCTGATTTTCATGCTTTGCAGATTCCAGAGGCAAAAGAGCGTGTCATCGCTGCCGGCATTCCCTGGTTTGCCACCATGTTCGGTCGCGATTCCATCATTGCGGCATATCAATCGTTGATGTTGAACCCGCGCCTGGCAACTGAGACGTTGCGCGTGCTGGCTTCACTCCAGGGCAAGGAGAACAATGACTGGCGTGATGAAGAGCCGGGCAAGATTCTGCATGAGTATCGTGAAGGAGAGATGACTCGTGCGGGAGAAATGCCTTTTGGTCCTTATTATGGATCGGTAGATGCCACGCCGCTCTGGCTCATCCTGTTGAGCGAAACTTTTAATTGGACAGCCGACGAGCAACTGGTAAAAGACCTGCTCCCCAATGCTTATCGCGCGCTGGAATGGATTGATTCTTTCGGCGATCTTGATGGAGACGGCTTTGTTGAGTATCAGCGCCGCTCCTCCAAAGGCCTGGCAAACCAGGGTTGGAAGGATTCCTGGGACGCCATCATGCATCAAGATGGTGAAGTCGCTAAATCTCCAATTGCCTTGTGTGAGGTGCAGGGCTACGTCTATGAAGCCAAGTACAGGATGGCTTCTCTCATGCGTTCTTTTGGAGATATTAAGACTGCAGACAAGCTGAAGAAAGACTCTGCGGAAATGGCCAGGCGCTTTGAGAAATCTTTTTGGATGCCTAAACACGGTTTTTATGCGATGGCGCTGGACCGTGACAAGCGGCAGACGCAGGTCATTGCGTCGAACCCCGGCCACCTGCTCTTTACCCGCATGCTGCCTCAGGACCGCGCCAAAACAATCACCCAGCGCTTTATGCGTGATGACATGTTTTCCGGCTGGGGCTGGCGCACCATGTCACGCAACGAGCGTATCTTCAATCCTCTGAGCTATCATCGCGGCTCAATATGGCCGCATGACAATTCGCTGATTGCGCACGGCATGGCTCTCTATGAATTTCGCGAGCCGGCCAACCAGCTATTTACGGCGCTTTATCATGCGGCATTGAATTTCCGTGATTACCGTTTGCCGGAGCTCTTCTGCGGCATTGAACGTCGTGAACACGATGAACCTGTGCAATATCCGGTTTCCTGCTCTCCGCAGGCCTGGGCATCCGGCTCAGTATTTCTTATTCTGATGTCGGTGCTTGGCATACGTCCCAGCGCACAGAGGAAAGAGTTGAACATCGTAAACCCTGAACTGCCGGACTTTCTGGAGAACCTTAGCATTCGCAACATGCGTGTTGGCGGCAGCCGCGTTGGGCTTGATTTCGCGCGCCGCGGCGATCGGACATTCTGCAATGTTGTAGACATTGAAGGCGACAAGCTGCTGGTGAACGTTGCGTTCAAGAAACGGTAAAGAGATCGGGTGATCTGCTTTTTCTGAAATCCCGAATGCGGGTTTGCGCATGACGGATCGCTGCTCCCGTTCAGACCGCTGTTAAGAGCAAATCATTTCTGTCAAAACGGTGCCAATTTGAAATCCTTTATGGTTGTAGAGTTCCCGCGCTGCGCTCGTGATTTCAGAAACATGATAGATTGTTTAACGCAGAACTTTCCCGGAGGGAACTGAATGCCAATCAATATCCTGATCAAAAAGACCGGTCCTTACGTGCTCAGCGGAGACTTGAGCCAGCTTGAAATTGCTGATGCTGATGGCAAAAAAGTAGACATCAGCGGGAAACAGACGGTCGCGCTGTGCCGCTGCGGCGCATCTACGAATAAACCTTTTTGTGATGGCACCCACTCAAAGATTGGCTTCCTGGCGGCTGAAGCTGCCGTAAAAAGCGAAGGCTAGATCGCCAATAACTGGACGAGTACGCGTTCGTTCTTCGGTTTCAGCTACTTACGCGCACCGCTCTTTTCCGGATTACCAAAGCCCAGACACGTCCCGCATCTCGGGAAAACCGGCAAACCTCAGTAAGCTGTAGCTCCATGCTGATGGCCTCGGTTGCGCGCGTCCCGTTTACCACGTTGCTGGAATATATTCCGGTGGCGGCCACCATTGTTACTACCATCCTGAGCGTGGTGCTGGCGCGGGCCACGCTGCGCTACGCCAAGGCTGCTGATCGCGGATTGGAACTTTCACGCGAGCAGTTTGAACGCGAGTGGGCGCCCGAGTTACATGTCCGGCTGGAGCGCGCCTCCACTGCTGATGCTAAGATCGTGATCACCAACTTGGCGCGAGCTGCCGTGCTGCTTCAGCTCGTGCAACTCCGCACCATGACTCACGCTATGCCTTTTGAGCGCCAGTACCTCAATGATCCGCTGGTAGGCGGCAATACCTGGACGCAGCACATTGGCGAACGGATTCTGGGAATCACTGGGCACGATTTTGAGGGAACAATCGCGGCTTCTGTCAGCTTCTATTCCGCCGGACGTCTTTATAAGAGTGACTGGTTTCGTTTTGACGTTGAGGTTCAGCGTGGAAGGTTTGAAAAGATTGAGCCTGTCACCTTACCCGCACGCCGAGTCCGCGTACTGGCCACGCGCCAGGCAGACAAGTTCCGCCGCCAGAACGTGAAAGATGTGGTGCACGAGACGGCGGGAGCGAAGGGATCCTGAGTCAAGGCGTCGCTGCTCAGACGCAAGCTCTAATGGATCGTCTTCATCTTCCGTGACATGTAATCCATCAGCAGGTACTGCCCCAGATTTTGTGGCGTGGTGAAGTATGCTTTGCCCTTGCACATGGATGTAACTTTCTGCACGAACTGGACAAGCCCATAGTCGGACGCCAGCATGAAGGTGTTAATCATGATGCCGGAACGCTTGCAGCGAGAAACTTCTTCCAGTGTCTGGCTGACGACGAGCGGATCGAGTCCAAAAGCATTCTTGTAAATCCTGCCATCTTCCAGGGTCAGCGCTGAAGGCTTGCCGTCAGTAATCATCACGATCTGTTTCATGTCTTTGCGCTGGCGTTGCAGGATGCGCTGCGCCAGCCGCAGGCCTTCACGCGTATTGGTGTAATACGGCCCAACTTTTACTCGCGCAAGTTGAGAGATCGGCATTTCTTCAGCGGAGTCATGAAATAGCACGAGCGAAAGCGAATCGCCCGGATACTGCGTGCGGATCAGGTGTGACAGCGCCATGGCGACTTTCTTGGCGGGAGTGAATCGATCTTCACCGTAAAGGATCATGCTGTGTGAGCAATCCAGCATGACCACTGTGGCGCAAGAAGATTGATATTCGCACTGGTGGACCTGAAGGTCAGAGTATTCGATGTTGAGCGGCAGGTGCAGTCCCTCACGCTGGATGGCCGCAGAAAGCGTTTCGGTGATGTCGAGATTCATGGTGTCGCCGAATTCGTATTGCTTGGACGCGCCGCTCGATTCAATGCCGGTGGCAAGATCCCGCGTGTCATGCCGACCAAAGCTGGAGCGGCCGAGTGAGCCGAGCAGATCGCGGAGCGTTTTGAAACCGAGGAAATCCAGACTTTTGTCCGTAATCTCAAAGCGCGCATTGGTCTGAGCCTCACCGGTCTGTCCGGGTGTGGTGGATTGGCGCGCGGGATCAGGAGGCTGGTCCACAGAAATTAGCTCTTCCTGCTGCATGCGCTCGATCAGGCGTTCGATCAATTCATCCATGGTGCCGTCTGCCTGCATCTGCTCCAGGCGCTCCCGCATCTCGTCATCCATAAAGTCGCCCATCTCCAGCGCCTGTTGGATGGCCTGGCGCAACGCGTCGAGCGAGTGTTCGTCGAGTTGCTGAAAGTACATGGAATCACTCTGGAAGCCCGATTCAAGCATGTAGTCCGATAGCGCGCTGAGCAGGTCTTCCATGCTCATTTCGTCTGCGAGATCGGCGATATATTTGGAGTATTTCGTATACTTCATTTGTTTCTTATCCCGAGCGAAGCGACGGAACCTACGATCTTTATTGCATTTTTAGGGCTATGGTTCCTCTTCCTTATAGAGATCCCTTACGCGTAAATTCGCGCGTTCGGGTTTCAGAAAACCTCTTGTAGAAACCTAATTGTACGGACGACGATTCCGCATCGGCGGCGGATCGTCCTCACCGCGCTCAAATGGACGCTCCTGCCGCTTCGGTTGTTTCTCTGCTCCGAAGACGCGCTCTTCCGATCGCCCAATTCTGCGGTGCGCGTGCAACCCCTCCAGTACAAACTCCGCGGCCGATACCAGCACCTCAGGCTTATCTTTTGACTTGATGCCAACAGGCGCCAGCTTGTCCGTGAGCCCCTGAATATTTTTCAAGCCTTCCAGTACCTCATGAGCGCTGGCAGTGTCAGACAGTTTGATCTCGCCGCCCAGTTCGAACCACTGCACCACCTGTTGCATGTTCAAGTCTTTGAAATAAGTGTCGTAAGTCTTGGCGACCGCGGTGCGAATCAGCTCACGCGCAACCGTGTCGGCCCCGCGCATCTCGCCTTCATATTCCAGTTCAAGCTTTCCTGTGATCGAGGGCAGCGCGGCGTAAACGTCGCCAATCCGTGGGACAATAGTTTTTTCTCCGCTGCCGACGGCACGTCGCTCAGCATTAGAGATGACGTTTTCCAGGACGCTGATAGGCAGCCGCTGGCTTACGCCAGAGCGCTTGTCGATCTTTTTATCTTCACGCGCAAGGAAAGCCACGCGTTCCACCACTTCACGAACATACTTGGGCACGTGCAGTTCAAGCCCGTCGCGATTCAGCCATGCTTCCTGCTCGGTGATGCTGATGCCTTCTTCCAGCGTGCCGGGATAATGCGTGCGAATCTCCGAGCCAATGCGATCTTTGAGCGGAGTTACGATCTTACCGCGCGCTGTGTAGTCCTCAGGGTTCGCGGTGAAGACCAGCGCCACGTCGAGCGGGAGGCGCAACGGATAGCCTTTGATCTGAACATCGCCCTCTTGCATGATATTGAACATGCCGACCTGGATTTTTCCCGCAAGGTCCGGCAGTTCATTGATGGCGAACAGCCCACGGTTTGCGCGAGGAAGCAGACCATAGTGGACTGTCATTTCGCTGGAGAGATCATGCCCTCCGCGAGCCGCCTTGATGGGATCGACGTCTCCAATCAAATCAGCGATGGTCACGTCCGGCGTCGCAAGCTTTTCCACGTAGCGGTCGTCGGGCGTCAGGTATGCGATTGGAGTGTTGTCGCCTTCGCGGGCGATTAGATCGAGGCAGCGTTTGCAGATAGGTTCGTAAGGATTGTCACGGATCTCACAGCCGGCAACGTACGGCAATTGCGGATCGAGAAGTGTAGTCAGTGCGCGCAGAATACGGCTCTTGGCCTGTCCGCGCAGGCCGAGCAGAATAAAGTTGTGCCGGGAAAGCACGGCGTTTACCAGTTGCGGAACCACCGTGTCTTCATAGCCAATAATGCCGGGAAAAATAGTTTCACCGCTGCGCAGGCGTGCAATCAGATTTTCACGGAGTTCATCCTTTACCTTGCGTGTGCGCAACCGCTGCTCAGAGAAAGAACTTTTCCTGAGCTCACCCAGAGTAGGGGGAAGATTCATGAAGGGCCTCTGGAAAATAATTATACGCTGAGGATTCCAGATCAATGCTCAGAAGATCGGACGACGAGGCACAAAAGTTTTATGTCCTAATGCACATGGCCGTTGCCGCTGGCCCGCTGGCGCACGCGGAGGCTGTTTTCTATTTTGGGGATTGTCGCCTGGTAATACTCCTTGAGTATTTCTATCCGTTCCACTTCCGATTTCATTTCCAAGAGCGTCTGCTTAAAGTCCAGGTCCACAGGCAAATCCTGCGCCAGACGGAAAGAGAGATAGGCCGCGTTTCGTTCGACTTCGATCGTTTGTCCCATCACGGCAAAAAGCTGTTCATGCAACTGGATGACGGTGTCCGCAGTTGCTTTGCTGATGGTTGATGGCTCGTCATCAAAAAAATTTACTTCCGCTTGAAGAAAAGAGCGCTCCTGGTTCACCTGAATGATTTCAAAACGCTGAACGCCTTCAGCGGCGATATCGAGCCGCCCGTCTTCGTATTTTTTGATTACCTCAAGAATGCTGGCGGAGCATCCAATCGCCGAGACAGCATTTTCTTTTGCTCGCACCATGCCAAATGCCCGATTCTGTGAAAGACATTCTCCGATCATCTCTTTATAGCGCGGTTCAAAGATATGCAGGGGCAAGGGCGCTCCGGGAAAGACAACGATTTCAAGCGGAAATAGGGGAAGCAGAGGCACAAGTTCATTCTATAGCACGTGAGCTAGCAGTCAGTACTCAGCATTCAGCTCCGAAGTTTTTTCGACCTCACCGCAAAAATCTTGAAACACGGAGGAAAGGAGGATCGGAGGGTGAAGATTGAGATTGTTGCTCGTGATGTCACTCGTGAAGGATGAATGCGTTCCGCCGTCCCAACTAATCCAACACTAAATCCTTATTCTCCTCTGCTCCCTCCTTTCCTGCGTGTTTCAAGGTTGTGCAGAGAAGCCCAAGAATGTTTCAGGGACGAATGCTGGCGCTGACTGCCGATTGCTAACCCTTGACTTAAACCCCCTTACAAACTAAAAAGCTGGCATGAAACTTGAAGGCAAAGTAGCTGTCATTACCGGCGCTTCCATGGGTATTGGTGAGGCGATTGCGAAGTTGTTCCTGCAGGAAGGCGCCAAAGTGGTGCTGTGCTCGCGTGACCTGCCGCGGACCAAAGCCGCGGAGCAGCGCATCGGCGGTGGCACAAATACCTTGAGCGTCGCGTGCGATGTGAGTAAGCGCGAACAGGTGGACGCGCTGGCGAAGACTGCGGTGGCAAAGTTCGGGCGCATTGATATTTTTGTGAATAACGCCGGCTTTGGGTTGAATGACGCCGTTGCCGATATGGACATGGCGGAGTTCAGAAGAATGTTTGATACCAATTTGTTCGGCACAGTTGAGTGCATGCAGTCCGTGATCCCAATCATGCGGCAGCAGGGCGGTGGTGACATTGTGAATATTTCATCGGTTTCGGGGCACATCGCCACGCCGTATATGTCCGGCTATGCCGCCACCAAGCATGCGATGAACGCCATCGGCAAAGCGGCGCGCATGGAACTGCTGCGGCATAACATCAACGTGCTTACGGTTTGTCCCGGCTATATTGCTACAGATTTTGTGAAGAACATGGTGAAAGGGAAGCACTCTGAGAGGGTGGGATCGTCAGTAAAATATGCTGTAACGCCGGATGTTGTAGCCGATGCAACTTTGCAGGGTTTGCTCAAGCGCAAGAGGGAAGTGATTGTGCCGAAGTTCTACAAATGGTTCATCAAGCTTTATCAAACGTCGCCGGGCGCAGTGGAGCGGGCGATTCGCAAGAGGCTGAAACCGACTTCGCAGGTGATGGCGGAAGCAGCAAAGAAGTAGTTTTCTTTGAAATCCCGAGCGTAGCGAGGGAACCCTTTAAGCTAGAGAACTTGCGGGCCGCGAATCTACGCGAAATAGCAAATGTTGAAAGCAAAGCGGAGCAATTTTAAAGGCAGATACCTTCCTTTCATTTCTTCGTCCCATTTAGACCTTATTGGTAGTAGCGATCCCTCGCTACGCTTCGGGATTTCAGAAAATCACCCGATTTAACCGACAAGAAATCCGAAATCTCGCGTTCTCTGATTGAAATGGGATTACATTTGCGATGGTCCATCACATCCCTGCTGTTTACCCTGGCAGTGAGGCTAATGGTCCTTAATAAGCTTACGGTTTGTTCGTGGGTGCGACGGCACAATCCAGCAGCGACGATCTCAATTGCTGGCGGATTGCTGGGTGCAGCCGCTTGTGAAGCGAGTCCATCGACTTTGGTGAATCATCTATGGGGGGCGCCCACAATGTTCGATATCCTAGGAGCGCCATATCTGCTCATCGTGATGTGGGTGGGAATCAGGCAAATCATGAGTGCAGAAGATCGTCTCTAGTCTCTACAGGGATATCTGTCGGTGGGTAACATTCCAAAAGCAGGTAGGGTTCCCTCCCCTTCGGCAAGCTCAGGGTCGGGATTTCAGAAAAAACTAACTCAACTCATCCAACATCAAAGACATCTCTGACAGCGCGTGCTTATTGCCGGTGCGCTTTGCGGCCTCAACGCCGCTTTGAAGCATTTGCTTGGCTTCAGCGGTGCGGCCATTGCGCTCCAGCGTCTGTGCGGCCATGAAGTAGCCGTTCGTATAGTCCGGGTGGAGCTCAAGCAGTTTCTTGAACTCGGCCAGCGCCTGCTCCGTCTGCCCGGCTTTGGAATATTCCATCGCAAGCCCGTACCGGGCGAAAGCGTCGCCGGGGTTTTGTTGCAGGAACTCTGTCAGCATCTGCAGGCGAGTTGGTTCAGGCATGTAAAAAATCTATCACAAGGAAGTGCTTGTGATGGAACGGCTTTGTATCTTCACAGTCGCTGGAAGGAGAGAAGAGATTACATATGCAGTGATTTCCACAGGCAACTCACGATTCGTCTTTACTCTGTCCGAGTTTTAGAGCTACTATCCGTCTGTTGTGACCTGCCCGTACTTCTTCCCCACTGAGCGTATTTCCCTTGGATGGCCGTTTCCTGCCCGTCTGCCCTTAGGCGCAGGTTTTGCGGGAACCTGCCACGCGTGTGCGGAAGAAACCACCCCCACGGAAACCGAGCTGCTCGATTTCTGTAATCTGGGGAATGCTCGCGGTTGTCCGAGGATGCCGAAAAACCGCCATGTCGATGGCGCGCGTTTTGCCGTGGCCCGGGATGAAGGCTCACGCGTAGTACTCCATTATGTAAGCGAATGCGACCATGAGCCGGTGGAATATGGCCGCCTGGAGTATGACTGCACAGAGCACAGGTGGCCGGCCCCTTTGCGCGATATCTGCCTGCAGCGCCAGGCCGAATGCTTTGTTGCCGTGTATCTGGAACGGCGGCCACGGAAGACCGGCATAGGTCCAGATAACACCAACGATCCGGCCGCGAATCCGCTCGAACAACGCGAATAAATGAACCGTCAGGCAGGGATGGCTTTGCACGAAAACCCAAACTTCACCACGCGATTGTGTTAGCGCACTTGGCTGGCCAGAATCTGGGCGAGATGAATGTATACTGTGCGTGTTCTTTAGGAGGAATACCAGTCCAGTCATGTTGGTCGATGTCTTTGCCGTTCATCGCTTCGGTGTAACCCGCCGCAGGTTCTTAGGTTCACTGGTGGCTGCGGTCCCTGCCATGGTCTGTCCGGGCTATTGTGAACTGGGCTGGCTCCAGGGAATGCCACACGCGGTGCTCAAAATACAACAGCCCGATTGGGAAAGTCTCCGCAAGCACGGCGAGGAAACGTATCCGCACGAGTGCTGCGGCGCGCTGCTCGGCCATATTCAGGAAGATTCTCGCGCGGTTCACGAGATCATCCGCACCGCCAACACGAAAGGCGAGTCTCAGGACCGCTACAGCATTGCTCCAACTGAGCTGATTCGCATCACGCGGGTGAGCCGAGAGAAAGGATTTGACATCGTCGGTTTTTACCACTCTCATCCTGACCGTCCAGCTCAGCCGTCTCACACCGATCTGGCAGAGGCCTATTGGTTCAACCGCGCTTACGTTATCACCAGCGTCAAAAAAGGTAAGGCCGATGTCACTAACGCCTTCTCTCTGCTCGGAAACGAAGAAAAAAAATATTTCGCACAGGAAAAAATTCAAGTTGTTCGTCAAATCATTTGATTTGAAGTGTTCAGATCCTGGGGCTGCTGACAAAGCCGGGCTAATGGAATGTCCATCGCACGGCGCGTGCATGTCCGAATTTCTAGGGCCCTGCCTGTGTGTCTGGTGCTAACATTGCGACACCAAAAGTTCAATAGTGCCATTTTGAATTTGTAAATCCGTGTCATCCGTAGTGAGATTTGTTTTTTGCAGGGCTGTAATTCCTCGCCGATGTGCAACATTCCGTTGCAAGGTCAGGATTGCGTTCCCTGCGCAGAGTTAAAAGCCAAATTCCCTGCCATGTCGCGATAGCCAAAGCCTTCATGCGAAAATAGCAGTATGAATTCGAGTGACGGCCATGATACGCCAATCCTCATTGTGCCACCGCGGCCGGTAAGTGAATCACAATCACAGATGGCGGAAGTTGTTCTGCCGAACGATGCAAATCCGCTGGGCAACCTGCTTGGGGGAAGGCTCATGCACCTGATTGACATTGCGGGAGCCATGGCCGCGCACAGGCACTCGCACAGCCACGTAGTTACGGCATCCATCGACCACATTGATTTCCGGCGGCCGGTGCACATCGGCGACCTGCTGATTTTAAAATCTTCAGTCAACCGCGCGTTCAATACGTCCATGGAGATCGGTGTTAAGTGCTGGGTGGAAAATTATATTGCCGGGACCACGCGCCACGTGGCATCGGCTTATCTCACATTTGTAGCCGTGGATGAACACGGCAAGCATAAATCCGTGCCACAGGTGCTGCCGGAGACAGACGAAGAAAAACGGCGTTATGAGGATGCGGGACGGCGCAGAGAGCTAAGGAAATGGGAGCTGGGCCGGAAGAATGCGGTGAAGAGCTAGAGGAGTGATCGCCGTAATCGCGCGAAATCGCCGTAATCGCCGAAATTGAAAGTTTTTTTAGCAGACTTCTTAAACTATTGATTCGAAGTTGGGCCAGCTCTCAGACGCAATGCGGTACACCGATCACGGCGATTCCGGCGATCCTCTTACTTCTCCCGTATAATCAAGAGACACCTATGGCCCACGGACATCAACACGGAGCCCCGCAGCAGGGACCTACACCGCTGCCGGGAGTCAACAACATCATTGCAGTAGGCTCAGGCAAGGGCGGTGTGGGAAAGACCACTATCGCGGTGAATCTGGCTGTGGCATTGGCCAAGATGGGTTACAAAACCGGCCTGCTGGACGCCGACGTTTACGGTCCCAACGTTCCGCTGATGATGCATACCAGCCAGCAGCCACGCGTACTGAATGAGAACCTGATTGAGCCGCTCCAGAATTACGGGGTAAAAATCATCTCCGTGGGATTTCTCAATCCCGGCGACAAGCCGATCGTTTGGCGCGGTCCCATGCTGCACCAGATTATCCGGCAGTTTTTGCAGCAGGTGGTTTGGGGCGAACTGGATTATCTGGTCGTCGATCTGCCTCCCGGTACGGGCGACGTAGTGATTTCACTCTTCCAAACCGTGCCATTGAGCGGCGCGGTGGTGGTTTCCACGCCGTCAGATGTGTCGCTGCAAGACGGCCGTAAGGCCATTGAGATGTTCCGCACCGCGCGGGTTGACGTGCTTGGGCTGGTGGAGAACATGAGTCATTTTCTCTGTCCGCATTGCCATCAGGAAATCGATATTTTCTCCAAGGGCGGCGTGGAGCGCACAGCGCAGCAGTTCGGTGTACCTTTCCTGGGATCGATAGAGCTTGATCCTGAGATCCGTAAAGGCGGCGACGCCGGAACGCCACCGGCGTTGGCGGGGGAGAATGATCCTCATGCCAAGTCACTGTATGAATTTGCCAAAAAGGTGCTGATGCGCCTGGCTGAGGTCAAAAGCAGCAGCGCGCCGGGCGATGTGATTCAGGTGCAGTAGGGCTGCGGAGCCGCCCGGCTCTTGGCCGTTAGCTCTTGGCCTTTAGCTTTGTGTCGTGGGGTAAGCAGCCTGCATAGGTTTTGATCATCCGTTGCGATTGCCTGCTGGGGCGAGAAAGTGTTTTTCAAAAGAGATGAATTTCGGGCGATCAAACCCAAGCTAAATACCAAGAGCCAAATACCAAAAGCGGAATTTAGCACTCTCCTGCCCCAACTGCTACCTTGACAATACCCCACTAACATCCTTAAAATCTGTCTAGCAGGAGTTTGCAAAATTTCTGCCAAGTTATTGGAAATAAGCATTTTAGCAAGTCTGCAACATGCCAAACCCAGGACAAATCGGCCCTCGTGAGCGGGAAATTCTCACCGCCATCGTGGAGACCTATATCTCCACGGGCGAGCCGGTAGGGTCACGCACGCTTTCTCGCCACAATAAGGATGGGCTCAGTCCGGCGACGATCCGCAATGTAATGTCGGATTTGGCTGAGGGCGGATTCCTGGAGCAGCCGCACACATCGGCGGGCCGGGTGCCCACTTCACAGGCTTACAGGTATTACGTTGACCAAATTTCTGGCAAAGCGACGATCTCAGCAGCCGACCAGACGCTGATTGCAGACACATTGCAAGGCACGGTAGACGTGCAGGAGTTCCTGGAGCGGACTTCCCACGTCCTTTCTCTGGTTTCCAGCGGCGTTGGAGTAGCTATTGGCAATGTCGGCCCTAAGAACGCGCTGGAGCATGTTTATTTCTCGCGCCAAGGCAACAATCGCGTGCTGGCCGTGGTGGTCACGAAGGCGGGCGTTGTGCATGATCGCATGATGCGTTTGGAGCGAGACCTGGACCAGAGCGATCTGAACACCGCCGCCAATTACATCAATGAGAATTTCCGCGGCTGGATCATGAGCCAGGTGAAAGCGGAACTGCGCCGCCGCATTGACCAGGAGCGTACTGAATATGACCGGCTCATGAAGAGCCTGGACGAACTGGATAAAGGCGGCGCTCTGGCAGCCGAAGAGCCTGCCAAGAACATCTTTGTAGAAGGCGTGGCGAACCTTGTGGGCAATGATCAGGACCGTTTGCGGTTGCGCGATCTGGTGAAGACGCTGGAGGAGAAAGAGCGCGTGGCCGACCTGCTTTCCGCCTATCTCGATACGCGCCAGGAGGCCGTGCGAGTGGTGATCGGGCTGGAAGAAGCGGTGCCGGAGATGCGCAACTTTGTTCTCATCGGAGCGCCGGCCCGCGTCGGTGAAGAGATGCGCGGATCGCTGGCGGTTATCGGTCCAACCCGCATGGATTATCAACATACAATCACGGCGGTTTCTTACATCGCGCAGCTTTTTGACAAGCTGCTGAATGAGAACACGTGAAAATTCCAATCAAGAGACCAGGTGCAGTAATGAGTAAGGGCAATGGACAGGCTGACGTCAGCCTGGAAGAGCAGTTGAAAGAAGAGCAGAACCAGACAATAGAAAAAGAACTTCCTGCGGCTGATCCTGCAGATGGGTTTGAGGAAAAGAACGCTTCTGCCAGCGACCCTCAGGTGGTGGCGCCCACCGCTGGCGGCGAGTTGGAAAAGCTGCGCGCCGAGCGCAACGATCTGTTCGAGCGGCTGGCGCGATTGCAGGCCGAGTTCGATAACTATCGCAAGCGTGCAGCAAAAGAAAATGCTGAATACCGGGATTATGCCGTGTCTGATGCGGCGCGCGCGCTGCTGCCGGTCATCGATAGCTTTACGCTAGCGCTGAAGAACGCTGCCGCCAAGCCTGAAGACCTGCGCAAAGGCGTTGAGCTGATCTTCAAGCAGCTACAGGACGTGCTGCAAAAATTGAATATCGAGCGTGTTCCGGCGCAGGGCGAGCCGTTTGATCCGCGGGTGCATGAAGCAATCGAAATGGTTGAAACCGATGCTGCCCCGGACCATCATGTGCTGGAAGAGTTGCAGCCGGGTTATCGCATTAAAGGACGGTTGTTGCGGCCGGCGATGGTGAGGGTGGCAAAGAAGATCGGATGATTTTTTCGAAGTCCCGAACCTGCTTCTTTGCAGGTGAGGGATCACTATAGCCACAAAGAACGCGAAGTAAGGGACCCAGTCACCGTGAACTTGGAATGCTTAGAAGGGAAAAGGGGTCCCTCACCCGCAAAGAACACGGGTTCGGGATTTTAAAAAAATGGCCGAGCCCGACTACTACATGGATCTGGGAGTTGATCCAAAAGCGAATCAGCAGGAGATCGAAAAGGTTTATGGCAAACGCGTAGCTGAGCTGCGCGTTTCTACGGTAGAGGATGCGCAGGAGGAGTTGGCGGAGGTTGAAGCCGCTTACGCCGTTCTTCGCGATCCTGGGAAGCGCTCAAGTTACGACGCGCGGCTGAAGGCAGAAGACGACGAGGACGATAAGAAAGACGCCGAGATGAACGCCTATCTCCAGAGCCAACATCGCCGCAGTAAACGGAACAGGCGAACGGGATTTTTGGGCGGACTCTTGGATCTTCTGGAGCTTTTCAAATAGACATTCATCCAATGGGACGATTGAGGTAATTTTTGGCAACGCAAGCAAAACGCGATTACTACGAAATACTGAACGTGAGCCGCACGGCCACGGAGCAGGAGATCAAGAGCGCGTTTCTGAAACTGGCGGCGGAGTACCAGGCGAGCGGGAAGCCTGTGGACATTGAAGCGGTAGAGCGATTCCGGGAAATCGCGCACGCGTATCGGGTGCTGAGCGATGCGGACCAGCGCAGCCAGTACGATCATGGCGGCGAGAACGCAGTGATCGCCAAGCCTCTTTCCGGTGGGTATGATCCGGACGAGTTCGACCAGCGAACCGACGTCGGTAGACATGGGCCGTACACACGGGTGACCATCGATCCCGTGTTAATGAAGATTTTAGACAAACTTACAGGTTGGGAATAATTTGGCGACGCAAGCAAAACGTGATTATTACGAAATACTGAGCGTGAGCCGCACGGCCACGGACCAAGAGATCAAGAGCTCCTACCGCAAGCTGGCCATGCAGTGGCATCCGGACCGCAATCCGGGCAACGCTGAGGCGGAAGAAAAGTTCAAGGAGTGCTCTGAAGCCTATAGCGTCCTGATGGACGCAGACAAGCGCGCCCGCTATGACCAATATGGTCACGCGGCTGTGAACGGCGGCGGCTTTGGCGGGTTTGACGCTTCAAACTTTGCCGACGTCAGCGATATTTTTGGCGACATCTTCAGCGATTTCTTTGGCGTGAACGTGGGTGGCAGCCGCGGAGGACGGGGCCGCGTGCAGCGCGGTGGAGATGCCCGCGCCGATATCACGCTGACTTTTGAGGAAGCTGCCTTCGGCAAGAAGACGCAGGTGAAGGTGCGTCGCTATGAGGCGTGCGAGCAATGTAAAGGCACGGGATCGGCGGGATCAAAAGGTCCCAGCACTTGTCCAACCTGCGCCGGACGCGGGCAGGTGCGCTATCAGCAAGCCATGTTCAGCATTGCCCGGCCCTGCCCAACGTGCCATGGCAATGGGCGCGTAATTTCTGATCCATGCGGCAAGTGCAAAGGCGAGAGCCGCACGATGAAAGAGCACATGATCGATGTGAGCGTACCGGCAGGCGTGGAAGACGGCACGCGGATTCGCTATCAGGAGCAGGGCGATGTTGGCCCCAACGGCGGCCCTCCTGGCGATCTTTATGTGGTGCTTGAGGTCAAGCCGCATCCATTCTTTGAGCGTGAAGGCAAGGACCTGCACTGTTCTGTGCCAATTTCATTCAGCCAGGCGGCCATGGGAGCGGAAATTGTCATCCCAACTCTGGATGGTGGCGAGCACAAACTGAAGATCCAGGAAGGAACGCAGTCGGGGACGACATTCCGCGTGCGCGGCAAGGGCGTTCCG
>JADMIO010987923.1_pt1 | contig 42511 bp, 27 predicted proteins | sample 8958161 | NCBI WGS metagenome assembly JADMIO01 (sample SAMN16585339, study PRJNA669376) | soil metagenome | isolation source: Crop rotation soil | place: USA: Cullars Rotation, Alabama | collected 2011 | reverse complement strand
GAATGCCAGTAACCAGGCTACACCACAGGCATCTATCAGCCAGACGCTTACCAATTCGAGCGGTGTGGCGCAAACAGTTGTTTATACTGTAACGCCAATTGGACCAAGTTGCACTGGCTCTACTTTTACCGTAAGTGTTACTGTAAATCCTTCTCCTACTCCTACTTTTACATCATCACCAACCGCAAATTCCTGCCTTAATTCAAATTATGTCTATACGACACAAGCTTCTCAATCAGCCTACGTTTGGTCGGTACCGGGGCTTTTGGGTATAAACTATAACATTATAAGCGGAGGAATAAGCGCAACAGACAATACAGTGACCATCCAATGGATCACAACGGGCAGTAAAACTGTAACTGTAAATTATACCTCAAGTGGGTGTGCAGGTGCGGCTGCCGCCTCTTCTACCACCACAGTAAATTCACTGCCTACACCAACCTTTACTGTGCAACCAGGATTAACTGCCTGCCAAAGCACTAATGTAACCTATACTACCGAGGGAAGCAAGAGTAACTACGCATGGACATTTAGCGGAAGCGCCGGGGTAGATTACAACGTCATTAGTGGTGGCACAAGTGGAAGCAATACAGTTACGCTTCAATGGCTTACAACAGCAGGATCAAAAACAGTTTCTATCAATTACCAGGATGCAAATGGATGCTCAGCAGCTAGTGCAGTCAATTCTACCGCCACTACTATCACTGCTGCACCGGCTGTACCACCCACACCCTCTGCTACAAGCCCTGCGTGTGGCTCCTCTACTATCGGTACACTCGGAGCTCCTCCTGCAGGTGTTGTGTATTACTGGCAGGGCACAAATTCAAGTGGTGCAAGTGCTAATATTCCAACAGGCGCAACCAGTAATGCATCTGTATTTACTTACAATGCCAATATAGCGGGAACAAATACCTATTATGTAAGGGCTCGTACTTCCGCTACCCTTTGCTGGTCAGCCACTCTTAGCAATGTTAGCATTACCATTACCTCGGCTACAGCAGCAGTGGCCGGAACAGCCATTACTACCTGTTCCAATTCGGGTGCAGTTCCTATTACAGCCGGCTCGAGTGGCACGGGTACGATGACATGGACCCATAATGGTACCGGTACTATTGCCAATCCCAATTCACTTACAACAGCCACTTACACACCTGGCCCAGGCGAAACAGGAACAGTAACATTAACACTAACTGCAACCGATCCACCTTGTGCACCATCAGTGTCAACCAAAAGCATCAATATCACTGCAAGCGTACTCGAGTTTGTTACGCAGCCACCTGCTACTATTGCACAGGATGCAAGTATGAGCACCATCCAGGTAAGATCATATTGCGCGGCTACCGGCACCACAGATGTTAATTATACAGGGTTTATTACCATTTCAGCCTTCAACGGTTGCGGGTTTGTAGCATTGTCAAAAAATGCTGTGGCCGGTGTTGCTACTTTCTCTACGGCAGGTGGTAATGCTGTAATCTTTACCCGCAGCCCGCAAAGTGCTGTAAAACTTCAGGCCTCTGCTACCAACTTTACATCTGTACTCAGCAATGCTTTTGATGTAACGGCACCTGCGGGATCTCCTGTAACCAAAACATTATATGATGAAACCTTTGAAACAGGACAAACCGGTCCTGCATGGCCATGGAGCATGACTGGCCAGGCTATTTATAATCCTGCCGGTGGTGGTAGTGCTCCTGGCGATTATTTGGGAATCAAAACGCTCGGCGGAAACAAAGCCTTGGTAAAATCCTTTTTGTTCGAGAATTTTAATACACAAAGGGCAACCCGTGATTCAATAACCTTTGCCAATAAAACAGGTCTTAGTCCTTATAGTAATGTGAAATTCACATTCCAGATCGCTTCGCTCAACGACCCGGCCGGAGCACAAAGTGGTACCAATTCAGGCCCCGGAGTAGATGCTGGTGATGACCTGAAGATGCAGATAAGCCTGGATGGAGGATCAACATGGAGTACTTTGCTTAGCTATACTATAAGTGGAATAAACTATCTTTTCCCATTCTCACTAACAAACACAAACCTGGCTTATAACGCAAATGCAGTCTACACTCCTCCCACAAATAAAAGCAAGTTTACAGTTACATTGCCTGCTGGCACTAATAGTTTCCAGTTTAGGATGATTGCCGGAAATAACAGGCCTACTGAAAACTGGGCAATAGATAACATAAAGCTTACCGGTGATACTGTTACGCCAGGTCTACCCCGAGGATTGCCAACAGCAGTTGGTGGCACAATCAATAGTTGTCCCAACTCCTCAAATACGATAGCGCTCACAACTACAAACCTGTATGGCGCTCCAATTGTATATAGCTGGAGTCCCGGAACCTACCTTAGCAGCACTACGATTGCTAACCCGGTTGCTAACCCACCAGGCGCGGCTGCTTATACCGGTACAGTTACCGATGGTGAAGGGTGTACAGCATCGGCAATATTTACACTTACAGTACCGGGCGGTTCCACAGGCATCTGGACGGGTGCTGTTAACCAGGATTGGTTCCAGTGCCTCAACTGGGGCAATGGTATCGTGCCAGATAACACAATTGATGTAACGATTCCTGGTGCAGCAACTAATCTCGCCGAAATAGACCCTGCATCTGCATTTGCAGCGCCTTTTGGCGGTATCGCAAGAACCAAGAATCTTGTGATAGATAACAAGTCTGTTTATCTGGAACAAAATGCTTTGCTAAATACAGTGGGTAATCTCACTATACAAAACGCAGGAAAAATTGATATGACTTCGGCAGGCTTAAATGTTGGTGCCGCCGAAATACAGCTAACGGGTAACTGGACAAACAGTGTGGGAACCACGGGTTATGTTACGGGTATGGGTAAATTGAATATGCTTGGTACAAGCAGTCTTCAAACTATTAGTACGGTTGGCGCTAATGAGACATTTTATGATCTAACCGTCAATAACGGTAATGGTGTTACCTTATTAAGCAATGTAAATGTTACCCATACGCTGACGCTGACCAACGGTATAGTTAACACTAAGTCGGTAGCAAATCCAACATACGGGCTTCTAACGTTGGATGTTGCAGCAACAAACCCTGTTGCTGGTTCTCCAGGGTTAAGCTCATTTGTCAATGGTCAAATGGCTAAGAACACTAATACTACCGTTGAGTTTGAGTTCCCAATTGGCAAAACAGGACCTTCAATTTACAGGCCTTGTTCAATTGAACCATCCACGACCAATGCCACCACTTACACTTCTGAGTACATGCCAGGTTCTAATATACCAAACCATATGAACTTCCTTATCCCGCTTGGTCTTGTAAACACAGAGTACTGGCAGATAGACAGGAGCACGGCTGGCACACCATCAGATGCCCGTGTAAAATTGAATTACATCAATCCGGGCACAGGCTTCCCTAATTGGTCCTTGACCGACCCATGTGCTACTTGTAATGTGGCGGTGGTGCATTTGCCTTGTCTCACTCCGTCATGTTTCTGGGATTTTACCGGTGCGCCCGGCGGCTTTAGCAATTTTGCTCCATATATTGAAGCCCGCTCCTCCACCAGCAATGGACCACTTTATTCAAAGGTTACCGGTGCGTTTAGTCCGTTTGGTATCGGCTACGCTTACGACGTTACACTGCCAATACAATTGGTTCAATTTGAAGGGCAGCTGGTTAATAATGATGGGCAGCTAACCTGGAGAATTGCTAATGCCGCAGATCTGCAGGGCTTTGAATTGCAGTATAGTAAAGATGGTGTAGCATTTATAAAATTGGCTGATATTCTTAATAACGGTGGCCTGTCTTATAATTATGCTCACAACCATTTAGCTGAAGGAATTCATTACTATCGTCTTGTAATAAAAGAAAAGAGTGGAAGAACTACTTATAGCCAGGTAGTACCACTAACTGTAGGTAGTATTAAAACTCATATCAGCGGCCTGAAACAGACAATGGTAAAAGGAGAGGTCGTATCAATGATCTATTCTGCGTCCAACCAGGCTGTCAGAGCTTCTATTTCTGATGTTCTCGGAAGGCAGGTTGCGGCACAAAAAGGTGATCTGCAGAAAGGAACCAATCAATGGAAGATAGATGTCCATAGTCTTGCACAGGGCATGTATTTCATCAGCATATTTACCAATGATGGAATAAAAGAAACACTGCAATTTGTGAAGGAATAAAAGTTGATGATTCAGTATAAGCCCCGGTAATTTTTACCGGGGCTTTTTTATTGAGTATACCCACTCAATCACCATTTACTTTGTTCTCACATTAAATCTGTGGATAAATGAATCCATAGAACCTGGCACAGCATTTTATTTTTGCTTAAAGTAATATTTAATAATCAGCTGTAATTTAGAAGCGTGCCTATGAAATACAATCCAACTACATTGCAAAAACTGGAACGTTTGATAAACGAAGCTGAATATGTGGTCCGTTACGAAAGGGGAACTTTCCAAAGTGGTTACTGTATCCTGGAATTAAAGAAGGTTGTTGTGTTAAATAAATTTCTTGATACTGAAGGGCGCATTAATACTTTAATAGAGTTGATTCCTCAATTGAATATTAATTATGATTTACTTACACAGGAAAGCCAAAAACTTCTGGAAGAATTGAAGGAACCCGGCCATGCTTAGTAATGTTTAGCAACTATGTTGAAATTCATTATAGATTGAGTCCCATAAATTTTATTGTTCAATTATACATTCTTCCGTAATTAATTTTAAAGCAGCTTCATTTTTCTGTAACCTTGTACTGTGTCTCTTACTATAACTTTCCTCGGTAGTGGCACCAGTAGCGGTGTGCCTATGGTTGGCTGTACCTGCCATGTTTGTTCTTCAGCCGATAAGAGAGACAAAAGGCTTCGCAGCAGCATACTCGTTCAAAGTGAAACTACAACAATAGTTGTCGACGCAACACCTGATTTCCGTCAACAAATGTTACGGGAAGATATCAGGCGTCTTGATGCCATATTGATCACCCATCCACATAAAGATCATGTCGGTGGTCTCGATGATACAAGAGCATTTCAATTTTTTCAAAAGCAGCCTACGCAGGTATATGGTAATGCCATGTCCTTAGCAGGAGTAAAGCTTGAACTTCCATATGCTTTTGCGGATTACACATATCCCGGGATACCGGTAATAGACCTACATGAAATTGATCTGCTACCTTTCATGATTGGTGATATCCCTGTAATACCGATTGAAGTATGGCATTATAAAATGCTGGTTTATGGATTCCGCTTTGGTGATTTTGTATATATAACAGATGCCAACAGGATAGAAGAGCCGGAAAAAGAAAAAATAAGAGGTTGCCATACACTTGTATTAAATGCGCTTAGAAAAGAAAAACATATTTCACATTTTTCTTTGCAGGAAGCTATTGCGCTAGCGCAGGAACTTGGTGTACAGCAAACCTTTTTTACACATATTAGTCATCAATTAGGCAGACATGAAGAAATTAATGCAGAATTACCAGATAACATGCAATTGTGCTACGACGAATTAAAGCTGGGTTTTTAATTCTCTAAAAGACAGTATAAATAAATTGAATATCTTCAAGTGGCAAATTCATCCTTGATCCAAAATATTGAAGAATATTCATGAGTAAAAATTCCCTTCGATGGCGGAAAATTTTGGACGATTACTTTACTTTTTCCAGATCACAACGAAGAGCGGTAATTATTCTGCTTGCCATTTTTGTTTGCATTTTTATTCCCCTCATTTATCAATTTTTCTTCAAAAACCAAACAAAACGTGCTGACGACATTTTATTGAAGCAGGTCTCTCTATTAAAAGTACAAGAGGAAAATAATAACGAATTCGAAAACAAAAGAAATAGGAACAGTGATTACACTTCATACAGGGAGCCTGACAAGGGTGAAGTAGACCTTTTTCCGTTTGATCCAAATGAGTTATCACCTGCAGACTGGAAACGTCTTGGCCTGCGAGATAAAACCATCTCAACAATACATAACTATTTGTTGAAAGGTGGCCGGTTTAACAAACCTGAAGATCTTAAAAAAATATATGGTCTTCGTGAAGAAGAAGTTGCCCGGCTGATGCCGTATGTTCGAATAAACACAAAGACTAATAAATCCTCAAAATCAAATGACTTTTATACAAATAAAGAAGATGGGCAAAAACTGATAGATATCAATGTTGCCGATACCTCTGCTTTTATTTCACTACCTGGGATAGGTTCAAAGCTCGCTTTTCGCATCGTAAATTACCGGGAAAAATTAGGAGGGTTTTATACTGTTGACCAGGTAGGGGAAACCTATGGTATTTCTGACAGCGTGTTTCAAATAATAAAACCGCGTTTAATAATTAATACCAAAACGCTCCGAAAAATAAATATAAATAACGCCACAGTAAATGAATTAAAAATGCCCTATATCCCATACAATATAGCTAATGCAATTTTTCAGTATCGCACTCATAATGGCAATTTTCATGCTGTGGAAGAGCTCAAGAAAATACCGATCATAGATGAGCCCTTATTTGAAAAAATAGCTCCATACCTGGTCATTGAGTGATCAATCCACTCGCAATGGGTATAACACATCCGAAAAACAGGTAGTTACCACGCAAAAATGCGTAGTTCTACGCTTGTCAAAGGGGCTTTTGTGATTGTAGCTTGCAGCTATAAATAAGCATCGCCATGACAACTTCAATTAATTATTTTCATTCTTTTATCTTCTCTTTTTTCCAGTTTAAAACCAGGTTCATTTGTTTTCTTGCTGTTCTTATTTCCTCAACTGCTTATGCCAGCCCTGACTATAGTCCAAAAGTTATTGACATCAATAAAGCCGACACAACTGTATTTATTTCTTTGCCGGGAATTGGCTCCAAACTTGCTTCCAGAATTGTTACTTATAGGGAAAAATTACACGGATTTACTTCAGTTGAGCAAATGGGCGAAACTTTTGGTCTTCCGGATAGCACCTTTCAAAAAATCAAACCTCGCCTTATAGTAACTGATGGCGGAATAACCAAAATAAACATCAATACAGCAACACCGGAGCAATTAAAAACACCCTATATAAATTATAATCTTGCAAATATTATTTTTCAATACCGCACACAACATGGCCCTTACAAAAACCTTTCGGATCTTAAAAAGATCATGCTGATCGATAACGCATTATTCAACAAAATCTCCCCTTATTTGACCCTTGACTAATCCTATTTTTTTTACCCTCTACCGAAACAGGCCTGTAACGCCTGCTTTTTCTTTTAATCAAAACATGTCGCAAGGTTGATAGCTTATATGTAACTTCATTGCAAGATGAAAGTTATGAATGATATGTATTTAGATTTTACACCTTCGGAAACAACGCTTCATGTAGCCGATGCAGCAAAGGAATTTGCTCACCAGTTTATTAAACCACATATAATGGAATGGGATGAAAGCCAGGAATTTCCAGTTCACGTTTTTAAAGAATTAGGAAAGCATGGAATGATGGGAGTGCTGGTTCCTGAAAAATACGGTGGCAGCGGACTTGGTTATTTTGAATACAGTGCAGTAATACAAGAAATATCAAAAGTGTGCGGATCTATTGGGCTGAGTGTTGCTGCCCACAACTCACTTTGTACCAATCATATTTTGACTTTTGCCAACGAAAAGCAGAAACAAAAATATCTTCCAAAGCTTGCTAGCGCCGAACACATTGGAGCATGGGGATTAACAGAACCTAATACAGGAAGCGATGCAGGAAATATGAAAACAACTGCCGTGAGAACAGGCAATGATTGGACATTGAATGGAACGAAGAATTGGATAACACATGGCAAAACAGGCGATATAGCAGTAGTGATAGCCCGCACTGGAGCACCACGAAGTGCTGGCAATGCTACTTCCTTTGTTGTTGAAAGAGGTACTCCTGGCTTTTCAGGAGGAAAAAAAGAAAATAAGCTAGGCATGCGTGCCAGCGAAACAGCTGAAATGATCTTCGACAATTGCGTGATCCCTGACGAAAATCGTCTTGGAGAAATTGGCGATGGATTTCGGCAAGCCTTAAAAATTTTAGATGGTGGTCGCATCAGTATTGCTGCCCTGGGGTTAGGCATAGCAAAAGGAGCTTATAATGCTGCCATACAATACTCAAAAGATCGGTATCAATTTGACAAACCTATTTCAAGCTTCCAGGCTATAAGTTTTAAGCTGGCAGATATGGCTACTGAAATTGCCGCAGCCGAGATGCTGGTGAATAAAGCATGCGATCTCAAAATGAGAAACGAGAGCGTAACTAAAATGAGCGCAATGGCCAAGTATTATGCGAGTGAAGTGGCAGTAAAAGTAAGCACGGAAGCGGTGCAGATATATGGCGGTTATGGCTATACCAAAGATTTTCCTGCAGAAAAATATTATCGTGACAGTAAACTTTGTACGATTGGCGAAGGCACAAGCGAGATTCAAAAGATCGTGATCGCAAGAGAAGTTTTGAAGTAACCTTACCAATCTTACTTTCGCGCCGTGAAATATAAATTGGCATTTTTTCTGCTAATGTTTTTCGCTGGTTGCAGCAATAACAAAACAAATAATCATACTTCTGACAACTTTCCTGTTGTCAATTTAGAAGGAAAGGAATTGTTTTATAGAAAATGCGCCAGTTGTCACATGGTAAACAGAGAGCTGACAGGTCCTGCATTAAAAGGAGTCGAAAGCAGGTGGCCTGATAAGAAAAGATTATACGACTTTATACGTAATAGCCAGGAAGTCATTAAAGCGGATGGGTATGCGCATGACCTTTGGATGAGGTATAACCAGACTATTATGCCCCCTCACCCAGGCATGAGTGATGAAGACGTAAGAAATATGCTCGAATACATCAATGCGGTGAGTGAAAACGCTAATCTTTGATATTATTTTTTGATAATATCCTTTCAACTCTCCTTAATCTTATAACTACCTATTCAGAGCCGGGGGCTTCATCATCTCCCAGCAGATTGTCAACAGCACCACTCAGCATTGGAAATTTTTCTTTGATAAAATCTTTTATAACATCGAGCGCTTTTGCCGCCTGTTCAGGAGAGAGGCTTGCTCCCTGCACTAATTTGTCTACAAGTTCTGTCATGGTCTTAAATTTTGGAATAAAGATCGGGTTTCTTGTAAAAAAGAAATATTCGAAGCCACTATAGGCTATCGTGCATATATTCTTGCAACAGCATCCCTGAATTTTTCGGACACTACTTTTCGTTTTATTTTTAAGGTAGGCGTCAGCTCTCCTGTTTCAATGGTCCACTCTGCGGGTAATAATTCAAATTTCTTTATCTGCTCAACATGGTTGAAAAATGTATTAAATGCTTCTATCAGTTCCTTATAATGCTGCTGAACTCTTGGTTCTCTGATTGCTTCCCCAGGGGTTGTGTAAGCTATCCCGTTATGTCGCATCCACTGTCTTAGTTCAGGGAAAGAAGGAACTATTAAAGCTCCGACAAATTTTTGCTCTGCTCCTACTACCATTACCTGTTCTATCAGTGGCGACTCCTTTAATTTGTTTTCAATAGGTTGCGGCGCCACATATTTTCCACCACTGGTTTTAAAGAGTTCTTTTTTTCTATCGGTTATTTTTAAAAATTTATTATTCTCCCAGACGCCGATATCACCAGTTAATAACCAGCCATCCTTTATTGTATCAGCAGTTAGATCAGGGCGTTTATAGTAGCCCATCATAACACTTGGTCCTTTTACCATTATTTCTCCATCTTCCGCAAGTTTAACCTGTTGGCCTATTAGTGGCAATCCAACTGTTCCAAATTTTGTGCCTCCGGGCTCTTTGCGGTTCACAGTGATTGCCGGGCTATTTTCTGTTGGGCCATATCCTTCATACACCGGGATTTGCGCCGCATTAAAAATGCGAAGCAGGCGTTCCTGGCAGGCCGCTCCTCCTGTTACAATAAATTCTACATTCCCACCCAATCCTTCTCTCCATTTGGTAAACACAATTTTGTTAGCAATCGACAATTGAATATCATAAAGCAAGCCACCGCTTTTAATGTTATCATACCTGAGGCCGAGCTTTAAAGCCCAAAAGAAAAGTTTTTTCTTTACTCCCTTTTGTTCATGCCCTTTCGCGACAATCTTTTCATACACTTTTTCTAAAAGGCGTGGCACAGTGGTAAACCCCGTTGGCCTGACCTCTCGTAAGTTCTCTCCGATGGTTTCAAGACTTTCTGCAAACCAAATACTTAGACCGCTGATAAAATAAACATAGGTAACCATTCTTTCAAACACATGGTTGAGCGGTAAGAAGCTTAATACTTTTTTGCCTGGTGCATCTTCGAATGGGAAACTCGCCTTAGCATTCAATACATTACTCATCAAATTATGATGAGAAAGCATTACGCCCTTGGGTACTCCCGTAGTGCCGCTTGTATAAATAATTGTCGCAAGGTGTTCAGGCAAGATCGATTTCTTTATGCTTTCTATTTCGGCTATCAGTGCGGGTGTTGCAAGAGCTGTAATTTCCGACCAATGGGCTGCTCTTTCAACATGATCAAATGAATAAATTTTTTTAAGGGACGGCACTCTTGTTTCTATCGAGCTTACCTTATCATATAATTCAGCATTGCTTACAAATACATATTTCACTTCTGCGTCCTTGAAAATAAATTCAAGTTCTGTTGGATTCGTGGTCGGATAAACAGGGCACAATATAACACCAATTTGCAGGCAAGCCATATCTGTAAAAAGCCATTCAGGCCTGTTATTGCTCAATATGGCTACCTTATCAGCACTTTCTGGGCTATGATCATTTCCGCTTAAGCCCAATGCCAGCAAGCCTGCACTAAATTTGTTACAAATGTTTACTACTTCGGCTGTGCTGTATGTATTCCATTTTCCGTTTTCCTTGGCTGCCATCATTTCAGTAAGATTAAATTTATCTAATTGAAATGGAAGCAGATCAAATAATCGTGTCAGAGTATGGCTAAGCAAATCAGGCATTTTTAGAATTTGAAAATTCGGTATTTTATTTTGTTTAATGAAGAATATTTCTGACAATGCTGAATATCCTGTTTCTTTTGTCTTCTTAATAATTTATTTTATTTCGATAATTACATTGGGGGAAGCGGGATGACCTGTGCAGGTAAGCGCATAGCCCGCAGCTTCATCAGCATCAGTAAGTACTTCATTATAATGCATCCACACCTTCCCATTGAGCACCTTGCAACGGCAGGTGCTACAACGTCCAGCCCCGCAGCTGTAGGGTAAATCAATTTTATATTGTAACGCTGTGTCCAAAATAGTTCTGTTATATGGTATTTTTAAAATATATTTTTTATTCCTAAACAGAATAGTAATCTCCCTTTCGGCTGTGTCGAAATATCTTTTAGGTGTTATTACTTCCCTTATATCAAATATTTCCTTTCGAATATTGTTCTTTGCAAATCCCATAGTTAGGCCGGTAATAAATACCGTTTGCATAAAATATTCCGGACCACAGGTATAGAGTAAAGCATTATGCAACTGGTGCTTTAAATTCTCCTGAACTATACTTTGAAAATTATAAGTGCCAAGCCGTGCTTTCAATAAATTTTGATTGCTGCTGTATAACCAAATGATAGTAATCTGTTGCGAATATTGATTTTGGAGTTCTTCCAGCTTATTTAAAAAAATAGCAGACAAAGGGTTTTTATTTGCGTAAATCAGCGTGATGTGGCTTTGTGGTTCTTTAATGATTGCCGATTTTAAAATACTGTATAAAGGAACAATGCCGCTACCTGCAGCCACAAGAAAGATGTCCCTTGCCTCTTTTTGCCACTCCACCGTAAACATCCCCGAAGGAGGAAGTGTTTTTAGTAAATCTCCCACTTTGGCTATATTCATCCACCAATAGGAGATTTCACCATTTAAGGTTTGTTTTAAAGTGATTGAAATAAAATCATCCTTATCGGGCGACGAAGAAAATGAATAGCTTCTCCGTAAATCACGGGCTTTCCGTTGGAATAAAAATGTAAGAAACTGTCCTGCCTTATAATCTATTGGCTTATCAGATTTTAAAATGAAGGTTTTGCTTTCGAAGGTCTCTGGTTCAATAGCAATAATTTCCAATTGAAGAAGAGAAGTCATCCATTAAAATAATTTACAATTTATAATTGACTATAAATCAATCTGCAGTGTCATCTCCCCATATAAACCATTAAAATCTGCACATCGCTGGGGTTTACCCCGCTTATCCGGCTTGCCTGGCCCAAAGTGCGGGGTTTTATTTTATTAAACTTCTGCCTGGCTTCATTACTTAGGGCAGAAAGCTTTGTGTAGTCGAAAGTATCAGGAATTAATAATCCTTCCAATTCCGACATCTTTTGCACCAATTCCTTTTCTTTCTCTATATAAGTTTCATATTTCAACTGTATAGATGTCTGCGCCAATACCTCGGTAGAATAATCTTTCAGGGCATCTGCCAGGCGGGGAACCCGCCTTGAAAAATCTTCTAATTCGACATAAGGACGCAGCAGCAATTTTGAAGCCTTCGTTTTTTCAGTAATGGGCGATGAATCTATGCTTCGTAAAAAAGCATTGACTTCATCGGGCTCTAAAGAGAAATTAGCCAATAATTCTTTTGCTGCGCAGACCATTTCCCTTTTGAGGCTTACTTTATCCATTCTCTCTTTGCTCGCTAGCCCGATTTTGTGGCTTATTTCAGTTAATCTTAAGTCAGCATTATCCTGTCTTAAGATGGTCCGAAATTCAGCACGGCTGGTAAACATGCGATATGGTTCATCAGTTCCTTTATTAATAAGATCATCAACCAGAACACCAATGTAGGCGTCGCTCCTATTGAGAACAAATGGAGCCCTGTCCCACGCCCCTTGGTGAGCATTGATGCCAGCAATGATTCCCTGGCAGGCAGCTTCTTCGTAGCCCGTGGTCCCGTTTATCTGGCCGGCAAAAAAAAGTCTTTTAATAAGTTTTGTCTCAAGCGTATATTGGAGCTGCGTAGGGGGGAAATAGTCGTATTCAATGGCGTACCCAGGCCGAAACATCCTGCAGTTCTCAAATCCGGGCACCATTCGAAGAGCTTTCATTTGTACTTCTTCTGGCAAACTACTGCTAAAGCCATTTACATATATTTCTACCGTATTCCACCCTTCGGGTTCTACAAATAATTGGTGACGGTCTCTTTCGGCAAAGCGGTTGATCTTATCTTCTATGCTCGGGCAGTATCTGGGTCCTACTCCCTGGATCCTTCCCTGGAACATCGGGCTTTTGTCGAAGCCTGTTTTAAGTATATCATGAACAGCCTTGTTAGTATAGGTGATCCAGCAACATTTTTGTTTGGTGGGGTTTAATTTAGGATGATCCATAAAAGAAAAGCCAACTATTTCCTCGTCTCCCTGCTGGATTTCCATTTTCGCATAATCAAGGCTACGGCCATCTATGCGGGGAGGAGTGCCAGTTTTTAGGCGATCTGATTCAAAACCAAGCTCTACTAATTGTTCGGTAATACCTGTGGCTGCTTTCTCACTAATCCGGCCCCCTCCTAATTGTTTTTCTCCAATATGTATAACGCCGTTTAAAAAAGTGCCGCTAGTGATTACGACCGATTTCGCCACGATCTCATGCCCCAACCCTGTAATAACACCATAACACTGACCTTGTTTTACCAGCAAGCCTTTCACCATATCCTGGTAGAAATCAACATTAGGTGTTTGCTCCAACATTTCTCTCCAGGTAGCGGCAAAGAGCATCCTGTCATTTTGGGTCCGCGGGCTCCACATGGCTGGGCCTTTACTCCTGTTCAGCATCCTGAATTGTATCATGCTTTTGTCGGAAACTATGCCGCTATACCCCCCTAAAGCATCTATTTCTCTTACTATTTGTCCTTTTGCGATTCCTCCCATAGCAGGATTACAACTCATTTGGGCAATAGTTTGCATATTCATAGTTATGAGCAAAACCTTACTGCCGAGGTTAGCCGCAGCGACAGCTGCCTCGCAACCTGCATGTCCTGCTCCCGCAACTATCACATCATATTCTGGAAACATCCTGCGAAGGTAATTTGGGAATATTTATCCTTGTCAATATGTTCCACGTGAAACAGTTTAAAAGCAACCAAGGTCGATAACTGTATACTGAACCTTTTGAGAGCCTGTACTTGTAGCCACACCTGCGCCTACGTAAGACATAGCTGGATTCAGAAGAGAGCGCCGATGGCCTAATCCCGGAACCTTATAATCCACTAAAAGGGAAAGAATCACTTCCAAAGGACTAAAACTGGAAGCCATGTTGATACATTCCGATCCACAGTTGATGCCTTCCTTGGTAAATCGTTCCTGGGTAGAAATGCCGTTGGAAGATTTATGGCTCATCAGATTGTGAGAAGCAATATCTGAGGCATGCGCTCGTGCAATTTTCAAGAGTCTTGGCTCAGTCTGAAGTATAGCAGCAGGACGCATAAGCTCTAATTCACTTTTTAAGCTTTCCCCATACTCAGGTTTTAAATCAGGGTAAGCCCTCAAATACGGCTCTAGGGCTTCTTTAGAAAACTGCTTCGGATATTTCCTGGCATAATTAAGAGCGTAAAATAAAGACTGGTCAAATACTGTGAGATCCTTAAAATCACTACTTTGATGCAAAGCGTTTCGTATAGACGTATCTTCTTTAAGAACGACATTGAAATTAACTGGGGAGTAAAAGTATTGGGCTCCCTGTTGTGCACTGGCAAAGAAGACGGACATTAAACAAAAAAATAAAAGTGCTTGTTTCACGTGGAACATATTTAATCCTTGTTTTGGTTATATAAACGGATATAATGATCCTCCATTTGACGCATAAGCTTGATTTCACTTTTCTTTTTATCACGGTATCCGCATAGATGCAAGGCTCCGTGAAAGATCACTCGTAGAATTTCCTCCTTGAAGCTGGATTTATGAATGACTGTATTCTCCCTCACCCTGTCCAGAGAAATATAGACCTCTCCTTTTAGAGCGTTTTTTGATTCACTTAAGTCAAAGGTGATTATATCGGTATAATAGTCGTGGTTCAAATACTCTTTATTTATTTTCAGTAAGAACTGATCAGAGCAAAAAATATAAGCCAGGTCAGCAGTTCTACCCTGCTCTTGTTTCATCAATAGTTCTATAAATATTTTCAGCTTTTTCTTGTAACGCCAATTAAGGCGCCTATCTGCATAGGAAAAAATTACGGCCATTTGATAAATTCAGCAAATTAGAGGGTCAATAATAAAATACCTTTGCGTAAAGTTGCAAATGATGCGGAAATTATCAGAATTGGAACCTGGCCAAACAGGAATAATTGACTCCTTTAGCAATAACGATATTTTTTTGAAATTGATGGAGATGGGCTGTGTTCCGGGTGAAAAAGTATACGTAGACCTTGTAGCTCCTTTAGGTGACCCTATTTCTATACTGGTTGCTGGTTACCAGCTCAGCCTGCGCCTGAACGAAGCCGAACATATTTTTGTGGAAATGGCATAAAAATCCTTTTCATGGAAATTGGCCTCTATTTCGGATCTTTTAACCCTGTCCATGTTGGCCATCTTATTATTGCAAGCCACGCCCGTCATAATACAACGCTGAAACAGGTTTGGCTGGTAGTATCTCCTCAAAATCCACTGAAACCATCCAACACATTACTGAATGAATATCATCGGCTTCACCTGATAAAATTGGCTATTGAAAATGATCCCTTTTTAAAAGCAAGCGATATCGAATTTCGCTTGCCAAAACCATCCTATACAATAGATACATTGGCTTACTTACAAGAAAAATACCCGCAACACAATTTCTCCATAATCATGGGCAGTGATAGCCTTCAGAATCTGACACAATGGAAGAACTACCGCACACTTATTCAAAATCACAAATTGTATGTTTATAAACGTCCTGGATTCGGAATAGAGAATGAATGTGGCGCTGATATCATAATAATGGATGCCCCCTTGCTTGACATTTCCTCAACCGAAATACGACAAATGATAAAAAGGAAAATTCCTGTGCGGTATATGGTAACAGATGCAGTAGCCAATGAGATTGAACAAAATGGTTATTACCGGTAAAAATCAGAGTAAAGCGAATTATACTATGAATTTTTTTAATATATAGTAGCCTATTAAATTAAACCAATTTTATATTCGTATTGCCGGGATCAAAAGAACCAGCCCAGCAATAAGCAGATACACACGATAATGGGTGATGGTAATCGGCTGAATTGAATAAACAAAAAAGTTCCTATGATCACCGCGATGTTTAAAAGACTTTCTGTTTTCAGGTTTCCAATAGAAATATCGTGAAGCAGGTATAAAGAAGATGCTCCCATAATTCCCACTACCACAGCATTGATGCCTTCGAGGGACCGGTACACGATAGCATACTTTTTGAGATTGTGCCATATGGGGTAAAAAAATAATACCAAAAGAGCAGAAGGCAGAAAAATAAAAAACAACCCTGCCGCACATCCCAGCAACTGCCAACCTCCTCCCCAGCGCCGCATTGCCATTCCTCCATGAAATCCGGCAACAGAAAAGACGGGGCCTGGTATTGCCCTTACCATCCCGCTGCCTGTAAGAAACTGCTCACTCGTCATATAGGGTTCTTCTGGTATTCTTCGCTGCTTAGGTTTTACAACAAACTGTTCATACATCAGAGGTACAAGTACATCTCCTCCGCCAAATACGAGGCTGCCAAAACGATAAAAGTTTTCAGAAAGATTCCATATTCGATATTGAGGCTCCTGTCTCCCCAGCCTGATCTGCTTCTGCCTCGACAACCCAGACATAAAACCAACGACAAGAAATATTATAACAAACAAAGAAATATTAGTCCACTTTATTTTTTGAGTAGCGACCTCTGTCTGGGGTATCCGTGTTTTATTAAAATTTGTTATAATTCCTCCTGCAATAATCATCAGGGGAAACACAATAGGATTCTTAAAGAAGATATATGTGAGGAGGGAAGCAATAATAACAATAATGACAGTGACCCGGTTTTTGATCGATATCTTACCTGCCCTGAAAGCTGCGTATGCAAGGAACCCCACTGCCATAGGATGGATAAACCTGAATATATCTGCATGCCTTGAATATTTATCAATATCAAACAGCAGGAAACTAAGCAAACTCATCAGGATGCCTGCAGGTATTACCCATATTATCAATGTTACTATTCCAAGCGGTATGCCACCTTTTTTATACCCAATCAGGGTAAGTGTTTGAGTTGAACTTGCGCCGGGAAGCAATTGGCAAAAAGCTGTAAATTCCATCAGCTCTTTTTCCGTAACATCGTTCCGCTTATTTGCAAACCGTTTTAGCATCATTCCATAGTGCCCCTGCGGCCCTCCAAAAGCTGTAATGCTATGAAGGAAAACCTCTTTCAAAAAAGAAATATGACGCACAACACTCATTAAAAAAGAATTGCATTCGCAACTTAAGGAAGACGGGGTTAAATTAGTAAAATATTCGGCGTTTATGGCAAGTTCTAAAAGAAAAGAATCTCAGCGGTTTAACTATAAAAAACTGATTCCCCCATTCATAAAACAACGTACAAGGGCGGTGGTAAATCCTTTTATCCCCCCTGGTGAAAAACGCAGATTAGAAGGCTATCCCACCATATTTATTTACGATTACAATCATGAGAAAATAAATTATTATACAACTACAAACACCGAGGATTGTTTTTCCTTTAAAAGCACCGCCACCATAACATGGATAAACATGGATGGTATAAATAAAACAGAGGTTGAAAGAATATCTAACAAGTTTGGTGTTCATTCGTTGATACAGGAGGATATTCTAAGTTATGGCCAACGACCCAAAATGGACGAGGTTGAAAATATTCTTTTTGTATTGCTGAATATGCTGTTTTTTAACCCGGAAACAGGAGGGATCGAGCAGGAGCAGATCAGCATCATATTAAGCCAAAACACAGTTATCAGCATCCAGGAAGATTCGGTAAGAGATGTATTTGATCCTATAAGAGAGAAACTAAAAATAGGAACACATAAAATAAGACTAAGAGGTGCTGACTATCTTTTTTATTCTTTGATAGATGTAATTGTTGACAGTTATTTCCCTGTAATTGAAAAGCTTGGTGAAAGAATTGAACAGATAGAAGAACAATTAATGCAGAAGGCTGACAGGAATTCTTTTCAAACCATTAACCAGCTTAGGAAAGAAATCATTCTTTTAAAAAGAAATACTTCCCCGGTTAGGGACTTACTGGCGGGCATCATGCGCTCTGAAAATAAGTTGCTGGATGAAGGAACCAGCAAATACTTTAAGGATGTTTACGATCATATCATACAGGCAAACGAATTGACGGAGAATTACAGGGATATGGTTATGAGTTTGCAGGACCTGTACCTCAATACAATTAATCTCAGGATGAATGATGTCATGAAAACGCTGGCGATCGTTACCACCGTGATGGCTCCTGCTACAGTGATTGGTGGCATCTTCGGCATGAACTTCGAGGTAATTCCTTATGCACACCAGCAGTGGGGGTTTTATGCAACGGTATCCAGCATGATAGTTATCCCTATCATTATGATCCTATGGTTTAGAAGAAGAGGCTGGTTTCAAAAAGACCTTCCAACGGAGAAAGAAGAATAGTAATAAAAATATTATCTGATAGGCTGCTTATAGACAGGTACCGTACTACAAGGTTCTCCATACATTATACTTTTCACAACAGGTCGCAGCAGAATTGTTATTTCCAGGTAAGCCTTCTCTTTTATCGGCATTTCTCCGCATCCTTTTATCACCACTCTTTTTCCTTCAAATTCGCTGACGTCTATTTTACGAATATTCCTTAGCAGTAATTCTTGTTTTACCGTATCGCTATCCCCAAAAAAAACTGCTTTTGCAATAGGTTCCAGGTAAGCCCCGGCAAGCATATAAGCCCACATAGGAATAATGGCATCATTACTACAGGTTACGCCAACTATTTTTCCATCATACTGCCGCCAGTCATGCGTCTTTAAAGCTTCCCGGTAATCTTTTTCCTTTAGCATGAGTTCCATAAAAAGAAAATTTTTCAGATCGAATACCAGGACTTCTTCTCCTGGAAAAAAATTCTCGAGATCAATAGTTGATAAAGAACTTTCGGTAACACGATTTACAATTACATCGCTCATTTTCTTTGGCTTGATTTACAAAAATAAACAACCCAATATGTAGTTGCACTATAAATAGCTATTCTTTCACTTTTCAAGAACGCTACCTAAAAAAGTAAAACCCCGCTTACACAGGGTTTTACAAATAGAATTGATACTAAATAAGTTCTTTATAAAAACTTGGACCGCCTGTCTGTAATTTTTGAAGCATTGCGCAGGGCTTGCATACTGCTATACATGATTGTCCCTCTTTGTTGTGAAGTGATTGTCTTCTGCATTTCCTCTGCATTTGAATTATCTCCCACTTTTGCACCCACAGCATCAACCTTTATTACAAAAACCCCGCTTGTACCACTGGCAGGCTGGCTTATCTTATTCAGGTTCCCTTTAAAAAAGGCATAACCGCCAATCTTTGGCTCAAAACCAGCACCAGTCATGTTAGGACTTGCAAAGGATATACTATCCGCACGTAATACAGAAACACTCAAAACCTGGGCAGCAGCTTCTAATGAAGCCGGGGTTCCTATTTTTGCAATCAACTTTTTTGCTTTTTCCTGGTTGCGCAAAATATTTTCGACCTGCGGTCTCGCTTTAGACGCTGATAATACGCCTGCCTTGTTTGAACCGGTAATTGTTATTACTGCGTATTGATTGTCGAATTCTTCGGGATCCAATACATCTCCTAAATCATTCTCAAATATTTCTCTTACTACCTTTCTACTTACGCCTAAGCCGGGTATAGAGTAATCATTTTGCTTTATGTCGACACCTGAATCTTTTTTATAATTTTTCTTCATCGCATTTTCATCAAACGCTTTAGTGTTACGACTATCGCCTGCGAATATGTTCGCCTTACCCAATGCATCATTTATTGTTCCCTGGCTTGGCTCTATTGCTTTTGCCAGGTAAGCGATCTTATAAGACGGCTGAAAATTCTTTTGGTCCTGGATCTCTATCAAATGATATCCGTAACTTGTTTTTACCGTTCCAAGGTCGCCTGTCTTCTTGTCGAAACAAAAGTCATTAAACTCTTTCACCATGGCGCCTGAACTAAAATAACCAAGCTCGCCACCTTTTATTTTACTTCCTTCGTCATCACTCAGTTGCATAGCAAGCAGTGTAAAGTTTCCACCAGCTTTAATTAAAGCCTGGATGCTATCAATTTTTTTCTTTGCTGCAGAATCAGTCAGCTTCGGTTGCCTGGTACGTGTGTCGTTCAGGCTAACAAGAATATGTCTTGCTTTCACACTATCCGGCATGGTTTTTACTTCTACCACCCGGCTCAATACATAATTATTTCCATCTATATATGGCCCGTAGACATTTCCCACACCTGCCGCAATGATCGAGTCTTTCTGAGGTATTTGAATCTTTGATTTTGAATTAAATCCATCGTAGTAAGGAAGCGCAGAAGCATTGCGGGTAGCAAATGCTCCAGGATCAGAAGTATTCTTAAATTCTTCTTTCATATTCAAAAGACTGCGCAATTGAGCTGCACTGTCTTCTGTTGAGGCTGTAAAAGGAAAACTTACAAAACTGATTGTCCTTGTGTCTTCCTCCTGTTTAAACTGGCTTTTATGAGCCTGGACATAACTGTCTATCTGCTCATCAGAAATCTTGATAGTAGAATCAGGGATTGTTGTGTATGGAACTGATACATAACTGAGATTAGCTATAGCATTATTATCCGCTATTGTTTTTTCAGCCAGCCACTTGGGAACATAACTACTGTTTTGAAGCAATGCATTGTATTTCTTACGAAATGTGTTTTCAAGCAGCGGGTTCAGGTAGAAATTTTCAACCAGTTTTTTATTGGGGTTGTTCTTTGCTTTTTTTAACTCCGCAATAGCCTGCTTAGCCGCGGCAGCATCAAACTCTCCGGTTTCACGATTTGTGAACTCCTGCTTCAGAAACTCAGGTGGATTCTTACCAAATAAGATATCATTGTATTCCTTATCAGTAACCTGTAAACCCAACTTATCCGATTGCTGTGTCAGTAGTTCTTTTTCGACCATGCTCCGCCAGGTATCACTATTAATTTGCTGCCTGGTATTTTCATCCACCACACGACCATTTGATTCATACATCTCTTCGGTTTGCTTGGTTTTATCAATAAAGCTCTCATAGCTGATATTAACACCATTAATCTCGCCAATAGCATCGTTACCACTTACCCTGCCACCCATACCATTTCCGCGTTTGCCGGCATCCATTAAAATGAAAGCAATAAGGCTCAATGCAATCAACCCAAAACCAATCGCGGCATATTTTTCCCGTATTTGCTGAATAATAGACATGATTATTTAACCCTGATTTTTTAAGGTTGGCAAAAATAGGGGAAACGATATAATGAAAAAATTGTGGATAAATAACCAAAAGCCTTGCTCTCAACACCCCCGGTTGTGTGTAACCCTGCTGCCTTAAAAAAAGATTGGTGTATTGTAAGAATGGTTTATCCGGAAACCTAAAAGAAAAGCTACTTTCTTACGCTTACTTAAAATATCGCCAGGTGATATGAAACCCGCTTGTGAAACATCAATTAAAAGTACCCGTTAACATTTTATTAATATCGTGGATAATCGACTTCATTTCACTTCAAGTATGAGTATAAAATAAGAATAAGCTTTTAAAATTTTTTGATCGAAAAACACTTGAGCAAATCATGAAAAAGTTTATTCAGAAAAATACACAAGATGATATCCTATCCAGTTTGCAAAACTTATTCAGTGGATTTTGTTATGCCCGGTTGGGGACAACCGCTCTAGACATCCTTCGTTATTGAAATATAGCTTGTGAGTGGACTGTGAATAAGGATATAATTTAGGTGAACAGTTACCTTTGCAGGCAGAGCAATAATTAATTACACACCAATCCACACCCGTAATAGTAATAAGCTATTTAATAAATAAGGTTGTTATAATACATTATTATGCCAGTTATAGACATTGCTAAAGCAAAAGCAGAGGTTTCGCGAAATGGGTACTTAGATATAGAAGTGGAACCTTCTCTCGACCTGTTTGCTGAAATAGAGAGATTGAAGAAGGAAAAAAATGCGATCGTGCTGGCGCATTATTACCAGGAACCGGATATCCAGGATGTGGCAGATTATATTGGGGATAGCCTCGGGTTGGCACAAAAAGCCAAACAGACCCATGCAGATATCATTGTATTTGCCGGCGTTCACTTTATGGCCGAAACTGCCAAGATTTTAAATCCAACTAAAAAAGTATTATTACCTGATCTGAAAGCCGGCTGTAGCCTGAGTGATAGCGCACCGCCTGCGCTGTTTGCAAAATGGAAAGAAAAATATCCCGGTCATACGGTTATAACTTACATCAATTGTAGTGCGGGAATGAAAGCGCTCAGCGATATTATCTGTACCAGCAGTAACGCAAAAGCTATTATTGATAGCCTGCCTGCAGATGAAAAAATAATCTTTGCACCGGATAAAAACCTGGGCGCTTATCTCAACAAGATAACAGGGCGAAACATGGTATTATGGAATGGCGCATGCATGGTACATGAAATTTTCAGCCTTGAAAAAATAACCAGGTTAAAGATGAGAAACCCGGGTGCCCTGGTGATCGCACACCCGGAATGTGAGGATGCTGTATTGAACGTAGCTGATTATATTGGTAGCACTACCCAACTATTAAAGTTTACAGGTAGTAGCCCCTCCAAAAGTTTTATCGTGGCTACAGAAACCGGCATCCTCCATCAAATGCAAAAGGATAACCCTGGTAAAACCTTTATACCCGCTCCACCAGATAATACCTGCGCCTGTAATGAATGCCCGCACATGAAGCTTAATACGCTTGAAAAATTGTATCTCTGCATGATGTATGAAACACCTGAACTGATCATGGATGAGGAATTAAGATTAAAAGCCCTTAAGCCTATAGAAAGAATGCTGGAAATAAGTAAGACTGCTGGTCTTATTGGTTGATGATTTATAAGACGGTTTTAGCCAATGGGTGTTTAATACTTCAGCTATACTTCAGCTATACTTTAGCCATACTGGAGAAGCGAAGGATGAATACCTAATATTTTAATTCAAACTTCAATTTTGAATAAGTCTGCATCTTTCCAGAAAGGGAAACGGAAACGCACCGAATCAAGGTGATCTTTTGAAAACTGTATGGTAAAAATATCTTCTGTGTGCTGTTGATGATAAAGTGTTTCGCCAAGCGGGTCTATGATCATACTGTCACCGCTGTGATAAATGCCATTGCCATCATTGCCAACCCTGTTTACACCAACCACATAACATTGATTTTCTATAGCCCTTGCCATTAACAGGCTTCGCCAGGCATGGATACGGCGTTCAGGCCAGTTGGCTACATAGATCAAGACATCATATAACCCATGTGCTTCTTCGTCTTTAACCGGGGTTGGCTGGCGGCTCCATACCGGGAAACGCAGATCGTAGCATACCAGTAAATTTATCTTCCAGCCCTTTACAGAAGCTACCAGTTTTTTGACGCCTGCCGCATAAGGATCGTTTTCGCCGGCGTAGGCAAAGAGGTGCCGTTTATCGTAAAAGCCATAGTCGCCGGTAGGCAGCATCCATATCAGTCGGTTGTAATAATTGCCCCCCTCTTCAATGATAATGCTTCCTGTAAGAATGATACGTTTTTGAGCTGCAATTTTTTTCATCCATTGCAGGGTATACCCGTCCATAGTTTCAGCCAGCTTTTCGGGCTGCATGCTAAAACCTGTACTGAACATTTCAGGGAGTACGACGATCTCCGTTTTTTCAATGCTGGCGATCTTTTGTTCCAGCATCGCCAGGTTAGCTGCTTTATCTTCCCAATGAAGTGCTGTTTGTATAGTAGTTACCAGCAATTGGCTCATATATATCGAAGATAAGCGAAATAAAAAAAAGCCACCCTTGATGGATGACTTTGCTCCCCCTGCTGGACTTGAACCGGCCGATAGCTATCGGGGCTGTGATTAACAGAAATATTTTTCCTCCTTGCCTATGTTTTCTTAGGCTCCCAGACTTTCATATTTTCATGAAACCCTTACCCCACAAGAATTTCAGAATAATTTAGCTTCCCCCTGTTTTCTTCTTTTATCACAATCTGTATGTACACAAAGAAAAAGCAGCCATGTATTATTACATAACTGCTTGATTCGCTTGCTCCCCCTTCAGGACTTGAACCTGAGACCCTCTGATTAACAGTCAGATGCTCTAACCAACTGAGCTAAGGAGGAATTTTTATTGGGGTGCAAAAATAGGAGAATTCAATTTTCGTCAAAAAGTTTTTCAAGCGTATGCTTTACCTGGGTATTAAGTATGTTATCAAGAAAGCGCAAAATGAATTGCCAGAATTTAAATTTGGCTTAAGTGCAATTGTGTTTTATTGCTTTAAATATGATTTGCGCTTTTTACAATTAGGAGAAAGATAATGTGGTGTAATAAAAAAAATGCCGGGTGAAAAAGAAGAAGAATCCTCCAATATTTTTTTGCCACGGAAACGATGCCGGGAACGATATAAAGGCCAAATTTTTTTTGAAAATGCCAAAGAATGGATTAGTTTGCATTACCGTTTTATTAACATTATTTAAACAAACTTTCATTTTTCTGATACCCACAATCGTAACTCATTGTTTATTAAGTTATTTGGAGGATTTGGCAGGAAATTTGTTGACAAAAGCCGACCAAGATTCAAAAAACCGAACGATTCGGGAATAACCATAGCAGAAGTTAACCAAAACAATTGCCTCCACAGTTTATTGTAATTTTTTTGATAATCTCAAATACAAAGCTTGACCTTATGAAAAAACGTTCTACCCTGCATTCCATTCCACGTCAATATTCCGATCTATATACCCCTCAAAATGTTAACTCCAAAAACTTATCTTTTATGAAGAAGTTATTTACCCTGTATGGTGTTTTACCCGGATCTTTAAAGAAACTGACCCTTTTACTGGGTTTAATTATTGTGGTGTCATCGGCTCATGCAGCTACAAAGACGGCGACTGCCGCAACCGGTAACTGGTCTGCGGGTGGAACATGGGCCGGAGGAGTTGCTCCGGTAGCAAATGATGACATCATTATTAATGCTGGCGTTAGTGTTACAATTAATGCAGCACCAGGCACTATGGCATCGGTAACATTTGCCGGCACTACAAATGCGACAATAACTATAAATTCAGGCTTCTCATTAACGGTATCTGGAATTACAACGCTTGTAACTGGGACCTCGACAACCGCCTCTACCATTGCAGGAGCTGGAACATTAAACCTTGGGTCAGGTGGAAGTATTGCGGTCACTGATGCAGGAACTGGTACTAACGGTGCTACTATAAGCAGCCTTGTTTCACTTGGCAATGCGGTGCGTACAATTAATGTAGCAAATAGTAGTGCAAGCGATGATCTAACTATTTCAGGCGTTATTTCCCAAAGCGCAGCGGGTGGCGGCATTTCAAAGACCGGCGCCGGACAATTAAGATTAAGCGGAGCCAACACCTATGCTGGTGGAACAGCCCTTAGCGCAGGCACAATAAACATAACTAATGCTGCCAGTTTGGGTACTGGAACACTCACTGCTACCAATAATGCCTTGCTAACCAGTACGGGACAGGTAACTTTAACTATTGCCATAGCCCTTACTGGTGGTGGTGGCGGCATGACATTAGCAGGAAATATTTATCTCCACGGTGCCATATCTGGTGGCGGGGGGCTCGTGTCTGCCGGGGAAAATGTATTAGGTAGGGCCAGCGGCAACAATGCCATTGGCCCCATCACTATCAGCGGCGGTCGACTCCATGTAGGTGTGACTGGGGGTGCTAATAATAATATAAACGGTTCTGCCATCACTATCAACAACGGCACCACTCTTGATATTGGCTATGCGGGCCCCAGCACCCTGCCCAACATATTGAACATGAACAGTGGCGCAATTCTGTCTAATCGTGGTGCAGGAACGCTTACCGTAAATACAGCAGGTAGTACCTTCCCAACTACCGGCAGTTTGATCTTCAACTCGGATGACGCAAGCACAAATCCCATTACATTGAGTGGAACTTATCCCGCACTAACCGGGAATTTGGACATTCAAGTGGGCCCAACAGGTTCTACCACGGTTGGTACAGTAACCTTGGGCGGTCTGAGCGGCGGTTCTTCTCTTAATACACTAAACAAGACATCAACCGGAATTTTGATATTGAATGGAACAAATACGTATACTTCTGCCACTAATGTGATCGGCGGTATACTCCGGGCAGGGTCTACTACGGCGTTTGGGAACGGTTCTGCTGTTACCCTTAGCAACACCGCAGGGGTGACCCTGGATCTTAATGGTAACAGCAATACTATAGGCTCACTTGCAGGCGTTGTGACAGGTACAAATGGAAATGTTACACTTGGTGCGGGTACATTGACAATAGGCAGCAATAATACCACCACGTCTTATTCCGGCGTCATAAGCGGAGCAGGAGGAATTACAAAAACAGGGACTGGTACATTAACATTATCAGGTGTCAATACATATACGGGTGCAACAGCAGTAAATGATGGCACCCTGAAAGCAGGCGTTGTTACATCGGCTTTTGGAAATGGCTCGAATGTTACACTTACCAATGCAGGATCTGTTTTGGATATTACGGGATTCAATACTACCATTGGTTCGTTAGCCGGCACGGGCGCCAATAATGTAATATTGGGTGCGGCTACCTTAACCACGGGTAACACCAGTACTACAAGCTATGCAGGTGCAATTGGAGGTACAGGGGCAGTTATTAAAAACGGTACAGGGGCATGGACATTATCCGGCACAAATACCTACTCGGGTACTACCACAATAAACTCCGGTACTGTATTTGTAAATGGCAGCACGGCATCAAGTGCGGTTTCAGTGGCAAGTGCTACAACCTTAGCGGGAAGCGGGACCGCTGCCGGTACGGTTGCCCTATCGGGCATCGTAGCGCCGGGCGCCACTGCCGGTACGGTAGGTACGCTGACCACAGGCGATTTTACTTTTAATACGTCAACACAATATACATTTGATATAACCAATGTGGCAGGAACTGAGGGGGCCCAATGGGACCTGTTAACCTCCACCGGGACTATAACAATCAATGCAACATCCGGCAGTCCCGTTACCATCCGGCTTACCGGCACTCCTGCTGGTTTTAGCCAATGTAGCAATTATACCTGGAAAATTGCAGGGGGAGCCAGCATTGCTTCTTTTGCAGCGAATAAATTTACTGTCAACACAGCCTCTTTTACACCCACATTTACAGGTACTTTTTCTGTTACCAATACAGGAAATGATCTGAATTTAGTTTATACGGCACCAGCGGATATGACGGTAAGTGCTGCATCTTATTCACCGACACTTTGTATCAGCACTGCGTTGTCGCCAACCATTACACACAGCACTACAGGCGCAACGGGCATTAATCAGAGTGGCGTATCCGGGGCCAATGGTTTACCTGCAGGTGTTTCTGCAACATGGGCAGCGAATACTATAACCATTAGCGGCACACCGTCGGTATCGGGTACGTTCAACTACAGCATTCCACTGACAGGTGGTTGCGGCACTGCAAATGCAACCGGTACTATATCGGTTACACCCAACCGGACAGCAGGAGCTGCATCTTCCAGCCCAACGCTTTGCGTTAATACGCCGTTGTCGCCAGATATTACACATACCACTACAAATGCAACAGGCATTAACCAGGATGGCGTATCGGGAGCCAACGGTTTGCCTGCGGGGGTAAGTGCTACGTACACTACAAATCTTATCACCATCAGCGGAACACCGACTGTATCGGGTGTCTTTAATTACAGCATACCATTAATTGGTTGCGGTACTGCCAATGCAACGGGCACGATCACGGTAAATTCTGTACCCACTATTTCAACCCAGCCTACGAATCAAACGGCCTGTACCTTTCCCGGGACAGCCAGCTTTAGTGTAGTTGCCGGAGCCGGAACCGGGACATTATCTTACCAGTGGCGCTTGAATGGCGTCAACCTGGTCAATGGTGTGCAGGGTAATGGCACTAACGTTTCGGGTGCCGGTGCAGCTACGCTTAACGTCTCAGCAATTACCAATGCTAATGCGGTGTCTGCTGCCAACGGTTACGATGTTGTTATAACCAGGGGAGTCTGCTTAACTACTGTCACTTCAACAAGGGTGGCCTTGGCAGTGAATACATCCCCCAACGTGTCTAATTTCAGTACCAGTGCAACATCGCCTATACTGGTGGGTACTGCCTCTACGGTAACCATTAGTTCAACCAGCCTGGGTGCGGGAAGTTATACGGTTACCTATAATCGTTCTGCGCCTAATGCGGCTACCGGTCTGACTGCAGGTGTGACCCTTTCTCCCACCAGTGGCAGTTTTAGTACAGGAACATTGGCAAGTGTTGGGAGTACAACTATTACGATCACATCGATATCTAATGGAACCTGTAGTAATACCCCCAGCAGTGGTAATACAGCCATTGTTGTAACAGGGCCTGCCACAGGAAGTATAACTTATAATGCAAGCTCTACATTTACGCCATCTGTCTGCAGCATAACCGTGCAAGCCTGGGGCGGTGGCGGAGCCGGTGGAGGTACTACGGCCGGCACGAGTGGCACTAACGCGAGAGCCGGAGCCGGTGGCGGAGGCGGAGCCTTTGCAAGTGCGACATTAAGCTCTCTTACCCCCGGAGCCCCCCTTACTGTTACAGTGGCTCCATCGGTGGCTGGCGTGCTTCCTGGAAGTGGTAACGGCCCCAATGGTAATTTTTCAACCATTGTAGGACATGAAGGAACAATATATGCCGCTGGTGGAACCGGCGGAACCGCTAATACGGCAGGTGGCAGCCCGACAGGTGGAGCTGGGGGAGTAAATACCGCTCCTACTCAAGGAACCACTAAAATCGCAGGTACTGCTGGTGGCGCCGGTGCTTCGGGAACAGGAATAAACTCTGGGGCAGGTGGTGCCGGTGCTAATTCTGGCGGAGCGGGTGGCGGCTCAGTTGGTAGCGGTACCGCTGCTGGTAATACAGGTACTGCTCCTGGTGGCGGTGGTGGCGGTGCCCGCTCATCCACTACCAGTGGCGGCAATCAAATAGGTGGCACCGGGGCTGCAGGACGAATAATCATCAGCTTCAGTTGTCCATTTGCTACCATATCTTATTCAAGCTCGACCTTTTGTACCTCTATAACCTCGGCCCCTGTTACTATTACTGGCACTGGCTGCGGCATATTTTCCTATACAGGTAGTGGTACTTTATCCTTAAGTACAACTACAGGATTAATAAACCCTTCGTTAAGTACAACAGGAACTTATATAGTACATTATAAATCCTCAGCCGACCTGGGTGGTTGTGCTGCGATGGATGCAACAGCCACGGTTACGATCGATCCTGGCCCTGTTGTAAGCAGCCCTCAAAATTTGACAGCAGTCTGCAGTGGCGATCCGTTCTCGTTTACGCCTTCGGGAGTACCAGCAGGCACTAAATATACGTGGACAGCAGCGACGGGCACCAATATAAGCGGCGGCAGCGTCAACCCCTCGAACCCTGCCGGCGATGACCCACCAATTACCCAGACTTTATCCAACAGCGGTACGGTTCAGAATACAGCCACCTTTAGCGCTACACCGATTAGCGGTAGTTGCTCTGGTGCCCCATTCACGGTGAACATACCTATAAACCCGTTGCCATCAGTGGGCGACAAGACAGCGAGCGTGTGCGGCAGCGGCGTGTTTACGGTAACGCCCGGTGATGCCCCTGTAGGTACGACTTATATCTGGGGTGACCCCGATATCAGCCCTAACCCCGGTGATATTACGGGTGCCGGCGCTGAGTTCAGTCCGCAGAGTTCGATCAGCCAGAACCTTACCAATACAGGGACACAGATACAGACAGTGACGTATACGGTTTTCCCTGTGACAGGAGATTGTTCCGGGGCTCCGTTCCTGGTAACGGTAACAGTAAACCCGACCCCTGTACTGACCAGTCCATTGAGCAATGGCAGCCAGTGCAGCGGCAACTTCAGCTACACGCCAACGAGTGCAGTAGAGAATGGCGCTACGTTCAGCTGGACCCGGGCAGCCGTGACAGGCATCAGCCAGCCAGCAGCAGGCCCGACAGCCGGCGGTGTAAATGAGACACTGACCAATACGACGAACATACCTGTATTAGTGACGTATGCTTATACCTTAACAGCCAACGGCTGCAATAATGTACAGAACGTTACGGTAACGATCAACCCGAGCAACCAGGTAAGCTCAGCTACGCCCACGGATGCTACCGTCTGCCCGAGCGGCACGACAAGCATTACGGCCAACGGCGTAGGCGGCACGGCTACCACGCTTACATGGTGGACCGGATCGGGTGGCACAGGAAGTAATCTTGGCAACAGCAACCCGCTGACGGGTGTAGGCCCCGGCACTTATTATGCAAGAGTGACGGGCACCTGCGGAGTACCTGCCGAGGCATCAGCAACAGTAGGCATTACAACCTATACGATCACGGCCAGTGCAGGGCCAGGCGGAACTATCTCCAACCCCGGTCCAACGGTGGTGAACTGTGAGAGCACGCCCAGCTATACGATCACTCCCAATGCCGGGTTTGTGATAGACGACGTGCTGGTAGACGGCTCCTCAGTAGGATCAGGATCGATCTATAATTTCACGAGTGTAACAGCCAACCATACGATAGCAGCCAGCTTTATCAATACCGGCAGCGCCGATTACCGTTCGTTCACAAGTGGCAACTTCAGTAACCCCGCCAACTGGGAATACTATAACGGCAGCACCTGGGTGAACCCTGCCCTAAGCGCCCCCGGCAGCGGCAATAATGTCAATATCCGCAACGGCCATAATATGGTACAGGATATGGACTTCACGGTAGGCAGTGGCAAGACGCTGTTGATGGATGCCACGAGCAGCCTGACGGTAAACCCCGGCAAGACACTTGTAGTGACGGGCACTGCCAACCTCAACAGCCAGCTGGTAGTATTCAAATCCGATGCTGGCGGCACAGGCACCTTAGGTAACAGCAGCGGTACGATCAACGGAAAAGATAATGTAACGATAGAACGTTACCTTCCAGCAGCAGCAGTAGCTACAGGCCGCAGCTGGAGATTGCTGACGATCCCTGTACTAAGCGGCAGCAAGACGATAAGAGATGCCTGGGCCGGTCATGCCGCCAACCCCAATGCGCCTGCAGGCGAAGTAGGCGGCAGCGGCACCCAGATCAGTGGCTATGGCTATACAGATGGCCCCACAGCCGCAGGAGCCGGTTACGACTGGTGGCCAGCGATCAGCGGATCAGCATCCTCTATCCGCAACTATACGATCAGTGGCAGCAACGGGGCGTGGACACAGACCCCATCAACCGGTACATTGCTTAATAGCGCCGACCAGGGCTATATGCTCTTTGTAAGAGGCGACCGTACGGTAACGACGGGTTCTGGTAATACCACGCTAAGGCCCAATGGTACGCTGAAGAGCGGCCAGCAGACCTATAGCATACCCGCCCCCGGCACTGCAGCCTATAAAGTGATCGGCAATCCTTATCCGGCCACGATCAGCTATGAGAGCCTGATAGCCAACGGCAGCAACAATACGCTTGCCCGGGACAACCGCTTCTGGCAATGGGATGCCAATATGGGCACCAACGGCGGCTACCGCCTGATCAACAAGCTGGGCGCCGGCAACTGGATACGCGTACCCGCCTTGTTTACTGATCCGAGCCCCTCGCATTCAGAGTATATCGAGAGCAGCCAGGCCTTTATAGTAGAGACATTAGCTCCAGGTAACCTGGCCATAGAAGAGAGCAACAAGCAGGCACCGCTGGTAGCTCCGCCATCCGTATTCGATGCATCGTCAGCCGGTCGGTTCTATGCCAACCTGAACATCGATAACGGCAGCAGTTTGACGCTGAGCGATGGTGTACTGGCCAGCTTTGACAATGGCGGCAACAATGGCATAGACGGTAGTGACGTCAGCAAGATCGATAACTTCAACGAGAACCTCGGCTTGCTCAGGAACGGCAAACACCTGACCCTGGAATCAAGGGACCTGATCAACCTGAAGGACACTTTGTACTTAGGTATGAGCAACCTTGTAGCCGGCAAGTATGCCTTCCAGTTCAAGGGCGTGCAGATGCAGGCCGGCCTGAAAGCCACGTTACAGGATCTCTATGAAGAAAAGGAAACACCGGTCAGCACGACAGGCGATATTGTAACGGTTAAGTTCACGGTAAGCAGCGATGCCAGCAGTGCAGCCCCAGACCGTTTCCGTATCGTATTCAAAGGCGATCCATCCTTACCACTAGCTATTACCAGCGCCAAAGCCTACCAGCAGAACGGTGGTATAGAGGTAGAATGGAATACGGCTAATGAGCAGGGCATCCGGAGCTATGAAGTAGAGAAGAGCACAGACGGCAGCAGCTTCAGCAAGACGACCACCGTTATGGCCAAAGGGCAGGTCAGCAACAGCTATGGCTGGTTTGATGCAACGATAAACAGTGGTAAGAACTACTACCGGATCCGTATCGTATCAACAGACGGCAGCGTAAGCTACAGCCAGGTGCTGGTGGTGAACACGGGAGCAGGCAAGGGAATCTTCGCCTTGTATCCCAACCCTGTGAAAGGCAGCGAAGTGACGCTACAGCTGAGCAATATGGAGAAAGGCAAGTATGCGCTGTTAGTGTACAACAACGCCGGTGCGAAGGTATTGGCCAAAGAGATCGTTCACCTTGGCGGCAGCGCCACGGAAGAGCTGAAGCTTGGCAGTGCACTGGCAGGTGGTGTATACCGCGTATCGCTGGTGAACAGCAAAGGCAGCACGCTCAACCAGACACTGGTGGTGCAGAGATAAAGAGAGGATAGATAAAAGATAATAGACCAAAGACAATCAAAGGGCTGTTCCGAAAGGAACAGCCCTTTGATTACATATTTATTTGCAGTATTTCGCGATGGTATCTTTTAAATGACTGTTACCAAATTGTAAGGCTTCCTTCCAGGTAATACAGGCTGCATTTACATCATTCTTTGCCTGCAAAGCTTTTCCCTTCAGGTAATAGGCATTTATATTTTTTGGAGACAGGCGAATGATATTGTCAAAACAGGGAATGGCTTCATCCGGCTTATTCATTTCAAGGAATAAAGAACCTAAATTGGTATAAGCATTTGCATAATCGGGATTTAATTCAATGGCCTTTTTGTAATCTTTTAAGGCACTGGTAAAATTGTTTAAATAATAGTAGCAGGATCCCCTGTTATTAAACGCTTCGGCATAAGCAAGGTTTAGACCGATAGCCTTCGAAAAATAAGGCAATGCATTTTCATATTTTTTTTGAGCGAACCGAAGATTACCTTGCCGGTAGTATATTTCTGCATTCAAAGGTTCCAGTTTTCTCGCAGTATCAAGATCACTAAATGCGCCATCAAAATTTTGCAGCCATTTTCTGGCGACGGAACGCTTGATGTAAGCCGCGGTATATTTTGCATTTAGTTCAATTGTTTTCGTAAGATCATTTTCAGCCGCTTTATGATCCATTAACACTTCTTCATAAAATTTGCCCCTGTTAAAATACGCATCAGGAAAAGAAGGAGAAATTTCCACTGCCTTATTCAGGTCAGCAAAGGCATTAACACTATCCTTCCTGTCAGCATATTCAATACCACGTAGCGTATAAGCACCTGCGTTATTATATTTTGCAGCGCTGCTAAAAAAAGAAATAGGATCCCTGTAATCGTTGCTGTGTTTAGCGGCAATTAATATAAACACCAAAAGAACCGGTATCATTAGCCCATACAACCGCTTTAGATTTATTTTGTTTGACTGATCATTAAGCAGGAATGCCAGCATAATAATAATACCCATCATTGGCAGGTAGGTGCGGTGCTCCAGGTACCAGTACTTGGATTCTGTATAGGGTATCCTGAATAACATAGGTGGTACTGAAAGAAGCAGGAACCACAGTACGCCCATTACGTACAACCATTTTTTTTCTTTTATACACCTTACCAGCCAATATAACAATAGTGCAGAAAAGATAATACCTGCTATCATAACGCCGGTATCTAATAAAGGCAGCGTGGTTAAATTGGCAGGGATAAAAAATTTGCCCACGGTTATAAAAAAAACAGGCAGGTTTTTAATAAGCGGAATTGGGCCAAATACCTGCATATTGTATTCGCCATGCATTACTCTGCCCCGCATTATTAAATAAAGCACCAGCACAGGCAACCAAACCATAAAATAAGGCAGCAATTTTTGTAGGCTGAATTTCTCTTTTAATATGTAGAGGTAATAAAACAATAAAAGAAAGGGAAATACAATTGTTGTTTCTTTTGTAAAAACAATGAGCAGGAAAACAACGGCATGAAGCAGGAAATATGATTTTTTTCCAGTACCAAGGTGTTTTTTAAAACTCATAAAAAGAAGCAACGCAAACAAGCCTATCAGTATATCTCCTCTAGCAGGTATCCATGAAATATCTGAAGCAAAAAGCGGGTGAACAGAAAACAGGACCGAGAAGAGAAATGCTATTGAATTTCTGATAGCCAGCGATACTAAAAAATAATAGAGGGCGAGACAGCTAAGCAGGTGAATAAGAAGGCTGGTCAAATGATACATCCAGGGACTCTCACCGCTTATGAGGGCATCCAACATAAAGCTGACCGTCTGTATAGGCCTGTAAAATGAATCGCCTTTATCACTCAGAAAGGCATCTCTCCTAAATGCTTCCGGAATATTCCTGATATCACCCACTATGGCATAGTGATCAATGATAATATCCTTATCATCAAAGTTTACCATTTCGAAGCCTAGTATTTTGATATAAACCAGCAGGGGAAGAAGGACAATAAAAAAAAGTTGAAAGCCGGTTTTTGTTTCAAATCCCTGCCAAAAACTTTTATCCTGCTTTGTTTTATATGGCGGAGCAGTAAAAGCTGTTTTACCCGGTTGGCTGGTTTTCTTTTTATTCATCGTCTTGATCGACCGCAATAGTCTTAAGCCATAAAGAAAGGGAATTTTTATTGCAAACAACGCTCCCTGTTCTTTTACGAAACAGTTAAACAATAACGATAAATATTTCCTGTATTGAAAGCGTACGCCGTGAACGAACGCAGGTGTGAAGAGCCATGAAGCAGAGATAGCAAAGGCTGTTTCTTTCGGGACATCCTTTTGGCTTAAACCAAAAAACTTAAAATTGCTTTTTATTTGCGTTTCACCCTTGTAAAGAAAAAGAAGATGGGCTTACATTCTATATCTTCATAACAACTCAACCGGAATAACTGTAATACATGGGTAAAAAAGATAAAAGCAATAATACATCCAGCCCGACCAGGGTATCTTCGCCGGTTGTTGAAAAGCCTGCTTTTGAAAACCGGCAGTCACTACATGTACTGCTCATAATCCTTTTGCCGCTCTTGCTTTATGCCCGCGTATTCTATTTCGACTTTATGCCCGTGGATGATCTTATTCTTTTTAGAGATCATGCTGATTTTTTAAACAATCTCCACAACCTTCCAAAGGTTTTTACAAGGGATGCTTTCTTTAATAAACCCGGAGCTGACTTTTACCGTCCTGTTCAATCTGTAACTTTTATGATTGATGCTTTTTTGGGACGCAATGGTGCCTGGATGTATCATATAACCAACCTCGCTATCCATATTCTCACCAGTGTTTCACTATATTTTTTTCTAAAGCTTCTGAAAATAAAAAATACGGTTTCTTTTTTTTGTACTCTTCTCTTTTCGGTGCATCCTTTATTCTCATCGAACATTGCGTGGATAGTAGCCCGGAATGACAGTTTAATTTGTTTACCCGGGATATGGCTATTTATATCTTTGGCAAAGCAGGTACAGACAGGCAAAAAAAGTTATTTTATATTTCATGCTTTTCTTTTTAGCCTGGCTGTATTTACAAAAGAAACTGCCTTGCTTTTTCCTTTGCCATTACTATTCTACTATTTTTTTATACTAAAGCAACCTTTTAGTTTTAATAGACTTCTACCCTGGTTGCTGACCTGGGTATTTATCCCAGCGCTTTATCTTTTTATAAGAAGCCTTGTGATCCATCCCGGCGCTGGCTTTGAAGGAGAGGTTGGATTCCACTCTTTTATAAAGAATCTTCCTGCCATTCCAACTTTTGTTTCCAAATTCCTTGTACCGGTTCATCTTAGCACATTACCCGTGTTCGACGCATTTACTACCATTTCGGGGCTTGTGTTATTCCTTTTTGGCGGCTACCTGGTTTATAACTATAAGGGAAATAAAAAGCCCGTGGTATTTATGGGTATGATGTGGGCCCTGTTATTTACTATCCCTCCCCTAATTCTAAGATTACCATTTGCCAGCAACTACTTTACTTATCTTGAACACCGCTTCTATTTACCTTCCATAGGCCTGCTTATCGTTCTAGCTTGTCTTCTTGATGAATACAGAACGAGCGTCAGACAAAGCGTTTTTATATGCGTGTATGTGCCGACATTAATTCTACTCATAGCCATTAACTGGTCTCATACGGGTGATTATGCCAATCCTATGGCGTTCTCCAACACTGCCATTAAAAAGAACCCAGAGAATGCGAGGGCTTTTGTTATAAGAGGCTTACTATGGGAAGAAAAAAACGAACCCGATTCTGCTTTTAGTGATTATAACCGTGCAATCGCTATATGCAAACTTCCTGTCGCAAATTATAATAAGGGGCACTTATACTACACACTGGAAAAATATAATGAGGCAGAAGAATGCTTTAATATATATATTAATTATGATTCATCTTTTGCAGAAGCCTTTTATAAAAGGGCAGCGGCGAGAGCAGAATTGGGAAAACTGGATGATGCCCTTTCAGACCTGGAGAAAGCCGAAAGATTAAATCCTGCAGAACCTATGATACCTTACAGGAAGGGATGCATTCTCATGTACAGTGGGCGTTTGCGTGAAGCAGTCGAAAATTTTTCTGCTTCTATTCAATTAAATCCGGGCTATGGCGAGGCGCTTGTTTTCCGATCACTTTGCAGGTACCGGTTAAAAGATTATGCAGGAGCGATAGACGACTGTGACAAACTGATACAATTGAATTATAGAGCAGACTTTGCATCCAACAATAAGGGGACAGCTTTGTTGGAACTTGGAAGACTTGATGAATCCATCGCAATTTTTAGCAAAATGATCACTGAAAACAGCGAAGTTGCTTCCGCCCATTATAACCGTGCCATTGCTATGTTAAGAAAAAATGATATAAACGGTGCCTGCAGTGATCTGCATGAAGCGGTGAGGTTGGGCTTTACAGTACCCAAAGACAGTATTAACAGGTATTGCAAATAATCTTACTGGGTCACCTGGTTCCTTCCGAATTTTATTCGGGACATCAGGGCGAATTGTATATGATAAATCGCCAATTTGTATATGCGCTTCAGAAAAGGAAAGAAACAATTATCGTACAGGGAAGGTCAAAACCATGATTACCAACAAAAATTCCTCTCTTTAATAGCGGAGTATCATAAACGCCACTTATTTGTGTTTTGAATTTCCCAATCCTTTTTTTAAAGAAAAAAAGTAAAAAAATACATTTTTTTAAACCGGCAACGATGCCGGAAACGCTGTATTAGCAAAATAATTTTCTGCAATTATTTTGCTAATCTTAAATATAGCCATAGATTGCACCAACATTTTCTTAACGTTCATAAAACTAAACTGCATTTTAACCCCCTTTAGAACAACAGAAGTCTTTTTAAACTGCATTTTCAAAAAGTCTTTTTATTGATGTCTTTTGCCATTCCTCTGGAATGGCTGTGCATGGGCGTTTTGCCTATGCGATGATAAAATTGTGTTGATCGAGGGGAGAAGCTTAATACCTGAACTTTTACCACAAACTATTGACCTATGAGAAAATTTTCCATTCTGCAGAATTCAGTGAAAAGTATGAAGGCTCTTAGAGCAAAAACAATTGATCATTCACAAACAGCTTACCTTATGAGAACATTCTTACGCCAAACAGGCTTCTTCGCTATTGCCTTGATAGCGAATTTATTTTTTATTACCGCGGCTACTGCCCAGGTAACCCGTACCTACAATACATCAGGTGCCGGCCAAACCTTTATTGTTCCGGCTGGTGTTACCAGTGTAACGGTATCGGCCTGGGGCGGTGGCGGTGCAGGTGGCGGGTCTAATAATGCAACAGGTACAACAGCAAGAGGTGGTGCTGGTGGTGGTGGTGGTGCTTATGCGCAAGCTGCACTAAATTCATTAACTCCCGGAAGCACATTGACAGTTACTGTTGCGGCATCTGTAGCCGGTGTGTCAGCAGGAAATGGGAATAACGGTAATTTTTCTACCATCGTTGGTTTTGAGGGTACTATATATGCGGCAGGAGGTTCGGGCGGAAATGCCAATACCACTGGCAATACGCCAACAGGTGGTCCTGGTGGAGTTAATGTTGCCCCTACACAGGGGACTACTAAAACCGCAGGTTCGCCAGGTAGTAATGGAGCCACCGGGTTGGGTATATCCTCCGGTGCAGGCGGTAACGCTGCAAATACTGCAGGTGGTGGCGGCACAGGCGGTGCTTCTGTTGGAGGTACTGGTAGCAATGGGCCAGGCACTACAGGGAATGCGCCTGGTGGCGGAGGCAGCGGATCGCGTACGTCTCAAACAGGTGGTAATCAAACAGGTGGCCCAGGAGCTGCTGGTAGGGTAACCATTACCTGGACCTGCCCCACCTACAGCCTTACAAATCCTACTTCAGCAACCTCCCAATGCGCCAGTCAAGCAGGAACTGTTACGCTTAGTTCGTCTGCTGCCGGACTTCCTGTAGGTACTTATAGTGTTACCTATAATCTTAGTGCCCCCAATACAGCAACGGGTCTTACAGCTACCATGACCGTATCTGTAGCGGGCTCCGGTACTTTTACTATACCTGGTGCATCATTAACAAATAATGGTAATACCACAGTAACAGTTACTCAACTTGCTTCGGGCGGTGGTGCCGGCACATTTACACCTACTACTATTTGTACCAGCACTATCAGCACTAATAATACAGCAGCATTTGATGTAAGCCCTACGGCGAATGCGGGCGCTGCACTGAGCGCTATCTGCCAGGGCGGCACTTCTGCAGCCTTGATTGGCACTGTGGGTGGTGGTGCCACAGGCGGTACCTGGTCAACAGTTTCCGGAGGCACTTTTACCCCCGACAATCTTTTATCAAGCAATCCTACCTGGACTCCTCCTCCGGCTTTTAGCGGAACAGCTACTTTAGTTTTAACCACAACGGGAGGTGCTTGCACCCCCGCCACAGCTTCTAAAACACAGCTTGTAAATCCTACTCCTGTACCAACATTTACAGCATCGGCAACGGCAACTACCTGTCAAAACAGTAGTGTTACTTATACCACGCAGGCAGGTGCCCTGGCCAACAGCTATGTATGGAGCGTACCCGGCACTGGTGGCGGTGTAGATTATACTATTACTTCCGGTGGCATTGGCGCAGGCAGCAATACGGTTACTCTTACCTGGATAAGTACCGGCAGTAAAAATGTAACAGTAACCTATACCAGCGCTGCAGGTTGTGCAGCCACAACATCAGCCAGTAATACAACCAATGTAGTGGCCAGGCCCACCCCAACTTTCGATGTAACACCCACCAGCCCCCAATGCTGGAATACCAATGTAACTTATACTACACAGGCAGGTGCCCAGGCCAACAGCTATGTGTGGGCGTACCCCGGTAGTGTTTTGAATACGGATTATACGATCACAAGCGGAGGCACCACCGCAAGTAATACGGTGACCTTAAAATGGCTTACAGCAGGAAGCAGAACAGTAACCGCTAACTATAACGATGCGACAACGGGTTGCAGCGGAGCACCTGTGGCAAGCTCAACAATAACGGTAAATAAAACGATAGCCAGCTTCATTTCTTCGCCCGGATCGGGCAGTTGTACTACTGTGGATATAACTTACACCACCCAGCCCGGCGAAAGCAATTATGCATGGAATATACAAGGAGTATTGAATACCGATTATAGTATCACCAGCACGGTGCCATCTGGCGGCACAGTTACTTCTGCCACCACCTCCGTAACCTTAAAATGGCTGACTACAGGAGTGAAAGCGGTAACGGTAAGCTATACCGATGCTAATAATTGTACATCGTCTGTAGCTTCTTCCTCCACCACGGTAAACTCTTTCCCTACCCCAAGTTTTACCGCGTCTCCTGCTGCCACATCCTGCACAGCTGTTGATATAACCTATACTACTCAATCAGGGTTCACGGGTTATACCTGGAGCATTCCTGGTGCTTTAACTACTGACTATACTATTACCAGTACAGTACCAGCCGGCGGCACAGTTACCTCAAGTACTACTTCTGTGACATTGAAATGGGTGACAACCGGCAGTAAAACAGTAACCGTCAATTATTCTTCGGGGGTATGTCCTGGTGTTTCTCCTGCATCTTCTAATACTATAGTAGGTGCCATTCCTGCGGCGCCCGGCGCCATTTCGGGCCCAACAGCGGCTTGTGCGGGGCTTGCATCTGTCTATAGTGTAACGAATGATCCTACGGTTACCACCTATAACTGGACATTACCCGTTGGAAGCGGATGGACGGGAAGCAGTACCACTAATTCCATAAGTGCTACGGCAGGCACCAGCGGCGGTTTGATCACTGTTACTGCAACTAACTCCTGCGGCACAAGTCCAGGTATTGCTGGACAATCTGCAAGTATTAAACCCCTAACTTCTGTTGGCGTTTTTAATACGGGCTATACCAACGGGACTACGAAATTTGATGGTAATATAACTGTTAGTTCCACTCCAAACAGGGGCTTTATCAAGTTCCCATTAAGCTCCTCCTTGCCCACAGGCGCTACAGTCACGGCTTCCACATTAAATCTTACTAATACAGGTGCTGGCTCTACAAGTGCTAATACAGGGAGTACAATAACAGGCCTTGGCAATTACGATCTTGTGGGAAACAGTGCGAGCGCTGTGAGTACAGCTGTCAGCGGTGGAACTGTTTATAGTTCTGGCATTGCCTGGACCTACCCGGGGACATTTGGATTGACTTTAAATGCTGCCGCTAATACTGCTATTACAAGCTTGATTTCTTCTGGCAATATTGTCTTAGGGTTAAACAGGACCAGCGCAACGGCATTTATATTTTTCGGTTATGCTGGTGGTGCAAGTGCGCCTAACCTGGCCGTTACTTATACCGGACCAAGAAATTTAGCCGTTACTATTACCTCAACCCCGGCAACACCAAGTGCTATTACGGGTGCTGCGACGGTATGTCCTAATACAGGCTCACTAACCTATAGTGTTACCAATGATCCGACTGCAACCTCTTATACCTGGACAATCCCAACTGGCTGGTCAGGTACAAGTACAACTAACTCTATTACATTAACTTCCGGTAATACCGGAGACAACGGGAACATTACAGTAACTGCAAACAATGCCTGCGGCTCAAGTACGCCACAAGTATTAGCAGTAACGGTGGGCTCGGTTCCTGCCAACCCGGTTAACCCAACTTCTAATTCACCGCAGTGTGCAGATGTGGGTGTTACTTTGGATCGAGTTACTCTCGACCCATCACCCGATACCTGGTACTGGCAAGGCACGACATCTCTCGGAACAAATACGGGCCTCGGTTCGGGACAAACTTTTACGGCAACGGCATCAGGCACCTATCATATAAGGGCACGAAGTACCGCAGGTTGCTGGAGTGCAGGCGAGGGAAGCGTGGCGGTAGTGGTAAATGCTTTACCTATTGCGCCCGGCAATCCATCCTCCAACTCGCCACAGTGTGCTGATGTCGGAGTAACATTAACCCGTGCAGCTTCACCGGGAGCTGGCTTAACTTTCTACTGGCAGGGTACCAATGCTACAGGCACGAGTACCGCCCATTCGGGTTCGTCCTACAATACAAAAACAGACTTTCCTGACGGAGTTTCGGGCACTTATTATATCCGGGCAAGAACAGATCTGCCTGCAGGTTGCTGGAGCGCTACAGGAGGTACGGGTAGCCTGGCTGTTGTAGTAAACCCACTACCAACTGGTGTATCTGCAACCCCTGTACCAACAGCCGTTTGTGTAGGAACTCCTGTTTCTTTAACGGCTGGAGCAACACTCCCTGGAGCAGGTTCTGTTTTAACGACGGCATTTAGCGAAGATTTTGAAAATACCGGAACTGTGAAGTTTACTGTTGCTACACCGACAAATATCAATAGTGGTCAACCTTGGCAGACGAGAACCAATCCTTATGTAAATACACTTACTTGGAACAGCAGTGCCAACGGTAATACCGGTCAAACAAAATTTTGGATGCCAGTATGCCAAAGTGGTAACAATACTACGATGACGACCATTCTTACTATGACCAATTCCATCAACACAACCGGTTATACTTCGCTCAACCTGACCTTTATCTTTCCAGCACAGTGGGATCCGAAGCTTGGAATTCACGTGACTTGAAGTCGCG